>Ga0098055_1002070_pt1 | contig 10566 bp, 15 predicted proteins | sample 17_taG_FD_75107 | JGI IMG/M metagenome (GOLD analysis project Ga0098055, IMG submission 75107) | Marine viral communities from the Subarctic Pacific Ocean - 17_ETSP_OMZ_AT15314 metaG | ecosystem: Environmental > Aquatic > Marine > Oceanic | place: Pacific Ocean | collected 2015-01-18 | reverse complement strand
TTACCCTTCGACCCGTTGGTGAACCGACAGACGCCAGCGGCTTTCTTGAATATTCAAATGGTCAAACATCAATTCAAGCTTCATGGCGTGCCCCGCAAGTAAACAATGCAATTGACCTTTTAATACGAGGGTATAGGTACCAATGGCGAAAAGTTGGCGATACGGAATGGTCAGATGTTGCCCAAGTGCAGGCTACGACCGTTGAAGTTTTTCTTCCAATTCATACCTTTGGAAATCAATACGAATTTCGAGTTTCTGCTGTTAACCGTTTAGGCAGTCAGTCTGATTGGGTTGTTTATGATGTTCTCGCTTTTGCCCCTATTCCTGACTTAAGTGATCCGACTTTTGGGGCAACTCTTACGCACGCTAATCAACCGGATGGCACCCAGCTAATCATTGTTAATTCTGGAACGTGTCCAATTCTGCCTCGAATTAACGGTTTCAGGTGTTGGGTTAAACCTCGCAACCTTTCTTCAGGCGAAATTCCTGGCGTCAAGCCACCTGGCGATGATGGTTGGTACTTCTTGGCCGATATTCCGCTTACAGGCTATTACACCGTTGCATTCCACGCTCCAGACACCTACGACGTTCGCGTTAACTTTACAAGCTCAATTTTTGGTGAAGAACCGACTGATTACATCTATGATTTTGTGGAACGTGGTGAAATAGCGCCTCCCACCCCAAGCAACTTTAGTGTTGTTGAAAATCAAAACAGCAGCGGCAAGCGTTTCAGCTGGCAACTACCCACGACAGAGTATGGCAGTTGGGACCAAGGGCTTGTTGCTGATATTGTGAGCTACGAGGTTAAATACAAAAAAGGAGAGCTAGCCTTAAACATTATCGACTTTGAAGTTTCGACTGATCTTGTTACTGTTAAAACTTCAACAGTCATCGGCACCCGAGTCAATCAGCACTTGCTTAACGTTGGTGATGAAATTGTATTTGCCGCTTCTTCTGGATCGTTGCCTACTGGGGTCACAGCTGGCACGACTTATTACGTTGCAAGCGATGGATTTACAAGTACAGCATTTAAAATTAGTGCCACAAGTGGCGGCGCTGCCATTAACTTCACCGGCACTGCAACTGGAACGTATAACGTTTCGGGTCCAGCAGATTTAAAGACTCGATTAGACGTTACTGCTAGTTGGGGCGCTGGCCTTGAATTGGCGTCTGGCGGCTTGCCTGCACAACAGCAATGGTTTGAGACCAGCTTGTTTGATACTGGTAAATACGTGGTGATGGTGAAGTCAGTTGATGCAACGCAATGGCGTGCAGACTTGCCTGCCTACATTCTTGTCAACATTGGCGCCCCATCAATCAGCAATGCAGTGCAGTCAATTGATGCAAAGAACGCACCAACTAATGATTGGCCCGGAACGTATAACAATTGCTCTGTCGACTTGGTTCAATTATTGACTCAAGACAGTAATTCTATTGTGACTCAAGGAGGTGATAACTTGATGAGCACTGACACTGCTTTGGTTCAGACAGACCCAACGCTTGACAGTTATTTTACTTGGCTTTTCGACAATAATAACCTTGAAAGCGCATTGCTATTTAACACTACCGGGTCAGCTACTTATGCTCATTCGTTAGTCGCGCTGACAGGTGCAGCGACAGAGCTTGTGCAAGAAGACGATTTTAAGATTCTCAAAGAAGAGGGCGGCAAGCTTTTAGGCGAACAGCGTTCTTATGATCAGCTTGAACTTGCAGAAGGTGGCATTGTTCATCCTTATGCACCGTTTGAGAAACTTTTAGGTGATGTTTATCGTGTGGAGACTCGCTTTAAAAGTCCTGACGGTGGAACAACTGCTGGTGTCATCAGTGGGTTAACGGCTGAGCTTGATTATCCTGATGTGATTGAAAAGATAAATGACGCATCAATTAGTGCCGCTGGAACGGCGGTTGCATTAACAAAAGCATTCCGAGCAGTTTCAAGCGTTTCAATTACAGCCCTTCAAACGGGGGGGAGCACTGCTGTTACGGCTGTTGTTACAGCTAAGACCACGAGTTCGGTTACTATTAAGTGTCTGAACTCCAGCGGGACCGGGGTCACTGGCCTTGTTGACATCACCGTAATTGGTTACTAATGGCTGACTCACGCATCTCTCAGTTACCAGCAGCAACAACGCTGGCCAGTACCGACATTGTTCCGTTTACGAGTATTAGCGCGAGCGAAACTCGCAAGATTACTGCTAATAACTTGGCAATCGTTTTAACTCAATTGGGGCTAACGGTTGGGACGGCTGCTCCAACGACTCCTTACAACGGTCAGCTTTGGGTCGATACCAATACGAACCCGCCAATTCTGAAGGTTTATAACGGCGCAACGTTTACGACTGTTAGTTTTCTGCCTGGATCGTCAGTTGCTACAAGCCCCAGTGGCACTGCGCCTTCAAGTCCAGCATTGGGCCAGCTATGGCTTGACACATCTCAAACGCCGGATGAGTTGAAGGTCTATGACGGCGCCAATTTTGTTCGCGTTGATCCCTTAGGCATTACCGATACTGCGGCGGCGGCTAAGTATTTGCAGATTACGAATGCTGCAACAACGTATTTGGCGTTAAGCGGTGGGACGTTGACGGGGAATCTGACACTGACAGGCAATCCCACAACAACCAATATGGCCAGCAACAAGGGCTATGTTGACGCCCAAATTGCTGCGATCCCTGCTGCCACTGACCAGACACCTGCTGGAACGGTTATTTACACGGCAAGATCTACTGCTCCAACCGGTTATTTAAAGGCTGATGGTTCAGCAGTTAGTCGATCAACATATGCAACATTGTTTGCCGCGATTGGAACTACGTTTGGTGTGGGTAATGGGTCCACAACGTTTAATCTCCCTGACCTTCGTGGTGAATTTATTCGCGGTTGGAGCGATGGACACACGGTTGACAGTGGCCGAACGTTAGGCAGCAACCAAGCTGACAGCCTTAAATCTCACTTCCACAATTATCTTTCAAACGGCGCTGCTGGCAACAGTGTCACTGGTGGACCAACTGCAATTAACGACGGTCAACAAGACACAGACACAGACCCCTTTGGTGGGGATGAAACCCGTCCCCGCAACGTGTCCTTGCTGGCCTGTATCAAGACCTGATCTGGCATTAAAATCAAGCTACTAGGAGTGCATCATGGCTGACATCAAGATTAATGATCTGACTGCTTACACAAATCCGGTGAGCACTGATGTTTTGCCGATTGTCGATATTGGCAATGATCTGACCAAAAAAGTCGAGATCCGCAACTTACTGAAGAATGCGACAGGAGGTAGTGCGACTGCGCCTTCGTTTAGTTTTGATGCCGACCCTGACACGGGAATGTATAAATCTGGGTCGAATGCTTTAGCTTTTACAACTGCTGGCAACGGGCGATTATTTATTGACAGCTCGGGCAATGTTGGGATTGGTACTCCGTCGCCTAATAATTATGCAAACTATTCCACGCTAACTCTTAATGACACTACAGGTTCAATCATAGATTTAGAAGCAAATGGAACAGTTTGTGGTGAGCTTCAAGCACTAACAAATGAATTTCGTATTAATGCTGTTGGATCTTCAGGTGTACTAAAAATGTACGCAGGAGCCGCCGAACGCATGCGAATCGACAGCTCTGGCAATGTTGGTATTGGTGCGTCATCTATCGGCAATATTTCAGGATATGCTCAGTTAGTCCTTAACAATTCAACTGGAGGACTGATTCAATTTGAAGATGATGGCAGCAATGTTGGACGCATCGTTAGTACCAGTAGTGCTTTTACTTTGCGTACGGACGGAGAATTAGTATTTGAAACGAATGGGTCAACCGAGGCGATGCGAATCGGTTCTGACGGCAGTATTACTGCGGCGGGTGGTAATACAGTTATTAATTCATCAGGTTGGATAGACATAACAAGAGATTCAGCAGGTTCAAATGGATTGCTGATTAATCAGCAAATTGGTGGTGGTACTAAAAATAATACGATTAAGATGCTTAGTAATGGTTCGGCAGAATTTGCGGGTTCGATAGTCACGGATTCTTTTTTTCGAGCAGGTGATAATCCAGCTAGCGGAGGAGCTGTAGGTGCAGCTATTGCAAATACTGGAGGCATTCAGCTTTCTGTTTCAACAGGCACTCAGTCAGCTTTTAGGGTTTATACGCAAGGTAATTCAAGTGAACGTGTAGACATTCTTGGAAACGGATCCGCAGAATTTGCTGGTGCAGTCACAGCTGCAAGCTATGTCACTAGCTCTGATCAACGCTTCAAAGAAAACATTACTGATGCAAGCTCACAGCTTGCCGATGTAATTGCTTTAGGCAACAGTCTCCGTAATTGGGATTGGACTGATGACGCTCCAGTCGCTGATAAAGATACACGTTTCCTTGGCCTTGTTGCACAAGAAGCTGAGACAATCAGCCCTGGAACCGTCGCGACTATTGCTCGTACAAAAAACGGTAATGAACTAACCCCTGAAGTTGTTATACCTGCTGTTTATGAAACAAGAACAGTCCCGGCTGTGCTTGATGAAGAAGGCGAGGTCGTTACAGCCGAAACCACTGAGCAATTACTCGTTACTGAAGAGCAAGTTACACCTGCAATCTATGAACAACTAGACGACTCCTACAAAGGAATTAAGAACGACGTTCTCGTCATGAAACTGCTTGGTGCAGTCGCTGAACTCTCAGCCAAAGTCGCAGCTCTTGAAGCTGGCTAATCGGCAACCCGCCCCGTGCTATAGCGGGGTCTTCCTCTTACACTGCCACTAAGGAGTTTTTGAACATGGCGACTACTTTCACCTGGGCTATTGCCAACCTGGAACGCGAAACCTCTGACGGGTTTGTCTTTACTGCCCATTACACCGTTGCCGCCAACGACGACACCTATTCGTCTAGCGCCTACGGTAGTATCGGATTTGAGCGTCCTGAAAACCTCGTGCCTTTTGCTGACCTAACCAAAGAGCAAGTGATTGGCTGGGTCAAGGGAGCACTTGGCGGTGACGAAAAAGTCACTGAAATCCAGGCTGCGTTGCAGGCGCAACTTGATGAGCAACGCGCACCAACCAAAGCTTCTGGAACACCATGGGCCTAATGAAACGACCTGATCCATTGATCCCCGGCAAGCCTGGAGCGGAAGATCAAATAGCCATGCAGAATAGATCCGCGTGGATCGAAGCCCTTTACAAGTACGAAGGCCGTGATGACAAGGATCATCCAATGCACGGCCTGTACACAGGGTTGGCAAGAAAGCATTACAACACGATGAGCATCAATGACTAGGGCTCTGTCCCAGCGCGTTTCTTGCGTTAAAATGGCAATACTGGGTCTAATGCACAAGGGACATGTTTGGCTTGCAAAGCGGGTATGAAGTCCATCAATTTAGCGACCTTACGTCTGTAGGCGTTACGGCCTCAACGCAAACAGCAGGAATAAACTTAGCTTTTCAGATCACAACCTCTGGAATTTCAACGAATGTTGTGATCCGCATGGAGGGAAGTCTTGATGATACAAACTTTTTCAACCTAGACGATGAAGACGCGGATACAACCCTTACGGCTGACGGAACTTATGGCTATGCCCTTAGCGGTTGCCCTGTCAAGCATGTCCGAGTGCGGCTGGTAAGTATCAGCGGAGGCAGCCCCACGGTTAGCAGTGCTGTTGGAGCAGCTTAATGGTCAAGATCCTAAGGTCAAGTATCAACACGGGTTTGCGTCAAAGCATTCTTGCCAGCTCTGCTACTAGCGGTGGCGGTGGTGGTGGTGGTGGTGGCAGCAGCAATACCTGCACCTGGAGCATGAGATATCACATGTTTGGCGAAAACATGGGAACCTTTGAAGTGTATGTAGAACAAAGCGGCAGCTTTACTAGGATTTTGCAGAAAATCGGTCAACAACATACCTCAACCACGGATGAGTATGATTTGTTTACTTATGACTTAATGCCTTTATTTGCGGGTACTAATGTACGCATTTATTGCATCCAAAAGCATGAAGCAAATGTTAGCTTCAGAGGAGACGTTGCTATAGATGATTTAAAGATAACCACTAACGGGTCTGTAACAAATTTGAGCGGTCTTTTTACTGCGTGGGAAGAAGCTGGCGAACATTCTTCGTTGAGTTCTGCGCAAACCGCAACCAGTTGGAGTCTTCTTAATACTACTTTGGATACTAGATCATGGAACATTGAACCCGGTGGAGAAACTGTCTCTTCAGATACAGGACCGGATATGGCTTACAACAACAACGTAAACACAGATTATATTTATTGGGAAGCTTCAGTTTCAGGCCAAACTCTTCCTGAGACGAAGTATTATCCACTTCGCACAGTAGACGCAATTTCAGTACCATCATGACGACTGATCTTCTTGTTATTATTAAGCATCAGCTTGGGGATGAAAATCCTCAGGATGACTTTGACGCAGTGCAAAACATGACGCTAGAAGAAACTCTTGCTTATGTTGAAGCCGAAGGCACTAATACGACTGAAAACATTTTGAAGCTAGCTCAACAGCTTTCGGAATAGCACAAGTGCAGCAAGGTTTTTCTGACACGGTAAAAATCAATGGCTAAACCCAAGGGGGCGAGCAGTACTCAGTTTGTTATAGGCAAGCCCAAGAAAACACGCCAAGGTAACGGCTTGAACAGCAAATCTTCCCATGGACGCAAGAATGGGAGGAAGTATCGCGGTCAAGGAAAGGGCTAATGGATTCCCGCACTTACGAGAACTGGAGAAAAGTAAAAGAAGCGTTAGAAACTGCCGGGAAAACTGATTGCATGTTTTACAAACGTGCTGTGATGATATTGGCTGGCAAGCCAGACCCGTTAAGATAATGGGGAAGAAGCGCGTAAGCCGTGATTGAGATTTACGCAGCCATTTTGGGCGCGTCCCTAGGCATTGCTGGGATGTCTGTCTCAGGGTTTACTAGACGAACTAGCGAAAGTCGTGAAGCGGTCATTCGCCTGACAGCAGGTGTTGAGTCTATTGCGACAAAACTTGAGGATTTGCATCAAGACATGAAGGCGGAAAAGGTTCAAGCCAATGCTGATCGCCGCGAAATCTACGAACGGCTTAACGATCACAGCAATCGAATAATTGTATTAGAAAGCTCCAGAGATAGACTTACCTAAGAATCAACGGTATTCAAATGGGCATTGAAGACGTTTTGGCGCATCCTGCTTTTTGGATCGTAGTCGCAGCAGCTTCTGAGTTAATCGGCATGAGTAAGCTCAAGGACAACTCAGTGGTGCAACTTCTGTTCACCGTTCTGCGTTCTTTGAAAGCAAAAAAGGGCTGATCCCTGCTGATGGGGTTTGGCTTTGGCGGTTTGACACTAGAACAAATGGCGAGCGCATGCGACGTGCTATTGAAGCGCGAAAGTTTTACGCGGTTTTGCCTCAAAGGTTAGACCATGCCATTGACGAAGCTGCAGAAGTTATTGACCTTGAGCTAGAACGTCAAAAACGCAAGCCTCAGGTTACAGAAAAAGAGAAAGGCGAGACCCCACTTGGCGGGTTTATCAGAATCCAATCACCACATCATGACGATGACCCCGATCCGGCTGCTTGACCTTTTCAAGTATTACCAGCAGAAGCCACACCAAATGGCTGCCTTAGTTGCTTTAGAGCAGCAGTTATTGAAAGCAGACCCTACAGCTTTTGATAGAGACAGGGATTGGTATCAGACTTGGACTCATTCCATTGAAGAAAAAAACCTTGTCTGGTCTGTCACCCGAAGGCAGATCGCGCAGGTATCGGGGCACAACGAAGCGTTGTTTGACGACGCCTTTATGAATGACCTTAGTCGTTTAATCAGAGCGACAGGGATGACGAGTTTGAAGCAACGGCGAATGCTTGTGGCTCAAACATGCCACGAGACTGCTGGCTATCGGTATATGACGGAGATTGGAGATCGCAACTATTTTGCAAGAATGTATAACAATCGAGAAGATTTAGGGAATGGGGCGGACGACGGGTATAGGTATCGGGGATGCGGAGTCATTCAGCTAACAGGTAAATATAACTTTACGCGATTCGCGAAATGGATGGAAAACAATGGGATGCGTGATGATCGCATTATGGAGGGGACTGATTATGTAGTAACAAAATATCCTTTCCTGTGCGCTGTCTGCTGGATTGAAGAAAATGACTGGGCATCGCTTTGCGATAAAGGCGACATTTATGACTGCACCCGTCGCCTGAACGGTGGGTACAACGGCATAGATGATAGGATTTATTACTACAAGAAAACCGAGCAGTACATTACAGAATGAGCGTACTTTGTGACTGGGAGATTCGGTCTCTTTGCGACAGCCATCAAATGATATGGCCGTTTTCACCTGAACTCTTAAATCCAGCAAGCTTGGACGTTCGCTTGGGCAACAGACTCATGATTGAGGTTTCCGACAGGAGAAGCCTGATAACCATAGACATCTCTGACCGAACGGAAGAAGATCCTTACCTCCTTACTCCTGGCGAGTTTGTGCTGGCCGAAACGATTGAAACGTTTAATTTGCCTGATGACATTTCGTCTCAGTTTGTTTTGAAGTCAAGCCGTGCAAGAGAAGGCTTTACTCACGCACTCGCGGGGTGGATTGATCCAGGATTCAATAATTCTAAATTAACGCTGGAGCTGAAAAATCAACGCCGGTATCACGGTTTACATTTATACCCAAATTTAAAGATTGGGCAGTTAGTGTTTTTTAAGATGAATAACGTTCCAACAATTAGCTATGCGGTCACGGGACGCTATAACGGGCATGGCTCCGTAATGCCTAGCGCAGATGAAAAAATTGAATGATGTATCGGTTAAAAAATCAATCGCAGAGGGCCGCATTGTCTATCTCTGTGTATCTAGCGAAGAGGTCAAGCTGTTCTATTGCAGAGAAAATGCCAAAGAATGCGCGTTGAAAATGACTAGAGTCATGCCCTAAATTCTGGCCAATCCAAAGCCAAACAAGCGTTTCGCGTTCGATGCTATAAAAAGTCTGCTCTCTGTACCAAGCCACCCAATTGCTGGACCCCTTATGACCATTGCATGATAAGCAGGCAGGTATTAGATTCTCAATAACCGTTATACCGCCTTTATGTCTTGGCAAGACATGATCGAGGGATCTAGCGGGCTGCCCACAGTACGCACATTTTCCGCCCCAAGCGGTATAGATGCTAGAGCGAAAACGCCTTTTGGACTCCTTCCGTCCGATCAAGTAGATGCCGTCGACGTAGGAGGACAAGCGAAGGTTGCATCTAAACAAATTGTACGCAAAATAAAAGACGCGGAAAGGCTAAGTTTTCAGATGAATCCTCCTACTACCAAGCACAATGATGCAGGTGCAATGTTGGTAAACTATGATGGTGGCTACTTCAAAGGGTGGTATATTACGGAAGGAGTTGTAAACTATTTATTAACCCGGTTCACCACGGAAAGCCAAGCTTTGGAGGCTGCTGAAAATGCAAGAAGAGAGTGGTACGATTCCCGAGCTGCCAACTGAGGCCTTGTTTCAAAAAGAAAAAATGAAAGCTTTGCTGCAGAAATGCATTGTAGAAAAAGATATTGACTCCCTTAAAAAAGCGTCAGATTACTTGGTTGAGCTTTATTTCTTAGAACGCAGAAAAGTCATGTACTTTATGAACGAAGCCGCAAGCTTTATGCACGCTCGCGACTTTGGACATTAAAGTGTTCAATATATTTTTCTGCCTCTAAAATATCAGTCGAGTAACGAGCGTAGCCAAGAGCGCAACTTCTGTATAGGGTTTTGTTGCTCTGATCCTTTAGAACCTCTATGCACGCGCCATTTGATCTGTAGAGCCTCTCGTAAAGACTCAATGTCGTCAGGCCCGCAATAGACGCTGTCGTCTTCAAGTTCTTCATCCTCGTCTATCTCTTCTTCATCATCTAACTCATACTCTTCTTCTTCTTCAAGAGAATCAAGTAGACGATGAGCCCATATCTTGAGTTCCGCAACACCTTCTCGGCAATTCATGAGGGTATCGCTGGGACAGTCCCCTTGCTTAAAGATGTCGTCGCAAGCTGCTTCTAAGTAATCCTGTTGGGTATCGCACATCCAAATGAGGAGGCGAATATGCCCTTCGGTAAACATGAACTGTGTATCGACAGCCATGGACTCATCCCTGGGCATGTCTTGATCGTAGCTAGAGGTCAAGGATGAAGCTCGCGAATTAAAGAGGTTTGCCCTCTAAGAAGTGCTTGACGCGCAAGCCGGTTAGCTGAACGCCAAGCTGTACCTGCACTGTGAGGGCGATTTGATAAGGCAGGAGATTGGGAAATTCAACCGAAAGAAGGCGTATCAAACGTTCTACCTTTCGCTTCTCCTCACGGTTCATATGGGAAGCTGCCTGCGCCTTTCAAGGCTTTTTATAGCACTTGATGACGTGCAACTCCTCGATCTGCTCTGGATAGACGTTTTCAAGCATACGGCGTAAGTCTTTTTCGCTAAGAGCACGCTTGCTCCCACGCATAAGAGACTGGCCCCGAAGACGTAATTCATAGTCATAAATGCGGGCATTTTTGTCAGTGCAGAAAGAAAGACCAGGACCACAAGTTGGGGGTGGGATGTGATCCTGAATCAGG
>Ga0098055_1002065_pt1 | contig 10581 bp, 11 predicted proteins | sample 17_taG_FD_75107 | JGI IMG/M metagenome (GOLD analysis project Ga0098055, IMG submission 75107) | Marine viral communities from the Subarctic Pacific Ocean - 17_ETSP_OMZ_AT15314 metaG | ecosystem: Environmental > Aquatic > Marine > Oceanic | place: Pacific Ocean | collected 2015-01-18 | reverse complement strand
TTAGGGTCTCCAAATCTAACGATAACTACTTTACCGGCTGGGTTTTTTACATAGACACCAAACTTCTTTCTTTCTCCTGGAGTTCGGAAAGGCTTGTTGATAGTAACTGTTTTTCCACCGTATTTTGCTGCTTCGAGGGTTTCCATGCTTGCGATAATACTGAGTTGTCTTTCATCTTCAACGGCTTGTTCGGAGGCTCGGGGATGGGATGAGGGCAATAGGTCGTTGTCTTGCTTGTAATTTGGATTGGAAGGTCTGCCGTTTCGCAGGAGGTAAAGGAAGGCTTTGACTCGTGCAACACCCCAACCGCTTCTTGACATATTAGGAGCGTGACTTGTGCTGAAAGCACCAGCACCCCTACGAAAGACAGATTTCAATGCCCCCATAGAGGCTTTGCTACCTTTGCCTTTTTTATTGTGTTCAGTCATCATTCCACGAATTTTTGATTCGGTTTCTTTGCTCATGCTAATTGATTTGTTGGGTTTCTTTGCCGAGCCTGGTTTGTTTTTCTTTGAACCTTTACGACGCTCGCTTGGTTTAGCGGGTGTTTTTCGTGGGTCATTCTTACCTGGTTTGCCGTACTGCAAAGCCTCTACCGTTTTATCTTTACTCATTTAAATCACTTCTTTTTGACAATTGGTTTTAGTTCTGTTGTTATATTTAGTTTAATTTTTTCCATTTCTTGCTCATGTACTTGCGCAGACTTTTTGATTTCATTTGCGTGTTTCTGAGCAACCTTTTCTAATTCAATACTATGCTCATCCATAGCGGATTTAAGTTCTCGCTCGTGCTTTAACCCAATTGGTATGTTATCAACTTCTTGTGTTTGCTCGGATTCCCACATTCTTAATACTGTTGAAAGAGCTGGACCAGCAACGCCACCTATGATTGCGATAAGTGCTATGAACCCGTCGAGATTTTGTAAAACTACATCGGGTTTCCAAATACCCATACCTACTACTGCTGCACAAGCCATCAACCAAAGATAAATTGCGGGTTTCACAGTACTTGAAACCATTTTGTCGTTAAAACTGTTGCCGTTCTTTCCCATGTTAGCCACCTATATTTGTTTCTGTATATGTCTGCTTGTTTTAACTTATTTGTCATTTGGTTTAGATTCGTTCTCAAATGATTTTTCACGAGGCATAGTTCCTTGCTCAGTTTTTTTAGATTCTTTTCTTGGTTTTTTATCATCCAATAAACCAACAATGTTTAGGGATTGTTCTAACGATAGTATTCCGCTATCAAATCCTTGAACTGCCCTACGCATTCTATTTAGTGGTGTTTCTTCGTCTATTGGTTGGAATTTTAGTATTGGTAAATCATCGTGTTTATGTGGTATTCCCATTAGTTCTAAATGCTTGCCAAATAACTTATGCACTGATTCTGCTAATATACCTTGTAGTCTTGTGATTGCTGATACCGCCCATACATTTGCATTGTAGGTTGCTGCAAAGGTTGAACCTTTTTCTTGGCCGGAAGCAACACGAGGAACATTTAATACAGCTGCAATATCCGCATTAACCGAGTCTAAAAACGATGATGAGTCGGGGATAGCGTTTTGTAAATCAACATGGTTTATCTTGATATAGTCCGGCAAGATTGGTATTTGGTCGCCCTCAAGTGTTTCTAATAATTTGGCAACATCATTCATTATTGTCTGTAATCTTTCTTTTTGTTCGGCTGGGTCTTGTATATGTTCAACCGCTTTCATATCAATACTAATAAATTGTTTAGTTAGGCTATCCTCTAATGCTACCCTATTGTTGATGCTATTGTATTTTGCACGAATAGGTTGTTTTAGTGCGGTAAATCGGGATGCTCCCCATATTCCGTATGTCCAGCGACCTAATCTATCCCTAAACCAATTGGAACGATAGTCAATTTTTATGTGTAGTATTTCGTCTTTTGAAAATACCTGTGTATCAACCTTGTTTTCACGGAACAAATAGTATTCACCACTCATGACGGGATTATCTTCGGTTATGTGTCCGGTATATCCCGATGATGATAATTCTCTAATATCAACTCGTCTGTCCATTATTGTTATCTGTTTTGCTGGTAGGGATTGTATGCCGGTAATACCAATACCCGCTTTTCCTACCAATTTGTTTATGTCATTACCATATACCATTAAATTACGCAAAGCCGATATTAGAATATCGTCAAAGTCTAAATCGTGGATTAGTTTTTTGATAGCGTTACGAATACGGCTATTCTTAGCCATTTTATAGTCTATGTGGTAGTTATTAGCAGTTAATGAAACAGAACGCACAGCACCGTTTAATTCGGGGTCTAATCTAACCATACTATCGAATAGGTCAAATGTTTGGTCATAATTGTCGTATTGTGAACGGGAGCGTGATGAACGCCCCAAATCATCAGTTTGTTTTAATACATCGGATAGACCACCAAAAACCTCCGTTGGTGATGCTTTCCTACCACCTATACCAGTCGGCACTTCAGTGGCAATCACTGGCTTTCTCCTAAACAACCTGCGCAGTCTGGACTCCTTCGCCATGATGTTCAAATATGCCATCGTCTATTTGAATGAATTGGATTAATTCTTTTGTATATATACAAATAAATTAAACGCTATGCTGCGAAGGTATTGGTTATTTTTTATTTTTTCTTCTTATAGGGTTAGGAATAATAATACTGTAATAAGTACTGTAATAATAACTTTCTATATACTATACGCATTAATAAAGAATTTTAAAAAAACGATGACTGAAACATATTTATTTTTTTGTCGTTGGGTCAAAAGAATAAAAAGAAATCAGGATATGTTTATAGTGGGTGTGTTATAACGGACAGATAATGGAACGACACGACGACTATGATAAAATAGAGGAATTGATTGGCGACTATCCAATGTCCGTAAATGGAATGAAAACTAAATTAACGGAAGAATTGCATCGAATATATCCCCATAGGTCGCACAAAGGTTGGGAGGCACTACTATATCGCTATCTAAAATATGTCGATGGTGAAGTACAAAAACAAAATTCGCCAATAGAATATGACAAAGCACCATATCACTACAACAAAGAAACAGATACATACATTACTTTTATAAAATGTGCGGGCGAAAACCTAGTAATATCCGGCGATATGCACCGAGCCATGAAATCATCATACTCTAATATGACAAGCAAGGGAGCAACACTAAACCAAATCGCACGAGAATTTAACTTTCCCCGTCTTTGGTTTGATGAATACCGTCGAAAGCATGGTTGGACTCACGATATGTTGCCATATACAGATGAAGAAGTAATGGAAAGCAACAATGATGAACTTGTCGAAGACCTTGTTCTTAGAAACCGTAGAGAAATACATAAAAAGTATGAAAAAAGAAAGTGGAAGGATATACAAGAGGCAGCTGAAAAGTGGTTTCACTTTGAAGATACTTATAAAGGAATGTTGAGTGGACTAACAAAAGCACCAAAAAGCGTTCCTAAACTCCGAATACCGGAAAGTAAATCCCCTTTTGCGGTAGTTATGTCGCCAACTGACTTTCATTGGGGTAAATATGGTTGGGTTGATGAGGTAGGCGAGTCATATAATTTCAAAGAAGCAAAGAGTAGGTTGATGGATAGGACACAAGAAATAATCTCGTGGCTACCCGCACAACCAGATAAAATAATTTTGGCTTCCGGTAGCGACTGGTTTCATGTTGATAATGACTTAGGGCAAACAACTCGTGGTACACCGCAAGATATGTGCGGTTCGCCTGCTGAGATATTAATTAGTGGTTGTCAATTAGCACGAGAACATATAGACCTTTTACGACAGGTAGCACCTGTGGAGGTTGTCTTTATGGCTGGTAATCACGATAGACATAGCACATTGGCTTTGATGTTGTATTTATCGGCAGCATACGAAGGAGTCAATGATGTTAGCATAAATCTAAATCCACAAATTAGACATTATACCACCTATGGTAATACACTATTAGGTTTTAATCATGGTGATACTATAAAAAAGGCAAAACTACCAACGCTAATGTCAAAAGAACAAAGGGTATTATGGGGTCAAACCGAAAATCATATATGGTTCACCGGTCATTTACACCACCAAGTATTGTATGAGTTAGAAGGTGGGTTAGTAATTCAATTGCCTTCACTAGCCGGACATGACCGATACCACTACCGAGCCGGATATACAACCGCAAAGGCTGGGTTGGCTGCTCACATTATAGATAAAGAATTAGGTTTAATAGGAAGTTTATTTAGTCCGGTGAGGCATCATGGTAACTAAGGGAGTATTATTTTATAAGCACCGTAAATGTAACGAGTGTGGTTGTGAAAAGTATTGTCGTTATACATCGTGTAAAAAATGGTCTAAAGAAGAAAAACGCATGGTTTATTGTGGAACAATGCGGGTAATTAGGTATGGTGATAGTATATGAGTGCAACACAAACATTATCCCTAAAGCGTAGTGCTCGAGACCCAAAGTATTTTTATGAATGGTTAGGTTATTCGTGGGGAGACCATATCGAGGAGTGGATGGATATGTATTCTAATCGTGGTGAAGCAAATGTTCACCGTGTTTGTATTATTGCTCCCCGAGACCACTCGAAGTCCACTACGCTAAGGGTAGCGGTATTATGGTCTTGCTTATTTGAAAGGTGGCGTGATAAACCCTTTACTACTTGGTTGTTTAGTGCAAGCAAAGACCTTGCTAATCGTAGGTTAGAGGAAATTAGGGAAGATATGCGACGACACCCGCAACTTAGAAATCTAATAGACCCAAAGCGAGGAACAAAACATTCTATTCACTTTACTAATGGTTCATGGATTAGAGCAACCGGTGTAGGTGCAGCCATTCGTGGAGAACACCCAGCCCGTATTGTATTTGACGATGTATTAGATGACATGGGAGACCAATCCCCAAGCAACCTACAAAATTGGTTTAGAAAGAAAATAACACCTATGCTTTCACCAGGAACCTCAATCTTCGTTGTTGGAACACCTATGGCTATGACAGACCTATACCATACGGAAATGTTATCAAATGATGTGTGGATAACCACCACTACATCAGCAATTCCCAATTGGGAAGAACATAAAGCCGACCCAACGGTAAAGCCTATTGCTTTATGGGAAGAACAAAGACCGATAGACTTTTTGTTAGAACAAAGACAGGCAATTGGCGATTTAGCATTTACGCAAGAATATCTATGTAAAGTGGTTGATGATGAAGCCCAAGCATTCAAGCGTGAACATACTCGTGCTAATATGAATACCAATGCCGTTATCGAGTGGGATAATAAAGTTCCAGGTAAATACATGATTGGTTTTGACCCATCTCACGGACTAGGTAAAGATTATTCAGTTATGGTAGTACTTAGACAAGATTCGGAGGGATATGTTCACTTTGTCAATATGTGGCGTAGGAATGACTTCGCACCTGATAAACAAGCCGATATGCTAGGTCAATGGTCAAAAACTTTCACCGCCCCTATTTCGGCGGAAGATGTAGGTTTCCAACGACTCTATGAATCATTATTAATACAAAAAGGAATAACGGTGGATTATCGCCAAAGCAAGGTATCTAATCTTTCTTTAAAACAAGCATTGATGAATCGCCTTCGTGTTTGGTTTGAACAAAAAAAGGTAGTGTTCCCTTACGGTGATGATGAAACTAGGCGCATAGTAAATACCTTATTAGAGGAGTTAGATACCCATGTTTGGAAAAGTGGGAACATTGTTGATGTTGGGAGGCATAACGATACAGTTATGGCTTTCGCACATGCAATAGACCAAATGACGCATAGTGATTCTAACGCACTACCAATGGCTACCCATACCGCTAATAATACAACATGGGGTAATTCCAAGTCATCTGGGAGCGGAAGATTCATCATTTTTGGAAATTAGAATCTCTATATCTAATGAATCGCATTCGGGGCATTGGAACTCGTAGTATAGTGCTGCCACCTCTAACTCGAACATAGCATTATGAACAAGCCATCTTTCTCCCTTGTAGCCACATATCGAGCATTGGAGCATGGTTAGTCATAGGTGTTGTAGTTATTTAGAAAAGAGGTTAAAATGCTTTTATAAACCCCCCTTTACTAAAAATTCAAGAAAAATTTCGAGGGGTGGTGGGCGATGCAACTTGTTAGGCCGTGTCCGTTTTTGGCATCCGTTTAGTCATAGTATATATACCCTACCCAATGGTGCATCTATCGTGCATCAACCACGCCCTTTATAACCTAAACGACTATGCGATAACATGGTGAAACCTATCGACTACACGGTTTCGATTTGTTGGTGTGCCTTTGGTGCATTTGCATTGGCCATAGTAGTAGGGGGTTATACACAATGAACAAAAAAGTTAATTCAAAGACCGACGCCCAAATTCATAGAATGCGTATGCGTGACAACATGAACGGTATTCAAAACGCCTACATCAACAACAAATCAACATCACTAAAAAACGACACTACAAAACCTAACAAACAAACTACTAACGCCTATATCGCTATGATGAACGCACAAATGGAACTACACCGTGAACTTTGCAATACCTACAAATGTTTCGACATTTCAAAAGGTGTTGATGCTAAATTGCACAAAGACATGAACGACATGATAACCCTATTATCAAACCTACATTTGACAAAAGCCGATAAAAAGGCTATGTTAAAAGCACAATACATGGATGCTATGAAAGCGTTAGAATTACAAATGCAAAAGGATTTAGAAAGCCTTTGAATGTTGTTTTGAACTAATTAATGATTAATATATTGTGCGCAATATAAATGGAATCGGGGGGTGTTAGCACCCCCCTTTTCCCCCTTTGTTGAAATGGCCACATCAACGCCCATCATGTGGGCGTGAATGGGTCAATATGGATAACAAAACCATTAGAAACATGATGCGAACCCATCATGCGGTAAATAAAAACCGTGTGGTCATGGGGGATTATGTGATGATGTCTTTAACCGGCATCACACATTGTCAAATGATAGCCTATGTCCTATTGCATGGCATAGAATGGATAGGTGAATAAAATGGCGTGCAAATGTAAAGGCGATACCGACTATGAAATAATTAGGTCATATTATAGCGACGGTTCAAACGGCTATGTATGCGTTGAATGTGGCGACGATATTGAAATGACTTTTGATTGGCACGACTTTAATTGTGAAAGGGGCGACAATAGATGACTAAAAAGTGTGAATGTGAATATGTTGAATTTGAAAATCCAACACCTAAATACGGATATAAAGGCGTAAATGTGATTTGTAAATATTGCATTTATCGCCGTTGGGGAATTTTGAATAGTGGTGATGAATAAATGAATATCACTATTACATTAAAATGCGATTGTGATTACCATTTGGGATTAGATTTAGAAAATGAATTACTATCATGGGTTTGCATTGTTTGTGGTGATATTCAACCTATCGGTTGAACCTATCATAATAGGGTAGGGATTGGGGGGGAAACCCCCCTTTCTTTATTACTATGGGGAACAATGCGACTATCCCAGAATACCCCGCATATATATCTCGAAAAAAAGATACAAAAAATCGTGCAGTATTTTGCCCCAACTTCTCGGGTGGTGGCACAGGCTTACGAAAAAACCTCCTGTAAAATAGTGCAGTGAGTATACCATGTCTTCAGCTCTCGACTGCGGGTGGGTGGAGTTTAATCCCTTAAGGGGGGGCGAAAAAACTACCCGACGCTAGGGGGTATATAAAGCTTCCGCTTGGACAACCCAAATCGTTCTGGTATATATACCCTGGGCTGGTTCGCCGAAAAGTTTAGGTATATAAAGGATTGGCTTGGGTGTGTAAAGCTTGCATCATGGCCTTAATTTGTCAAATCAATTTCTTTTATATATGTGAATGCGTAGCATAAAACATGGTCGGCGAAACCCCGCTACTTTGCGACTTTTGGGTTGGGGCGTGATATTATGACAAATGATGGTATTAAAATTTTGCGTATGCGAATCCGTGATTTCAATAACGGTGTTCAAAATGGTTATCTAAAAGGTGGTATTTCCACTAATAAAAAAACCACTTTGGTTATTATTGAATCTTTGGAATCTAACAAAAAACTTTGGGCGGAACTAATGACAACCTATAAACTAAAATCCGATAAAACTAACACCAATGTTATTATTGACATTGACAACCTAATCACTACATTATCCGAACTACATATGACCAAAGCCGACAAAGCAAAAGCCATGAAAGCGGAATTTGAAAGGCAAAAAGCACTTTTGGAATCCCAATTAAAGGATGCTTTGAACAATCTTTGATTAGATAATTCAATAACTATGAATCACATATTATGCGTAATATGAATGAACTTTGGGGGGGTTCGCCCCCCCATTGTTCCCTTTTTTTTATTTTACTTTTTTATACCAATCGTGTACGCCAGAATTAGGGGAACTACTATCTCGAAAAATACATTTAAAAAATCGTGCAGTATTATTGACCCGCAAGTCATAGGCACACTATCACCTTCTCGAAAAAAGCATTCGCAAAATAGTGCAGTATTTCTTATAGACATAGTATCAACTTCTAAAGTCAGTATTTCAATATATTAAAAAAGTGACTTAATGTGGGGAATATCCCACCGATGCAAATAATATCTTGTTGTTCATGCAATCACCTTATTTTGGTTCATTCATCGCAATTGTCATACACCGGACAATCCTTACATAGATATAACCAACCGGCTTCTTCACATAGCACCAATTTGCACCCTATATCTTGTGGGTTGTGTATAACTTTACACGCATGGCATTTAGTTTCGGTCACAACTTGACCTCCATTGTCACCATAAAACCACTTTCCACAATCGGGGCAATCATGCATCCAACCTTCTTCAATGCATTTTGTGTTGCCACAAAACCCACATTTTATTTCCCTTTTTTCATCTTGTTTTTCCATTTTTATTACCTTTTTTTCCCTATTGGGTTATTATACCCTATACATACTAACTATATAATAGGGTCGATGTGTGGAAGATTAGGTGATTTTTTTAAGTGGGGCAAGTTGAGTCGACCTGACAAGGGTTCTCGAAAAAACTATTCGAGAAATCGTGCAGTAATCTAATGACTGACAAGTTGTAACTAAGCATACGCCTTGCTACGCAAAAGGTGGGCGGTTTAAGGACATGCCCAGGTCTGAGGGGGGATATGCTAAATCAGATTATTCGTGTCCTACGAGCGGTACAAGTCTTTCGAGTATCGGTACAATTAGAGCCAATCATCATTGTTGAGATAGTGCGGTCTTTGCGAGGATAAATCAACATTACGCAGCCACAATTAAATTCCACTTTGCGGGTAAACTTTCGAGTCATAATTATTCACCCGAGTATAAATCAACCATGACAATTTTTGGGATAACGGAGAAGCGGTGGTCGTCGCACAAGTGGATATATTTATCACCGTTAATCCAATCAATTAAGATGCAACCACAATCAAGGGTTTCTTTGATACCGTAAGGTTTTAGGTCATACTTTAAGATTTGTTCGGGGGTATGAGGCAATACAATCTTTTCGTAGTCATCGTAAGGTATGTGGTCGTCGTCAAACCAATCGGCAACACAAGGGTAGCAAATCTTTTCAGACCCACCGTCGCCACCAGATAGGTTGATGTATTGAGTTACGATGCAATCACATTCGATGCAAGTTCCAATCATCCTACCTTTGTTTACCGGTTCACGAGCCGGTGTTTGTTCGCAAGTTTTTTCTTTTTTCAGTTGTTTATGGGTTTTTTCCATGTTTATACATACAGGTCGCCGGTATATATATGTTGCGGTATTGTACTCTTGTATCATTATTTCACCTCGATAGGGGGGAATGGGCTTAGCACCCACTCCCCCGCTTGTAGTCCTAAAATAGTTATCCGAAAAATTATCCTTACTTTTTTCCACCACACTTCTTGCATTCGATTTCTTTGATTGAACTTCCGTCAAAAGCCTTAAGCCCAAGTTTCCATTCATTCATGTTGATGCCACCGCAACCTTCACACCAAAAAATACTTTGTTCGGTTATTCCGGCTCTATATTCTTTGGTAGTTGCTTTTTCCAAAATCCTTAGGGTTGTTAGAATGCTATAAAAAACACTCTCCCAAACCCTATAATCTTGCACATCATCACTAACCAACCCACGATATATTCTTCTTACATTTAATAATGTAGCCCGAATATCACGCGCGTCTTCATATCTCATTTCTCTTTTTTTATCCATTTTTTCACCTTCTTTTTATTTTTTTCTTTTTTTTATACCTTCATGTAGGAACATTTCTATTGTACTTGGTTTCACATTCCCAACAAAAGACTAACCATCCTTCGTCGGCGGGATATATGAAATAGTCATAACCTTCGCTTAGGCTATGACATATTACCTTATTGCACATGCTACATCGTATATCATCTTCTATTACCATTCTATCACCTATACCCTACGGGTAATCACTCCTACGCATGGTAGTATATAGTAGGGTCGGATTCACGGTCTTAGTGGTGTTTAGGCGAGTAATGATGGGGGAACTATGTCGTGCTGACCCCTCTCGAAAAAATGTCATGGAGATTCGTGCAGTATTACACTGAG
>Ga0098055_1002062_pt1 | contig 10589 bp, 12 predicted proteins | sample 17_taG_FD_75107 | JGI IMG/M metagenome (GOLD analysis project Ga0098055, IMG submission 75107) | Marine viral communities from the Subarctic Pacific Ocean - 17_ETSP_OMZ_AT15314 metaG | ecosystem: Environmental > Aquatic > Marine > Oceanic | place: Pacific Ocean | collected 2015-01-18 | reverse complement strand
GCTATCAGGGTTTGTATTGTTAGGCGTGTTACCCTCAAAGTATAGATTACCATTTGAGTCGGCAGACAAAGCTTCATGGAATACACCTCTATCAAGATACGCAGAGATTATTGAAGTCCTAATACCCCACTGATTAGTCTTGTAGTTGTAGTAGATTTCTTCTGTAATACTTGCTTCGCCTTTAGGTATACCCCAAACAACTTCATTCTCTTTAGAGTTCTCAAAGCCGTAGATCTGAGCAAGCTCACTCATTGCCACGTTATCTCTGAAGTATTGATTCATACCGCTTTCACGACCGATCATTCTCACAGACGCACCGTCAGTAGCAAAGAATCCATCTCTGCTTACACCGTAGTTCATTCGACCTACAGATATAACTGAGTTAGGAGATACAGCTCCGACACCATTCTCTAGCGCAACCTTGTAACCAAAGATATTTGGCTGGCCAACATAGTTGACGATAAACATTTGAGTTTCAGTGTATACCGCAAGACCGTTACCTAATTGAGCAACGCAACGAATGGCAGTTTCTGCTTCTCGAATCAAAAGACTACCAGCAGTGTTTGTTGCTGCTGCTGTCCAAGTGTCTAAGTCGTCTGCGCTACACCACGCAAAGCTTGTACTGTAATCTATATCGCCTTTGCTGTAGTTAAACGCAAGCATATGCGGCCCTTGACGATGGAAACATTCAAGAGTGTCAAAGTCGATCTGAGGTACAGTTAGCGTTGCTGTGGCAGGAGTTGTGCCGCCAGAAAATGTAATTACATCACCGTTAGAATAACCAGACCCAAAGTCTGTTACCTCAAACGCTGTTATTGCACCGCTATCGACCTCTGTTACTGTAGCAGTTAATCCACTTCCACCAGCAGGAGATACAGTTGTAGTTAGTGTGTCGTCTACACTATAGCCAGCACCGCCTGTATTCGATGACAATATCGCAGCACCACTAACTTCATCGTTATAGTATGTATTAAAGTTTACATTATTCTTTTTGATTACAGGCTTGCTTGAGCCTTTTGCGCCAACTACAAACGAACCAAAAGTCTCGAAGTCCCATTGGTCAGATTCATTAACAGATGAATCCCAAGTTGTACCAGAGTTATCCCAGTTAGTAACTTCTAAGGTGATTGTAGCTCCAGAAGTGGCATAAATTTCAGTTCCTGTGGGAATGTTTTGATTGGTGTCCAATGTGTATTCTGAAACACTTGGAGATCCTGTAGGGTATTCGGCTGGATGAACCCCGTTAGGATCAAATGTCATAGCTCCACCACCTAGACCCGTAATACCAGCAAGCGTAAAATCAACACCTGGAATTAATCCATGAGGAACGTCTGTTGTTATACTTAAAGTGCCTAATACTCTGGAGGCAGCAACCACATTGATCGTTTGCAAAGTATCCCAAGTTGTTCCTTGTGAGTTTCTTAAAAGATTATAGCCAGTACCAACAGTGTCAAACTTTTGAGCGCCACCAGCAGCTATATCTTGCTCCCAAAAAGAATATATATTATTTAAGTCGGCAGAATAGACAACTCTAGTATCATATTCTCTGGTTGCTACAATTCCCCGCATTGGAGTGTTAGATTCAAAAGGCGATTCCTTGTAATCTTTTATTTGCTCTCGGCCAGCCTTTCTTCGCATACCAAATTCAGTATACTGCACACCGTCAACAGTCTCCCAAAATGGGATCTTACGATCAAATCTTTCTGGATATACGCCAGTCTTCAGAAGCTCGGAAGCATCTATTTTAAAACCACCGCTTTTATCAGTTTCAAATGGCATTGACTAATCCTAAGCTGTTCGTTTCCAAATGTAAGTAACGATGTATGGCTGTAAGTTGTTGTGAGCTGTTACCGATTCTCCAGTAACACCTCTGTTGTTATCTGTGTAAAGGTTACTAAATATATCAGAAGAGCTAGAAAAGGGAGATACGTTAGCTTCATCATCATAGGAGCCAGCGCTAGTACCAGTTGAAAGTTCAATTCTTTTATTATTACTTCCGCCAGCAGAGTTATTATACCATTGGTGATTGTGATTCATTTCGGCTTGTGTAAGTGCATGCGTCTTAGCCCCACCAGTCTCTTCCACTGTATCGAAATCAGTGTCGCTAGAATCAATACCTACCATTACCTTACCTGCGGCAAAAGCTTCCCAAGTACCGAATGTAATACCGTTAAAGAAGTAATTAGCAGTGCCTGGATCAGTCGCTACAGTAGTTGTTAGTAAGCTGCCTACTGGGTATAAACCGCCAAGCATAGTTGTAAATAGACTTGTCTCATCAAGTGCAAAGGGTGTGTTAAAAACTTTCCAACTGCTCTCGCCTGAGTCATATACAAACTCATAGTAACCACCAGCAACAAGATCGCCAATAGCTAAAGATGAACCGTCATTTTTCTTTATGGATTTAGCGCCAGAGCCGTTTACATTTAGAGTTGGAGTTGTAGTTGTATTTGCAGAGCCAATCTCAAGTAATACTCTTACGCCATCAAGCAATTCAAACGTAGGTACATCTGAAAATGTAGCAGACAGAGCAGTAGTTCCTGCTGTAGCCTGCTTGTCAGTAGTGGCTCGTAGCAGTCGGTTAATCTCGTCAGCCGCAAAGCCAAAGTTATCTCTAACGCTAGAGGTTGTAGCTGTACCCGCTGTGGGGTTAGTTCTTACTATTGCTGAAGTCATTAGACTAACGGGCCTCCATTGGCTGCTATACTTTCGTCTTTAATTCGTGCTCTGCCAACGCCTTGCTTGGCTCGTCTTGCTTGTACGTTAGCAACACCTTCGTCAACCATACCTTTAAAGTATGCTACTCGACCATCATCTTTAAGATAGACGTAAGCTTCGTGAAGTGCTGCGTTTAAATAAATATCTTGTAGTAAAACAGGGCCATTATCGCCACCGTTTAAATCCTTGTCTGCGCTATATAGAACGCTAAACGCATCTGTATTGTCTGCTGCTGGTGTTGGAGCAAAGTAGATCTTATCGCCAGAAACTGAGTAGCGTGTTACTGATCCGCTTTCTGCTGCGTAATCAAGAAGCTCTGACATTGATACAGCTTCTACTCTACGGCCATTTGAGTCTGATACGCTAATAACAAACTTAGTACCTAGGGGTAGAGTTGTAGCCTGAGCTACAGGAATAATATCTTCAAGAATCTCTTGCTCTACGATAGATAGTCTACGATTTATTTTTAGCTGCGCTAACGTCAAAAAGTCAGGTATCTGCGCTGACAAGTCTGATCTATTTAACCAGTCGGCAATTGCTGCCTGTAGGTCTGCGTTTGTGTTTAAAGCCATTACAGTCTCGCTGTTGTGGTTTTCATATAAGGGTAATGTGTCTCAATGAGCTTGAAAAAGTATTTCCAGTCAACATTGTCTGCAAGAATATCTATACCATGTTCTTGCTTGATTCTCATTGCATCAGTCATAGATAGATCTAAAACTTGATGGTAACTCTGTTTTGGATCGTATTTAACCCAGTCGCTAGTGTCATTACGTTTTCTTTTGTTATCATTAAGAAGCTTAGTAATGTCTTGCGAAAATGTTTGGTGCATCCCGCCATCACTTGTAAAGTGAGTGTCTTCGCGGATTCCGTCTTTAAAGCTTCTCTCAACAAATGATTTCATTATCTTTTCTTCGCTGTCTTTGCCGCCTTCTTAAACGCCTTAGCTGTAGGTGCGCCTTTAGTTCCAGGCTTTCTCATCTTCTCACCACTACCTGCTGCAATACGTTTCTTTTTAGCGTGAATGTTTGCGTATAAACCTTTTTTAGCTGGCATTATCTTTTACCCTTTTTTGCTGGTTTCATTGGCTTTGCGCCAGTCTTTCTTTTAGCAGGTGGACGACCAACCTTCTTACCGTATGTACCTTTTCCGCTTGGCATAATATTCTCCGATAGTTGAATACAGGAAAAGGGAGCCGAAGCTCCCCCACCTTAATTACTTATAAATTAAGTAATGTTGTAGTAAGCACCGTTAGCTTCTTCAGAACGACACTCTAAAGTGTAGTAACACTCTAAAAGTTTCTGTTCAGCAGAAGTTCGAGTAGCAATATCAGTGGTATGAATTTTCTTACCACCAGCAAATGCTAAACCCCAAGTGCTGTAGTCTACAGCGTACAAAGTGTTGGCTGGCATATGCTTGTTAGGAACAACAGCAACAGGGCCAAACTGAGAAACGTAAACAGCTACGAGAGAAATGATGTTACCACCATTGCTAGAGTTGCCGTTTAAGTTGCTATCAACATTGTCAGCCATACCGCTTAACTCGTTACGCAATGAAGATACAGTGCCAGCAGAAGCCATAAGCTTTAATGCGCCGAAATCGCCAGAGCTATTCCAAACACCGTCAAGCAAGTTATCCATTCGAGTTTGATCAATGGTGTCAGTTGCAGTACCTTGATCTGGAACAGTAGTACCGTCTGAAGCAGTGTTGTCAGCAGCGCCAGCTACATGGTTGCCCGCTTGGTTAGTTAAGATCCAAGAGCCAAAAGCAGCAGAAACACCAGGAAGTGCTGAATCGCCTTGACGCTTAGTAGCACCAATAGTTAAAGCAGCGGTTGGGCTAGTTTCGCCATAGCAGCCTAATGTTTGTTTTTCAACATCCATTTGTAGCTCTTTACCTTTCTTCATTAACTGATAAGCCATTTCGCGGCCAGGAACACCTGCACGATCCATGAACTCAGCTTTCTTAGTTACAACAACTGAGCTATCAGCGATTTGAATGAAGTTACCTTTACGAGTACGAGGAGAAGCAGCAACTTGAGCTTGTGGAGTTCCTGCTTCAACTACTGCGTTGTCAGAGACAGCAACAGCTAAAGTGTCAGTCAACCATTCGTGAGTATCAGCAGTTGCTTTAGTTTGCGCGATACCTGAAGTGAAAGGAGTCTGAAAAGGAGTTACGTTAAAGATTACGTTGCCTAAATCTTCACGAATGTTTTTTGCACCATTTAATACTGGTACTGAGGTTGATGCGATTGAAGCCATGATATTTTACCTATTGATTAAAAGAATCGAGAATTAAATCTACAGCAGCTTCTTGACTAAAAGATCCATCAGATTGTGTGGCATTCTTTAGCTTTTTAGCTTTAGCTGTAGCCTGTTTTTGTGCTCGACTCGCTGACGCACCTTTTCTTATGACAGTCTTAGAAGCTTTTTTCTTTGGCGACTTTTTAGTAGCCTCTACTTGCTTCTTAGAACCATGCGCCATAGCAGCATCATGTAATACCTTTAACACACGAGCACTTGTGATTGTTCCAAGTTCTTCTGGATCACCACCAATGCTAGAATAGTATTCACCCATAATTTCAATTTTCTGGGCTGCAACTTTCTGATCTGAGAAGCTAGGCTCCATCTGAACTAGCAGTTCCGCTTGCTTTTCAGTTTCGACCCGTAAGTTCTCAGCTTGTTGTGCTTGGTACTGCTCTGATACTTTGGCAGCTACACCGTTGATCTCTTGCTCTTTCTGTTCAAAAAGAACTCGATTCTCCAGTGCTTGTTCATAAGCGTAAGGATCTGATTGTTTTAAAGCTAATAACTCTTCAGTCGTATGGGTTGGTCGCTGACCGTATACCATCGCTTGTGCAATCTCTAACAGCTTTGCTGTTTCTTCTAAAGATTGATTTCGCTCCGATTCAAAAGTTTTACGCTCTTCAGATAACGCCTGAGTCTTGCGTGTATAATCACCTTGCATCAAAATACCGCTTTTTATCTTTTCAATGTCATCAAGACCATTTTCGTTAAGATATTCGCGAGCACTAACTAAATATTCATATTCACCGTCTTCAAGCTCGATGTCACCAGATAACTCTATTTCATCATCTGTATCTTCATCACTTTCTTCGGCTTCAACTTCTTCTAGCTGATCCAAGTTTTCTTCCACTTCTTCTTCAGAATATTCTTCTTCAGATTCCGCTTCAGCTACAGGTTCATTTTCAATTTCTCCTAAATCTTCTTTAGGATTGATCATGCCCATTATTGCCTCTAGTCCAGCATCCTGTGTAATGGGTTCGTTAATAGAGAGTTCCGAAGAGTTGTTCTCATTGTCTGACATTGTTATTTCCTCAAGGATCTGTTTCCAGTTGTCCTTATTGTTAAGTTATGATTTTTGGTTTTTGTGTTTCTTTTAACTCAAGATACTGTTGCATGGTTGGTGTGTTAAACAGTTCGTCTGTTAAACCATCAACATCCTGCAATGTAAGCTTGGTAAAAGCTACACCTCGCATCCAGTTAATTAAATCACTGGACACGATAAAATATTCTTTACTTTCTTCCTCTTTTGGCGAGGGTTTCTCTTTGGTTTGCATACCACTCCAAGTTCTCTTTTAAAGCCTTAACTACTTTAACCTCTCTCCAGATCCCTTCACCCTGCTCAGGTGTTGGTACGCTAGAAAAAGCCCTGTACAAATTATCTTCCATTTCTTGGAAAATAAACTGTATTGCTTCATCTCCTATAAGCCTATGGGCTGCGTGTGCCACTTTAAGCCTTGTATCTATATCAGCCTTTTCACTTCCTAGGCTAGTTACCAATCTTGACTGCTCTCTCACTGCGTGCCTCCAAGTTAAGTTCAGCTACTTTAAACTCGTTTTCGTCTTCATGCTTCTTAACGTCAAGCATAAACTCTTGTTCTTTAAGTGCAAGTTCTTCACGATCAATAGCAAGCTTCTCTTGCTCGATCTGGATCTGAGCCATTGTTGCTTGCATCTGAGCTTCCATCGCTTGCTGCTCTGGGCTTGGCCCTTCTTGCTGGCCTGTAAACTCAACGCCTGGATCAGTGAAGTAGCGACCGTATGCCGCTTTATCATACAATCTGACCATATCCTCTTGCAACTGAACGATCTGGTAAGGCATTACCGTAACACCTAGACCGCCAGCAGCAACCATCTGCTGTTGTGCAGCCATAGTCTGTTGCATGTGGAATAGTTGCTCAGTCTTTGACCCATTACCTAAACCAACTAATACAGTCACGTCTTTGCGGGCATTCCAAGTACGAGGATCTACTTCAACAAACTTGTTATCTAATCGGAAGATAGCCTTGTCATCTGCATGAGCAATCTCTAGCTCGTAGATACCCATAAAGACTTTACGCAAGAACTCACCGAACTCACGCGCAATCAGGCGAATACGAGCCTGACGCTTACTAACTACCTGACTAACTGCACCCGCAGCAGTGTTGCCGTTAAGGATGCTGGGATCTATTGAGTTATCTGTAGATCCTACGTTAGCCTCTAGCATCTGATCAGCTACACCCATCATGTTATATGTGTGAGCGCCGAACGATGGCTGGCTTGGAAATGAAATAGCGTTAGGATGCTTAACAAGGTACGGAGCACCAGGCTTACTGCTCATTACTGAGTCTAGGTCTACTTGGCCCTCAACGACCACAGGGCGACCGTTATTTAAGTTGTACTGATTGTCTAACTGGTTACGCCAAAGTGTGCTCTTGACCTTCTGGATAGGTGCTGCGGCATCCGCAGGGCAAAGACCTGTAAGCTTGTGAGGCATACGGATAGGAGTCCAGATTTCAAACGGAATCTCATCTACTTCTTCAATGTTTAATACGATATTGCCTACTTTGCAAACTTTAAGAAGCTCATCGTAACCATCTTCGTCACGATCAACTCTAATATAAACTTCATGTAGGTCATACATCTTACCGATGTAGTTCTCGTCACCATCGTAGTCATCAGTGTCAAAGTTACGAGCAATACGCTCAGGTGAGTCATACTCGTTATAACCTGATGATGTACTAGCCTTGTCAATCTTGCTTTCTTCAAAGCCCATCTCTAACAGATCGCTTTTAGACTTTTGGCTGCGCTGACGTACAAAACGAGCTTCTTGCACTGTAGCCGCATTACGATCAATGCCAAACTCTTCTGGTGGTACTACTTCAACGCGAGTGCAGCTTTCAGTAACCGTACGAAGCATTTTGCCTTGGTATGTACTAAGGCCAGTAAGCTCGTCAAGCACTTCTTCAAACTCTGTAATTTCAATTTCAGGATCTGAGTCAAGGACTTCAAATGCTGGCTGAGAAATGTCTTCAAACGAGTGAGTCGTTGTTTTGTCTTCCATAGCTCGCCAACGCTTAATAACACCCTGACGCTGAAGAAGGCCATCAATAAGGCTATCCATAATATTGCTAAAGCCATCGTTTTGACGATAGAAAACATAACGTACCCAATCTGTTGCTTGCTGTGCTGCTTCGACATCTTCTGGCCCTTCTGGTTCAAACCTAACAGTTTCATCATCAGCTACAAATAACTCAGCTATATCTGATTTAATATTCTCAACGCTTTGGTAGACCTCTCGCGTAACAATACTTGAGTAGCCATCCCGTTCATTGCCGTACCGTTCACCAAGGTAATAATCAAGAAGATCTGCACGAGTCTGCGCAGCATCGCTATCCATGTGGTCAGATACGTTATCTTCATAAGACTGTATGGTGCTTAGTAATTCTTTGTTGTTGATCATTTATGTGACCCAGTTGTAATTGCTTGATTCCTTAGTTTCCCAAGGTCGCTGTCTTTTACTTTTATCTTTTGTAGGTATAGCAAACCTTTGGCTTTGGAATGCGTATCTTGTAGCTGACATTAAATCGTCTGCCTTATCTACTATCTTGCCATTCTCGCCAAAGTGATACATTCCATATTCTTGTTGCCAAAAATGACAACTTTGGAATACCTTAAATAAACCTTTCTCCATCGCTTTCGACATTGCAGTAATACCTGCCGAAATCTTTATATCCCCTTTTGTCTGAGATATATCTGGCGGGTTAGTAAAGTGTTCAGGTAAGAAGTTTACTCCTTCCTGACGATACTGCTCTGCCATCGAATCACCGCCATCAAACGATCTATTACCATCGTGAGGCCAAGCTATAGGTGGCTGACAAGTTCTTTGTCTAATCGCTATAGCGTGTTGTGTTGCTGTTTGACGAGACTCTCTGTACTCGTCTGTAACATAAAAGCAGCCATTGTCTGGATTTATTGCACCCCAAACGATAGCTGTAGGGTGATCAAACCCAAAATCTATACCCGATATTCTCAACCAGTGAGAGGGTATCTCAAAGTCTTCTACAACCAACCTTTCTAGTGAGTATGGGAATACCATACCTCTACCGAATACTGGCTGGCCTTTTGTTCTCATCTCTCGCTCATTAGGAAGGTACTGAGCTAGTATCTGCTCTTTTGCATCCTCATCTAAGTGAGGCGCTTCATCCCAACCTGCCTGAACAAGAAACTGACCTTTTTTTCTTTCCTTCATAAACTGCTGGATAACTGGAGTCATTCCACTCTCTGGGGTAAACGTCATCATAACGAAACCCTTTTTATCCAGCGTTCGAGTCAAACACTGTGTGTATATGTTCTGTGCTGGCTGCTCATCTAGCCAAACCCAGTCAAGAGAAGATCCCATGAACTTCTCTTCACCCATCTCGTATGACTTAAACGAGACTACTGATTCACCGATGTGATTACCTTTCTCATCGTGAAACTTAACTACAATACTTTCAACTGCATTCGGTATCTGTGGCTTACGCACTACATCTACGATACAGTCTCTGGGTATAGCTCCAGATCCACGCAAGTCAATGTTTACAGGATCGCCTAATAGTTCACGCTGCAATATGTCTCTTGTGGTAACTGTACTAGCACCAGCAGCCCACGCAGTAATAGGCTTCTTAAATCTATGACCTGTCCACCAATCAGGGTACTTACCTGTTAAGTGACAAGCGCTTATCCTAGCCCCAGTGTAAGTCTTGCCTACCCTGTTACCCGCCATAGCCAAACACTGATTGGCCTCTAAGGTAGCATTAGCTAACAGCTCTTGCCACCCATAAGGTTCCCAAGCATTTATCTGGTTAAATAAACGCCTTTGCTCTCTCTCCTGAACTAAGAGTAGTAACTTCTCTTTATCAGCCTTCTTTAAGTTTTTGGACATTTTGGGATGATTCAATCAGCTCGGATAGTTGTTCATCAAGTTCTGCATCAGAAAGGTCTGATACGGTTTGTTTAACATTTAGTTCTTTAGGCTTATCATGGCCTGTTCTGTGCAGAATATCTTGAGCCGCTTTTAAACGGATCTCTGGTCGATTATCTGGATCAACCATAATATCTTCTATGATCTTAGTCGCAAGAGAGGCAACCTGGTTCTCTTCAACCAAGTCATCCCTCTTCTCTTTGATCAGCTCTTTTAGATCTTTGTACAAGCGGTAAGCGTTACCGTTATCAGGCGCATAACCTGCTAGACGAAACGCATCCATTACAGTCATTTTTGTAGGATCTCGGCCCTCGTGATAACCACGAGCCATTAGATCAACAAACTTCTCCTGTTGCTTGGTTAGCTTTCTTTTCTTTTGACGTTTAATCATTAATTAGATTCTATTCTAGTAGATGATCGTGTGGCTGACTTGGTAAGCCTATACTGTTGAGCTACACGTTTGTTGTTTTGAATGAAGCCGTTTGAATCAAACTGATTTACAACAACGCCCATACTACGCCAACCTTGAATAGCATCATCAACCTCGATAGTAACATACTCGTTCTCTTCAAGATCTGGAGCCGCGAATACTTGCAGTTCTTGACTAGGTTGTAATGTAAATGAAGATG
>Ga0098055_1002055_pt1 | contig 10601 bp, 16 predicted proteins | sample 17_taG_FD_75107 | JGI IMG/M metagenome (GOLD analysis project Ga0098055, IMG submission 75107) | Marine viral communities from the Subarctic Pacific Ocean - 17_ETSP_OMZ_AT15314 metaG | ecosystem: Environmental > Aquatic > Marine > Oceanic | place: Pacific Ocean | collected 2015-01-18 | reverse complement strand
TGGTGACGTTATGAAACTACAGATACAGGTAGAAGAAGGTGTTATCAAAGATGCTAAGTTCAAAACATATGGATGCGGTTCGGCTATAGCAAGTTCAAGTCTAGTAACAGAAATGTTAAAAGGCAAAACTATTGACCAAGCAGGTGATATTAAAAACTCAGCAATAGCAGAAGAACTAGCACTACCACCAGTTAAGATACATTGCTCTGTACTAGCAGAGGACGCTATCAAATCAGCAATAATTGATTACAAAGAGAAGAATGGATAAACAGATAGAAACTCCTTGTGTATCAATATGTCGCACAGATGATCAAGGTGTGTGTATTGGCTGTGGTAGGACTCAAAAAGAAATAGCTGAATGGTGGGATTATACTGACAGTGAACGTAAAACAATAATGGAAAGACTACAAAAGGAAATAAATGATCTCTTTGACTGATACAGCCGCAGAAAAGGCACAAGCAAGCATAGCAAGTAGATATAATACTCTAGGACTACGTATTGGTGTAAAAACCACTGGGTGTTCGGGTATGGCATACGTACTAGAGTTTTGTGAACAAGCTACAGATTATGACGAAGTGTTTGAAGACAAAGGTATTAGAATAGTAGTAGACAAAAAAGATTTAGTATATCTAGATGGTGTTGTTGTTGATTATCAAAAGAAAGGACTCAATGAAGGCTATGAGTTTATCAATGAGAAAGAAAAAGCACGCTGTGGCTGTGGAGAAAGTTTCACAGTTTAGTTGACAAATCATTGTCAAGCATATATACTAATAACATGCTTATAAAAAAATACGATTACACACCCATATCACGAAAGTCAGTCGACGGTAAAAGATTATACAATTTACCCGATGGTAGTAAAGTTCCTAGTGTTACTACTATACTAGACAAGACTAAGTCAAAAGAAAAACAACTAGCCCTGGAAAACTGGCGTAAGCGAGTAGGCCCGGCAAAGGCACAGGAAATTACCACAGAAGCCGCTAACAGAGGCACACGTATGCACAAGTGGCTAGAAGACTATGTTGAAAACGATAGAGACATGGGTGAACCAGGCACAAACCCATACAGTCAACAAAGTCATAAAATGGCACAGAAAATAGTTGAAAAAGGACTAGTAAATGTTGATGAAATGTGGGGTATTGAAGTTCCATTATACGTTCCTGGACTTTATGCAGGCACTACAGATGCTTGCGGAGTATATAAGGGTGCCCCGGCAATAATTGACTACAAACAGACTAATAAACCTAAGAAAACGGAGTGGGTCGAAGACTATTTCCTTCAATTATGTGCCTACGGTGCCGCACATAATGAAGTCCATGGAACTGATATTAAACAAGGTGTTATCTTGATGTGTTCTAAAGATTACGAATTCCAAACGTGGACAGTACAGGGTGCTGATTGGGATAAATGGTTAAACCGTTGGTTTGACAGAGTAGAGCAGTATTATAAATTGGTATAAATACTAGATAATATAATAATTAGGTTACAAGAAACATGGCCGTAATACAAATTTCAAAAATACAAGTTCGACGTGGACTACAAGAAAATTTACCAACTCTGAGTAGTGGTGAATTTGGTTGGAGTGTTGACGAACGTAGACTCTATATTGGTAATGGCACACTAGCAGAAGGCTCACCAACTACTGGTGTTACTGAAATTGTAACAACCATTTCAATGGGAGCATTGCAAAGTAATGTTTCTTTATTAGAAACACAGGTTTCTGAATTAGTTACTGCTGTAGGTACACCACAAGCTACTATTGCTTTACTGGACAACACAACAGCTAATACTAATGTTAGAGTTGCTTCAGCAACTACCAATGCATTAGATTATCAGATATCAAGAGGAACTGATTATAGAATTGGTCAATTGAAAATAGCTCAATATAATGGTACAGCAGGTACCGCAGTCTTCGAAGATGATTATACAGAAACGGCCAACGTCGGAGTAACATGGGGATTCACTGCAAATGCAAACGCAGTGGTATTACAATACACAACTTCAAGTACAGGCGACAACGCCGAATTCAAATATTACATAAAATCTTTCGCATAGTATGTGGCGCGATTTTTGGAACCTGCGTATCAACGACAGGCTAAGCAAATGGAAGGACTTCCGTCACGAGCTAGATAGACTTCCCTTAAAATCTGCAATAACAGAATTAAATGACATGTGGAGTACTGCTCCTTTTGTTAATCACAATCTGTCACAAGATGATACAACAAATTGGCCTGATCCTTGGACTTTGTTAGCCGAAAACTACTGGTGCGGTGTTGCTAAAGCATTAGGTATACTGTATACTATATACTTAACTAGTCATAAAGATGTAAATTTAGAACTACGTATCTATTATGACTATAAAGAGAAAGAAAGATACTCTGTAGCCTGGATTGACAATGGAAAGTATATTCTTAATTACTGGCCATTTGAAATAGTAAATACAAAACAAGTAAAAGATTTAAAGCTGTTGCATCGATATACAAAAGAGGATTTAAAACTAGATAAATTTTAAGAAGAGGTTCAATTAAGTGGGTAATATTCAAGTTAAAAAACGTAGTGGTGATATCGTACCATTAGATTTAACAAAATGGCAAAATCAAGTAGCAAAAGTTTGTCAAGGTGTAGCAGACGTCAGTCAATCAATGATTGAGATAAAAAGTCAACCGCACTTCTATGATGGAATAACGACAAGAGAAATTGATGAAATCACTCTACGTGCTATAGTTGATTTAATCGATGTAGAACACGAACCAGAAGTAGGACACACCAACTATCAATTTGTTGCAGGCAAACAACGTCTGAGTATGTTACGTAAAGATATCTACGGTGATTACCAAGTACCTCACTTGTATGACATTGTAAAAACTAATGTAGCCACAGGATTGTACACACAAGACCTATTGCAATGGTATTCAGAAGAGGACTGGAATAAAATGAATGATCTATTAGATCATGAAAAAGACGAACAGTACAGTTATGCCGCTATGGCACAGATGATTGAAAAATATCTAGTAAGAAATAGAAGCACAAATCAAATATACGAAACACCACAGATACGTTACATGATAGCGGCCGCAACAGTGTTCCATAACGAAAACCCTAATCAAAGAATAAAATTTATTAAAGACTATTACGCCTGCTCCAGTGATGGATTATTTACCCTCGCTACCCCGGTCCTTGCTGGTTTAGGCACCCCTACAAAACAGTTTAGTTCATGTGTACTAATTAAGTCAGACGATGATCTAGATTCAATATTTGCATCAGGTGAAATGATGGCCAAGTATGCTAGTAAGCGTGCTGGTATTGGATTAGAGATCGGTAGACTACGTCCATTGGGATCTCCTATCCGTGGCGGAGAGATTAAACATACTGGTATGATTCCATTCTTAAAGAAATGGTTTGGTGACCTACGTTCATGTTCACAAGGCGGAATACGTAATGCATCAGCATCAGTGTTTTATCCTATATGGCATCATCAATTTGATGACTTGATTGTATTAAAGAATAACCAAGGTACAGAAGAAACTCGTGTTAGACATATGGACTATGGTGTCGTGCTTAACGCTTTCTTTTGGAGACGTTTTAAAAATAAAGAAAATATTACATTTTTTGATCCAAACGAAGTTCCAGACTTGTATGAAGCATTTTACAAAGACAGCGATCTATTTGAAGAACTTTATGTCAAGTACGAAAAACAAAGGAATCTACGTAAAAAAGTATTAACAGCAGAAGAAGTATTCAAAGGTGGACTGCTTAAAGAAAGAACAGACACTGGTAGAATCTATATGGTGTTCATTGATAACGTTATGAATCAAGGTCCATTTGATCCTGAGTTCCATACTATATATCAAAGTAACTTGTGTTGTGAAATACTGTTACCAACTAAACCATTTAAGAGATTAGATGACAGCAATGGACGTATTGCTTTGTGTACACTAGGCAGTATCAATTGGGGAGCATTCCGTAATCCAGAAGATATGAGACGTGCTTGCCGTACTTTACAGCGTAGTTTATGTAATATATTAGAGTATCAAGATTTCTTAAGTGTACAAAGTAAATTGTCGAATGATGAAATATCACCACTAGGTATTGGTGTTACTAACCTTGCTTACTGGCACGCTAAACGTGGTATGAAATACGGTGACAAAGAAGCACTACAAGACGTTAAATCCTGGATGGAACATCAAGCATTTTATCTAACAGAAGCTTCAGTTGAACTTGCTAAAGATAGAGGCCCGTGTTTACATTCAGAGTTTACTAGATATGGTAAAGGTTATTTTCCTTGGGAAAACAGAGCAAAGGGTGTTAATAAACTAGCAGACTTTACTCCTGAACTTGATTGGGAACAGCTACGTAGCGATATGCGAAGTCATGGTATACGTAATGGTACCTTAATGGCTATTGCTCCAGTTGAATCATCTAGTGTTGTTATTAACTCAACCAATGGTATTGAAATGCCAATGAGTCTAATATCAGTTAAAGAATCTAAAGCAGGATCGTTTGTACAAGTAGTTCCTGAATATCATAAGTTAAGGAATAAATATCAACTCATGTGGGAACAGACTGATTGTACAGATTACCTCAAAACGGCCGCGGTATTGGCCGCTTATGTGGATCAAAGCATAAGTACAAATACCTTTTACAATCCTGCACACTTCGAGGACAACAAAGTTCCAACAACATTGATTGCTGGAAACTTGATGCAAGCACATATATGGGGATTGAAGACTTTCTATTATAGCTTAATTAATAAGCAAGGTAGTAAATCTGCAACAGAAGAAACACAAACAACAGCATTACCAACTGAAACTGATAACTTTGATGAAGACGATTGCGAAGGATGTAAATTATAATGACAAAAACTAAAGCACAATATGACCTAAGTACAAAAACAGATTATCTAAATAGAAAAATGTTTCTTGACCCTGCAGGTCCTGTAACCATACAGAGATTTGAAGAAGTAAAATACAATAAGGCAGTAAAATTAGAACAAACAGCAAGAGGTTTTTTCTGGGTTCCAGAAGAAGTTTCTTTAACTAAAGATAGCAATGACTTTAAAGATTCAAGTGACACAGTCAGGCATATCTTTACGTCAAACTTGCTAAGACAAACAGCATTAGACAGTCTTCAAGGACGTGCACCTAGTCAAGTGTTTACTCCTGTGGTAGGACTACCTGAACTAGAAGCATTAGTTTATAACTGGTCGTTCTTTGAAACTAACATACACTCACGTTCATACAGTCATATCATACGTAACATTTATAATGTGCCTAAGGAAGTATTCAATACAATCCATGACACAAAAGAAATCATTGATATGGCTAGCAGTATTGGCGACTACTATGACAAGCTACATGTCATTAACTGTAAGAAAGAATTGGGGCATAAAATAAACGAAATGGACCATATTAAGGCGATTTGGATGGCTCTAAATGCTAGTTATGGCCTCGAAGCTTTCCGTTTTATGGTCTCCTTTGCTACGAGTCTAGCGATGGTAGAAAACAGAATTTTTATAGGTAATGGCAATATTATTAGCCTAATCCTACAAGATGAACTACTGCATAAAGAGTGGACTGCCTGGATGATCAATCAGGTAGTTAAAGAAGATAAAAGATTTGCAAAAGCTAAAGAAGAATGTGAAGCTGAAGTATACGCAATGTATGAAGATGTTATCAAAGAAGAAAAAGACTGGGCAGACTACTTATTTAAAATGGGTCCGGTGATTGGGTTGAATGCTAGTATACTTAAAGAATTTGTTGACTACACAGCAGTAGGTGCCTTGAAAGATATTGGTATCAAGTATAAAGGTGAAGCTCCAAAGACTACACCAATACCTTGGTTTAATAAACACTCAGACACTAGTAAAAAACAAACAGCACTACAAGAAAACGAATCAACAAACTATGTAATTGGCGTTATGGGCGAAAACGTGTCTTATGACGAACTACCGGAGTTATAATGCTAACAGTATATTCAAAAAATAATTGTCCATTCTGCGACAAAGCAAAACACTTGCTAGAATCAAAGAATGTGGAATACAAAGAGTTAAAGATTGATGAACATCCAGAAGCACGTGAATGGTTGATAGCCCAAGGGCATAGGTCAGCACCACAGATTTATCTAGGAGATGAATTATTTGTACAGGGTGGATATCAAGGTCTTACAAAATTATCAGATGAGGAAATTTCAAAAAAACTAGGAGAGTCAAATGTTAGTAGCACCTAAGTATGAAGAAGATGATATAGTAACTTTTAAAATAGTCAACGGTGACGAACTAGTTGCTAAGATTGTTGAAGAAGATGATGATACATTCACAGTGATTAAGCCATGTACAGTTATGCCAAGTCAACAAGGCATAGGACTTATACAAAGCTTATTCACAAGCGATTTAGATAAGAGTATCAGATTAGATAAAAAGCATGTGATGATGCATTCACATACTATTAAAGATATACAAAATCATTATATTAAAACTACCACTGGTATTGAACCAGTAGATGCAGGAAAAATAGTTACATAGGAAGACACTCATGGCAGATCTAATAGCTAGTGCAAGTTCAATGACAACCGTGGCCGACGGGCAATATGTGGCTATTGGTCGTCCTAAAGGAGGACTTACTCCTTCAAGTATTACTGCTATGGTTGGATTCCAACGAGGTAATGGAGAAGCTATAGACATAGCTCCTAAAGTTCAAACTGCTATGACTGTGTTATCAGATGTGGCCGCCAGTAGCGACTTCCCAGCAAATGTTAATGCACAGACTGCACTGACTAATTTAACTACTGTACAGGCAAAAGTATTTAATAAAAATGACTGTGGTGGATTTGGTGGTATTGTTAGTTCAGCCATGGCACACTGTAATAATTCAAAAGATCTTATTTCTACAACTAATAGTCTTAAAGGACAAACATACCCCGATTATGGTAGCGGAATAGTAGATTCAGGCAGTATGGCAGATCGAGGTATTAATAATACTTTCGGTAGTTATTCTAGTGCAGGATCAGCATTGGGCTCCGGTGGAACTATGTGGAACGGCATTGATGTAAAAGATATCGGAACTCCAGGAGGAATAGCTCAAAGTTTACAAAACAATAAACTAGGTAATGCCACTGGGTTGAATCAAAAGCTAACAGAAGCTGGTGTTGACATACGAGACTTAACTGATCCAGCTTATCAAGATAAGATATCTTCAACATTGTCTAGCATAACTGACCCAGGAGCAATTAATACGTCAGCTGAACAATTTGAACAAGCTAATCCATTTGCTGGACTGCCAGCATATACAGGAACAGATAGTAGCATATATGATAGTCCAGGATTCTTAACTGGAAAAACTACAACAACTACGTCAACGACAGGATCTAGTAGTACAGGAACGAGTACCGGAGCAACAGCATTTGGGTCAACAGCGGCACCGGAAGTAACCACAGGTGGAATAAAAAGTTTAAAAGATTTAGGTGACTATACTAAAACTGCTGACCCAGCAACCACAGCAGGATTAAACACAGACCTAGCAGGAATTGGACAAAAGCTCAATGACCTAGGCGGTGGTGAAATGATTGATAACCAACAATCATCTGCATTTTTTGATCGTATACAAAAGATAGATACTCCAGTAACTACAGCCGCACACCCAACGTTAGAGAGTCTTATGAGTGATCCGGCCACAACGACAGCGATAGAAAGTCTTACAGGCATTCCCGGCGGATCAACAGCTATACCAACTATGCGAGATATATTAGGTCCAGTAGCAGGGAATCCTGCTATCGACGATCTAGCAGATGGCTGGTCGGAGGATAAAGTTACTGCATTAAATCAATCAACCAGTAAAGCCGACACGTTCATTGGAGCCGCATCATTACAAGCATCATCAGGAACACCTACCCAAACTTTGGGAGGGACTATGGGATTCGCAACAAATTTACACAAGTACGGACAGGACAACAGTGCAGACGGTGTAGGATCCATACTTAAAAATATGGCTAACACACAAACAAAATATGGAGAGAGTGTTGTTGCCAGTCTGGTAGAAGGTGAAAACAATGATCTATTCGCACAAAACGGCATAGGGCCGTTACAAACGAATCCATTTGAAGGTACACGAACTTATACTGGAACTGATGGTAGTCTTTACACAAATCCGCAGGTTAAAATGATGGGAGGTAGTTAGTTGCTCCTTGATCGATTCGAACAGTTCAAAAAAATTCAAACATGGTCAAACAGGCTAGCTGGTCAAAAAATGTTACTACGAACTTTTTGTAGTAGACTAAGTGGTTTCTTAAACAGAAGCGGACACCGAGTAAAACTTAAAATTGTTAGAGATAAAGAACTAGAAAAGAATGATTGGACCATTAGTGCAGAGTACGACCCTGCACTAGATGAAATAGGACAGAAACCATTCCGTCTTAATTTTATTATAAATCATGATCGTATTGTTCCTTGGGAAATAACTAAAGAAGACTGTCAAGAATTATCATTGTGTCTATTAGAAACGTTAGTACACGAATATCAACACCTAAAACAATATAGAGCCAGAGGGTATGTCAATCTTAAACACAAATACAAAGGGCCTAGACCTGTCATTGATGATAATTCAGAAGTAGATTATCTTTCTAACCCAGACGAGTTAGACGCATACAGTGAGAATATTGCTACGCGACTATATATCGAAAGAGACATGCTTAATATAACAAGAGATAAAGAGCATTGGGATTTACATACATACTATAAAGCATTTGGAAAAGAGCACCCCGTAACAAAAGAACTAAAAAGTTTAATTGAAAGTAAATTAATAACCATCCGGGAGAAAGAAAATGTCAAAAGCAACAGAAATAATGTCCGACGCAGAGTGGGAAATGGAAGAAATTGATATTGCAGAAGAAACAGGCCCAGAAGATTATGTTTTCGTTGTTAAACCAACAGGTGCTATAAAAGCAATGCTGTTACCTAAAGAAATAGATGGTGAAATGACACAGGGTATCAAAGATTTATTAGAGTTTTTTGAAAATCAGTATGTAGACAGCTCAATTGGTAAAACTTTACATTAAAGATTCTAATTCTGTAATAGTTTGATCAGCATCGCCTGTATGTAGTATAGCTCGACCTCCTACACTACGCCATTCTTCGATATTTAATTTACGATCGTCTATCAGTATGTCACCTGGACGATGATGGCGTTGTTTATCAGTTGAGTACGGGCCGAACCATACAGGAATACCAGGAAAGTTTTCTTGCACCCAATCTATTTTGTCACAAAATGCCCATCCTAGATCATTTTCTTTAGGCACTGCTGTTAAAAACTTAACGTCATAATGATAGTAATCAGCAATGTCTCGAACTGATGTAACGATCTGTTCGGCGTTATCTAACACAGGCAAGTTCCTATATATCCTTGGGTTATATTCTCTAATTTTTACCCATTCTTCCTGAGTGAATCTTATACCAGGTTTATTTTTAAACCCTAATTCGTCTCTAACATAGCCATCAAAATCTGCTACAACTCCATCCATATCTACATATATCGTACTCATACTATCCCCATATTAATCTAAAATAAGTAGCATCTTGTGCATCTTCAAAACGAAAAGCAAATCCCTCTTGCCCTTTCCAACCGTGTAGATGATATTTGCCACCCGGAGTTTCATCTAACCACTCAATGATCTCAGGAATGTGTAACTTATCTGTTGAAAAAACCGAGTCCCAGGTTATAACAACTTCTTCCCATCCTTCTGGTGGTGGCCAATTAACTTGTCGCCTCTTCATTGGAATCGCAACATAAAATATGTCGCATCTTTTTCATCTTTAAAAACAAAACAAGGACCTCCATACTGCTCTTCTCTTTGATCCCAATAGTCACATTTATAATTTTTCTTAAGATAATCATGGATACCTCGGCCTCTGCCCAAGGGATCATTATTTTGACTTTTAAACTCTCCCCAGACGTTGTACCAATATGGTCCTGTTCCTAATTCTGTCATATATGTATTATATACGAAAAAAATATTAAAATCAATTGATATTTTGGTTGACTTTTGGTTATTTTGGTTATATAATGTAATTAAGAAATAAGATAAAGGAGCAGACAATGATAGATACACTGGTTAAAAGATACATAGCAGGACTAGAAAGAGATTGGAACAAGCACGGTACTTCATTGACTAAAACTTGGGTAACCAACGAAGGTAAAAAGTATATTAAAATATCTTCAGGTTATGTTGAAGATGGCGAAGTTGTATCACAAAGTGTTGACGCTTTTGTTGATAAAAATACTGGTGATGTGTATAAGCCAGCAACTTGGAACGCACCAGCTAAAGGTGTAAGGTATAACTTGTTTGATGACATAGACTACTTAGAAAAGAACTGTGGTTCAGGTCATTTATATATGAAATAGGTTGACTTTTGGTTATTTTGGTAGTATACTGTAAGTAAGACAATTAGATAAAGGAGCAGACAATGGGATTAGATATGACAGCTTACGCAATAGATCCAACAGCAGACAAAACTCAAGAGCCTACAAAGCTAGCTGAGTGGAGAAAGCATCCTAACTTACACGGTTGGATGGAACAGTTATATCGTGCTAAGGGTGGTACTGAGGAATCT
>Ga0098055_1002050_pt1 | contig 10611 bp, 16 predicted proteins | sample 17_taG_FD_75107 | JGI IMG/M metagenome (GOLD analysis project Ga0098055, IMG submission 75107) | Marine viral communities from the Subarctic Pacific Ocean - 17_ETSP_OMZ_AT15314 metaG | ecosystem: Environmental > Aquatic > Marine > Oceanic | place: Pacific Ocean | collected 2015-01-18 | reverse complement strand
TTTGCGTTTGGATATATGAAATATTTGGCCATGTTAAGATACCTTTATTGCTTTTATTTTACTTCCATCTGGTGTTTTACTAATGCTTTGTATTATATAATAGTCTGTTCCCATAGCGCTACCATAGATTTTGATATTAGAATCCCAGTTTGAGAACAATATAATATCACCAATTTCCAGGTCATTGTTTTTAGCGCCAAGGCAAGAAAAGCTTATAATCTCTTTTCTGTCTTTAAATATTTCTCTATAGGCTTCAGCTAGTTTTGTCGCTGTGGTAGTATCTATGATATCCGCATCCATCTCAAGCTTGAGTGCTTGATTATTACCATTTACTGTTGTTCCAGATGAAGTAGAATCAACCGATGGATTAACTGAGGACATAAACTGATTTTGACCATAGTCTTTTGCAAAACTTATAGTAATATCATTACGAACATTACCAAGAGGTGTTAAGGATATTTTATCTAGCTGTATATCATTAAAATCTATCGTTCGATCTGCGCTTGAATAATTGCCTGTTCTTCTTAATGTTTCTATTTTGTATTTACCATTACCAGATAAGAATACCCAGCTTAATATTTGTTTAGATATTCTATTAATTAGATCTCTTGAATTAATAAATTTATTTTGTGAAAAAGAAAATTTAATATCACTTACCGCATCGCTGTAAATATCTCCGATATGACCATTGGTTGTGTTACCCGATGCATCAAAAGTTTCAACATCTATTTCAATCCCTGTTGTTGATGAATCAAGTTCTAATTCGTCACGCAAAGCGCTTTCTATTATATAAATAGGATTTTCAATTAAATCATTAACACCATATCCAGGATCGGCAGAACCACCATTTTCATCATTTCTTGGGTTTGAATTTATCGTATCAATCCAAGCACCATACTTTCTACCCTTACCAGAACAATATACATAATCTATTTTAGCCGGAGTGGTAAACGTGTTCGTTCTCGTCATAGTAACAACCTCAGAAAAGGTTTCTATCTCGTTGTCAAACTGCGTCACTACTTCGTAACCACCCTCGAAAAGTTGTTCGTATTCTTCTTCAATCTCATAAGTTTCTATATCATCAATATCAAATTCTACTACAATACCAGACTCTATGATCTGTACACTTAAATTCCCATTATCAGCACCAGCTAAAAGCTTGTAAGCTAACGTCCCCTCAAAGTTCCAGGAAGAGGTATCTCCTGAAAATACACCTGCTATGCCGTTAGATAATTCTGCGTTTGTCACAACAGATCCAGTTGTATACGCGACATTACCAACTAAAAACTGATTTAACCCACTCATAGACCCAGAAACAGTTCCGAATTTTGTTACAGCGGCTATACCAACATATTCACCAAGCTTTGTTGTTCCTGGTAGCGCGTAATTAATAGTCACATTATCACCACTATTGCAAGCGATCGTAGTCACACTCGTATCGGTGAAATCTAGATTAGCTATATTTTCTTCGTGAATATGCGTTCCTGTGCCTGAAGTTGTAAATCCAGAAGTGCTTAAAGGTAAGTATACCTTACAGCGAGCGCCAGAAAACTCAATTTTTGGATTGTTAGAAGTTGCATCTACCGTTCCAGTTATTGTTGCATACAAAGCATTTTTGTAGTAGTATACATTTTCACTATCCAGGGTATGCATTTGTTTTGAGTCTATATGTGCTTCTACCGCCCCCTCACCTACATCAAACTTATCGGTAATAATCGCAGGGAATGCGCCTTTATAAAAATTCTTAAAACGATCAAAGTTGGTAGTAGGAATGGTTCCTATATCTGTCTTTGCGTGAAAATCACCATAAGCCATAGGTATAGGCTTGCCGATATTTTTTTCAGGAGCATTGGGAAAGTAATTACTAGCTCCAGAATCAGTATCTTGTATTACAGCCGTAGGAATCTTTTTGTTTCTTGTTGAACTTAAATCCAGTAGCTTGAGAGATACGGTTTTATGGTCGTAAGAAATATCTCCAGAAATTATACCAGTTCCAATCATTCTAGTAGTAGTGTCGAACGTGCTTAGTGAGTCTGTGTTTTGAAATAACTCCCACTTGCGATTTGCAAAGTTCTTTGTAGCAAATAAATCGGAAAACCTTTCATTACCTATAGCGTTCGGTGTGTTTACAAGCCTAACCGACATATTCATTGTAGATGCTTTAAAATTAAAGAAGTCTAATGAATGCACTAAGTTTCCAAAGCTTGCTACTATCCCATGATACGTATCAGACCCATCTACTCTTGTTTGGTCAGATACCCCAATAAAGTCTGTAGAACCCTCAGCATTGTAATATAGCTTTAAAACCCAAAAGGACTCGGTGGATTTCTTGTCTAAACTTGTGCTTAAGCTCGAATCAAACGATAGCATTAAGCAAGTGCCTTAGATTTGTCTATAGCTGGTATAAGCTCGTTTGTAATATAATCTTCCTGGACAATACCACCGTGTATATGCACATTTATATTAGACGCTGCTTGGCCTGACTCATTCATTTGCGTAAGATTATTTAATCCAATAGACTGTGCAGAGTCTCTGTTAATTATAAACTCTCCAGCCTGGGCCAATATTGGAACATTATCTCTACCTCGAACCGTGCCACCGCGTGCAAAAGTTTGAACGCCTTTATTGGTTACACTCCCCCCTTTATGACCGATAACAGATCCTAAGAGACTAAAGCCCATACTTGATGCACTAGCCGCGCCGCCGGTTATCATATTCAATATCATATACGATACAGCTTCGGCTGCCATTTGAGCTGCGATTGCTTTTAATGAATTAACAACTGCTGGTCCTAATGCTTGACCCTCGACAACTGCTTTCCCTATATTATCAGAGAATTGTTTAAATGCTCCCGCTGTTTTTAGAGCAGCGTCTTGTTGAGCTTTTAAACCTCTAAGCATATCGTCAAATCCAGTTTGCGCTGATTCTATTCTGGTTTCTTCTGCTTCTTCCATCTCTTTTCTAAGAGCCTCAATCTCAGATTCAGCCGCTAAGAATCCTACACGCCTATTATCATTGTGTCTCATTCTGGCTTCATTCATTTGCTCCTCAAGAGCCATTAGCTCATTAGCTCGCTTGATTTGCTCTCCAAATTGTTTGTCGCCAAACATTTTATCTGGATCTACGCCAGCATCTAATCCCTTGGCTAGCTTTTCAAGCTCTTCCATAGATTTACTTAAATCTTTTAACTCACCATCAAAGTCATCGGCTCCATCTTTAGCGAATATGAATTTAGAAGCCAGCTCTCCAAGGACAATAGCTGCAATTCCATATCCGCTTTTAATTAAAGCAGTTCTTGTTTTAAGAATAGCTAAACTAGCTAATATGGCCTGTCTTTTCGTGTAAGCAAAAGCAAGACCGACGGCTGTTATTCCTAAAGCGTAACCCTTAACTCTCTCGACTTTTGTAAAATGGACCATAACCTTAGCAAGCGGTAATAAAAATTCTCCAACTTCTTTACCAAGGTCTTTAAAATTTGCCTGTAAGGCTCTGACCTGGTTAGCGAATTCGTGCTGGGTATTATTATAGTCGCCTATTGCATCGCCAGCTCCATTAATAATTAAAGCTGTTCTGGCTATTACTTTTTGCTGAGAAGTAAGACCTCCACTTGCATTCTTTATACCTAAACGCATAGCTGCCAGCTTGACCTCAGCCTCAGTTATTGATATACCATATTTTCTTACTGCTTCGTGATTACCGACGATTGCTGAAGTAAATGCCTGGGAAACCTCAGCGCTAGATGCGTTTTTAAATGACTGTACATCAAAAGCTAATTGTGTTAATGTTTCAGATAAAGTTCGGGCCTCTTTCCTAGAAAACCCTAAAGGCACAAAGGTATCTTGTAAGGCGGCCATTAAAGCAATAACATCATCTTCCGCCTTATCAAATGCGACTGATAATGTTCTTGCAAAGTTTAAGGCTGCATCAGACTGCTCTCCAAAAACTACCTTAAATTGATTTAATGTTTCTTGTCCATCAGAGGCAAGTTTAATGAACTTACCTAAAACTCTTGAGGCCCCAGTTAAGGCAAACGTATATAAAAGTAAATTATTTCTAACTAACGCAATCTGCTTACGAAATTCATTGGTCTGCTTGCCAGCTCTTTGACTGCCATTGCCGTAGTTTCTCATCGCTCCATCGGCGCGCTTTAGATCAGTATTTAACTTCTCAAAACCCTTAGCTCTGACTTCAATTACAAATTTATTTGCCATTACTTAATTCCCTTTGTCTTTTTTCACACGCATTCATCTCCTCACTAATAATGCGAAAGATGTCAAGAGTGTGCGCATCGGCTTCTGGTAGGCTTTGAGCGATGGGAATATTGAATTTTGTCATATAAAAATACTCTAGTATATAAAACTCAAGATCTTGGTCGTGAAATATTTTAGGATTACAGAAGAATGATAGGTTATAATAGATATTCTGGCCGGGCGTAAATTTCCCACGCTTGTCCTCAAGTAAGATCCGGTCTATCTCTTCCCAGATCTCTTTCTTATCAAAAGTGATTATTTTTGAAAGCGTTGGACTTTGGGCCTGGTAGGATTCAAACTGGACGGGATATAAACTGTTTCCCCAGCCGAAAAAATTACACCAGGTTGCAATTCTTATTTTGAGGGCTTTTTTTCAGATATACCCTTATAATGAAAGTAAAATTTGTTTAGGACTTCATCTATTTGACCATCATCAAGATCTTTTAGTTTTTCTTCTGGATCTTCAAATGCTTTTTCCATAACCCAATTTAGTAAGTTAAAGTAAGCATCCTGGTCTATCTTTTCATCCCAGTACACTTTCATCTCTAAGCGGTGTAGTTCTCTACGGTCCGCAAAGTTAATAGGGCGAATATCAAAATCGCCGTGATCTGTTTTTATCATTTATTCCATATTGATTAATAATGAATAGCGAATAGCGCAGTTGTGCCGCTAGCAACAAATTTCGTACTCACATCTAGCATCATCGCATTGGCCTCATTATAAGAGAGGCTAGTGATCTTACCATATCCGGCCTCAAAACCGAATGTAGTGGATCCATTGCTTAAAGCATCGTGGGTACACATAAAAGCGCCAGCGTTTGCGCCAGTATTCATTGAATTCATTAACCCGCCAGTATTAACGTCATATTTGACCGTTGAATCTAGCGTAACTGAGATCTCTGGAATTGCCCGCACAATAGCGTCGGGATTACCATTTGCATCATTTTGACCAACAAACTCAGATGGGTTTTCGATGTTCAATGAAAAACTTTGTACGACTGGATCGTCGCATCCAGCTATTTTTTTAGCATCGCCACTTGATAGGGTTGCTAAAGAATAAAATGTAGTGCCATATGCGGATACCGTTGGAGCTGCTTGATTAAAATCTGCGGCATATCCGGTCCGGGCAGTAGCGGTAAATTTAAGGCGTCCGGACTCATCGCCCATATCACCTGTAATTGTAAGGGAAGAAATAACGCAGCCTTTAAATACCATATTCTGGTTATTGCCAGTAGTTGGGTTCAATACTGCGATTGTGATCGTATCTGCGATTGTAATAGAAGAGTTATCGCCAGTTTCTAATTCTGGCGGAGTGTAATTATAGGGTATCGTAACTACATTTGAGGAGTCTTCAAGACCAATACAATTTTGAAGAAGTAGGGCTGCAACATCGCTAGAGAATACACCAGAAAAAGTAATTTCTTTTACTGTGCCTTTGCTGTCGATAAAAGCATCGTCTACATCTGCAACTCGACCGCTGGACCCGCTACGCGCTTCAATCACTTGGGTTAAATTAAATCCTGGCATCTCTACGCTATCGACATTAACGCGGGTCATACCGCTTGTTATTTTTGTACCGATCGTTGTTTCGGCTTGTATAGCTAGGCCAAACTCTTTTGGACTATATGCTGCACCATCTAAAGCCATTATTCAGACTCCTTTTTACTGCTACTTTTATTTGTTTTTTCTAAATACTCTTTGGCCAATTTTGGGACCTCTTTAAGCTCGACTGTCTCGCCTCTGTTTAAAGCCTCCCAATCTTCGCGATCTAGGCCCTTATAACCGTTCCATTGTGGAATGAATTTATTTGATTTATAACTTGCCATCATTTATACCTTATTAGTTTACGCGTATAATTCTTCGACTAAACATTTGAAATCTGCTGTAGCCGTAAGATAGTTCGGTCTTTCACTTTCTGGATCATAGTTTACAGATTCTAATCTTGCATTATGCCAATCATATGTCAATGCTGCTGGGTAGACCGCAAACGCCTTGCCATCCGATGTTAAAAAGAAATCATCCTGGCTTGTGATCAACAATGGTCTCTTTGCAATCAGAACATCCTCTCCAGCGCTCGTCAAGAAGTTTTCACCATCGCTGGTTACATAATACAAGAACAACTCAATACTGGCCGTTGCGCGCCTAAGAATCTCTTTTAAACGCTCAATCGTATTGACGCGACCATCTAGACTGTCTCTTTTTGTATATCTACCGACTTTTCTTTCAGTATATTGAATTTCAATCGTGTATTCTCTAATAGCCCCCTCGGTCCTTATATCAACAATCTCATCTTCTATTGGAGTTAGTTTGAAATAAGTATTTCCATTATAGCTATCATCGTAGCGTATGGGTTTTTTCCTAAATTCTTGAGCAATGATTGAGGTAAGATTCTCAAGTACGCTTTTATTGGTGGTTTTATTATAATCGATCATACTAATACATTACAGTTGAATAAGAGATCCGCGACCTGGTACGCCTGTTCTTTATCCTCTAATTCTGGCTGATAGTTTACCCTGGTAATAACTCCATCATTCCAGGCGTAAGTACCGCTTGGCCTGTAGTTAGAATTATTACCAATTAAACGCTTAATACGGTCGATATAATTGATAAGCTGCGTAAGGCTTCGCTCTTTATTATAAGGGCCAGGAGTACGCCTATAAGCGCGTAATAATAGACCATATGTACGCAACTGGTCTTCGGTGGTTGGTTTATCTAATAAATCTTGTACTGGAATGACCCTAATAAAGAAATTTCCTCTATGCTTAAAGTCTTGATCGTAATGAATTGGAATTTTGCCAAACTCAGATTTGAGTAGGCTTTCAAATGGATCTAATACGTTATCCTTGAGTACGCTTGTATATATCGAGGCCACATTCTATTTGCGCTTTTTTACGCGCACCTTTTTCCTTTTAGATTTTCTTTTTTTCTTACCGTATGTTCCTTTTCCCCAGGGCATAGCTATCTCCTCATTATCTGGCCGGATCTTACTTCACCGTGTTCTTCTGGCTGACCGACTACAATTATACTGTATTCATCATTTAGTGTATACACACCCTCACTAAAGCGGATATAGACATTGTAAGCCATTGGCTGGTAATCTCCATTGATAATTTCATCATCTACTGCGGTATTCATTGCCAGGCCATCGCTGTTTTTAGTATAAACAGAATATTTTACACCGCTAGAACTAGCAGCAGTAAAAGTTCCCGCTGTAGTTATTTTGACGCGTACGTCATCATAATCCACATTTGGTAATCCGCTACTCTTTGTATCTGCGATATACCCAGTACTAGAACCATTGACCGCAACTGGGACCACACGGCCCTCATTTAATTCATTAGTTGCTTCGTGCCATAAGGCGTAAGCGCCTTGTTTAAGGCGGTCCAGCATTCCATCGCCATCTGGAGAGATATAGCGCTCATAGATCTCTTGTGCTTTATCTGGATCCTGGCTGGATATTAAAGCGGCGCACGCCAGGCCAGCATTGGCATTGATCAATACAAAATCATAATCACGACTTGCTGCGCCTTGGTCCTCCGCTTTTGTACGCTTAAAGATAGGTCTATTGATATAAGATCTAATATGGTCCGCTTGCTCATTAACTACACGCGTTTTAACTGTGGCCCAATCTTCAGCAGCCTCATAAACCAGATTATCGGGATCTACCGCTGAATAAATATATAAAGCGTCTTTATCAGAATCAAAATAAGCCTCATCAGCGGCATTTACATCGCCTAGAGACGAACACATCGTTAATTCTTTTCCCTCGGAGTAAGCCTGGCTAATATAGCCAACATTAAACGCAACATACACCGAACCCGAATGAGTTTGAAAGTTTTGAATAAGTCTTTTCCTATCATAGCTGTCGATATTGCTTTCAATCCCCTGGAGATCTGTGGTTGCATTACAAAATGCCTCAAGTCTAGTTGCCATTACGCTAATCCACTTTGTTCGTTACTAAAATCATTTACTGAGCTAACCTCTTCAAATGCAACTACTATATCTGGTATTCTTAGGTTGTCAATCATACTTACTAGATTAGCAATCTTCCTAGCACCGTCGATAGTAACTTCTGAATCAATATCAATCTTCAAACTTCTATTTAAATGTTTGATGGCTTTCAATTCATCCATCATACTCTGCATTTGTTCGGCTAACGTCATTATAAATACCTCATTCGACTACTTAATCCATTTGGTAACTTGCTCGACAAACTCCTCTGGATCTCCTTTGCCATCAGCAGAATTATAAAATTCTTTCCAATAGCTTGCCATACCATCGATCGTATTTGGCATTCTTTTAGGTACGCGCCAATACTTAATCCTACAATGGACAATGCCGGCTGCAATGTTTTTCTCTAATATGTTGGACCAAAGACCCAGGTCATATGTTTGCCAATGCTTTGTATCCACCATACTCGCTTTTGCGCATTTTTGCATCAGCGATTTTCTATGGGAAAGAAAGTGTTGGCAGTTATCTACAGCGGTCGCCGGCTCTACTTGGTAGAACGAAGCCGCTGGACCAGAGTTAAGCTGCTTGATATATTCATAGCGACTTTCAATGATACCGGTAGCCAGGACCAGATCTACGGCCTCTTTCTTGGCGTACTTAGGTCCCATCTCTTCGCATACACGCTCAACGAGAGATCTCATTTGAGATATGCTGACCATTTAGAAGTTTTCTTTAATGAACGGCTTTACTGTTTCTTCCCAGACTACATCATCATCTGAATTCTTACTAGAAGAAACGGCCCAGTCTCCAATTTTAATTAAGAGACCTTTCATACCGTGCTTTTTAACCAGATTTCTTACTAATCTTTTAAGCATATTATTTTCCTACTGCTTTCTTGATGCTATTCCATACTATGTCTAGTACAATATCATCTTTGTCTGTAGGGCTTAGTTTTACCAGTTTCTCGCAAATCATAAATCCTAGTAAAAACCATTCCCAATGTGTTGTAAAAAATTCCATAATTAACTAACTCCTTTTAACCAGGCAAAAAGACTACTAAAAACAAATGTGATTGTAACCAGTATTCCGGCGAACCAAGATTGTTTATTCTCTAAAGCTCGCACTCTGCCGTTTTGTGCTTTTATATCTACTCTAATTTCTTTTGTAACCTCAAAATGAGCCTGGTGCTTTTCTTCCAGCCTTGTTAAGCGGTCAAGCATTTCATCGCGATATGCTTCCAATTTCATTTTGTGGCCTTTCTACGCTGCTTAGATCCGCGACCGTTACCGATCTTAGCTTCAATATAATTTAACTGATCTGTAAGCTCATCATTTAGCTCTGCAAATTTCTCGATCATTACATTCTTAGAATCAATCAGTTTTATAATAATCTGATGCAAGTCATCAATCTTTTTATTTAGCTCAGACGTCATCCATTTAAATGTCATCCATAATATTCCCGCTGCTAATCCTGCAAATCCTACTTCGGTCCAATTTTCCACTATATCTCTCTTTTAAATTTTTGAGGGGGGACGGTCCCCCTCCAGGTTGTTATGCTTCAGCCTTTGGTTCTTCCAAGCTGTTTTTTAAGCTCGAAACGAAACTCTGTCTACCTATATCCATCTGCTGTAGATTGAACTTTGCATTGTCAATCTTGCGATTAAGGTCACTGATATGAGCGACCATTACTCTCTCTTCATCTTTCATATCATTGATCTTATACTCTTTGTCATCGAGTACAAGAGTTGGTTCATTTGGTTTCTCTTTTTTAGCCATTTTAGACTCCTGTTTTATCGTTTTTTGAATATGTTTACTTTTTCCATTAGAGACTTATTCGTTTCCTCTAATTCTTCGATGTGCTTCGTTTCTATTGCACTTATTCGACCCTTGAGGTCTATTAAATCTTTTTCCAGTATCTCAATATGTCTGTGGTTCTCGGCCATTGTATTCTTTGCATCCCAGTAGGATGCTCCGATCATTCCGATCAAAACAATCCCTTGCAGTAGGTAGCGAATATTGATTGTGATGGACATATTATCATCAATTTTTGCCATCTCATCTTGTCTTATTGATCTCGTATAACATATATCCAAATACCAACATCACAATTAAGGTTGGTATAATATCCATTATTTTTTTCGACCTTTTTCTCCATCTTTTTTTCTTCTAAACTCACCACTTTTTTTAGGCTTTCTTTTTATTACCACGCTTTTAGAGTAAACCCTGGGCGGTTGGTATCTGGTTTCAAAGTAATTATAATTATCTGTATTCCAGCCTATTGCATAAGAATCTGGATAATATCTGTAAGCAAATGCACTTGATCTGTAAACCTTAACCACTCTGCCGCTATCGGTATAAGTAATCACTTGAGATGGTACAGGCTCTCCCATATCCCCACTCAGAGCATATCCG
>Ga0098055_1002047_pt1 | contig 10625 bp, 2 predicted proteins | sample 17_taG_FD_75107 | JGI IMG/M metagenome (GOLD analysis project Ga0098055, IMG submission 75107) | Marine viral communities from the Subarctic Pacific Ocean - 17_ETSP_OMZ_AT15314 metaG | ecosystem: Environmental > Aquatic > Marine > Oceanic | place: Pacific Ocean | collected 2015-01-18 | reverse complement strand
TGCTATACATATTATTACTATTAGTTTTTTCATTATAATGATTTAGATTTTCTTTTGCTTTTGTTTTTCTTGTATTTTTTAAACATTTCGTTAAGGTCTTGAACTTCTCTGTCTTTAACTCCTAAGTCCCAAGTTGACCACCCAGCACCAAGCATAATTCTTTGCCACTTTTGATTCTCACTGTTAAAAGCTTGCGCTAAATTATTTGTTTTCTTTACAACTCTAGCTAATGGCACGTTGGTAACAGATTCAAAAACTTGAGTTTTTGCAAGTAAACTAGGGTTGTTATATGCCCAAGGGCTCATACCATCTACGGCACCTGCGTTAAATTTCATCCCTTGTGTTGCGCTATAAATACCACTAGCTTTAGAACCTATAGAAGGTGATAGTTTTAAAGTTTGAAGCACTGTATAAGTGTGGTCTGCTTGCCAACCTTTCTGCTCTTGCTTGTAGTATTCTAAAATAGCATTTTTTGCAGTCGATATAACAGCCCCGGTTAAACCAGTACCCCTTAATATTGTGTCAACCATACCATTTAAAACTCGCATTGACTTTTCTTCTTCTTTACCTTCTAAATCACCTTCACTGTCCATTGTTAAAGCAAAAAGAGCTGATTGCAAAGAGTGGAATATAACATTTTGAACACCACCGTAGTAAACAATTTTACTTATATGTGTTTTTATATCTCCACGTTTATTTGCAATATCTAAAAATGCTTTTTTCATTATTCTGTTGTACTGCATAGGTGTGTTATTAAAAGATAACACTGTTTTACCAAGCGGTGTTGCTTGTTGTTGTGATATTAAATAAGGGCTTGAAGACTGTTGTGTTGTTTCAGTAACTTTAGAAAAATCAATCCAAGCTTTTTCTTGTGCTTCTTTTTCAGTAAACCCTTCCTTTAAATATGTTTTTATTCTATTTCTATACATAGTTGCACCACCGCTTGCAATAGCAAAACTATCTGCAATTTGCGTAGGTAAAAAACCTTTTTTAAGCAAGTAAGCTACAGTTGCTTTTACCTTGTTTGATTTACCACTCACAGCGTTGGCAAGAGCAGCTTCGTTAATATCTAGCTTTAAACCAGATCTTCGTTGCTTTAACATATCCGAGTTAAATATATATGTAAAATCTTTTATAAACTGTGGAAAGTTTGCTAGTGCACCCGCAGCTTTCAAAGGGTTGTTGTCGTGCCAGTTCAGATAGTTAACAGTTGAAAGTGTCTGTAAAGCAGCTGATCTTGCATTTAAAAACATTATAGAACCAACAGATCCGTTAACCCATTTGTTCCAGTTGTTTACTATTCTGCTTGAACCAGAGTTCATTCCTGAGCCAAATTCCATTCTGTAAGTTATATCTTCTAAAGCTTCTCTAAACTTTCCACCGTGAATAGCCTCAATTTTATTCATGTTATCTCCGCTTAAAATAGCTTTTCCACCCTCAAATTTCCACTCACCAAATATAGCTTGTCTATTTTGAACCCACTCGTTTAGCATAGCAGCTCTATTAATACCAGTAGTTAAATTCGCTAAATCACCAACTATATTATCAGCCAACCAATCAACTGTTGGTTCACTGTAACCCTCAACTCTTTTTGTTATTAAACCTAGTTTTTCAGAAAACTCTAAAAGCTCAGGATTGTTAGCAACAAACTCAAAAAGTAATTTGTGTTCAGCTTTAGATATTTCTGGAACTTCATAACCAGCTTTTGTCCATCTGTGAACCCTAATCGCATTGTCATATGTGTAAACGCTTCCTGGTACCTTTTTCTTCAATAACTTTACAACCTTTGGGTGTTGCTTTTTTAAAGAGTTATAATCGTTTGTAGTAGATTGACGATACGTGTCCATATCTCTAGTGGCTTTAACAAATGGTGTTATTAATTTATCTTGCATCCACTCTAAATGCGCTTCACCCAACTTACCTTTCCCAGCAAACTTATAAAGAAGTCCACCAAAATCCTCAGCGCTAGGAGACATGAAGAAATTAAATTTACCTCTTTTTTGCCCTTCTACTTTACCCCTACCTCTTGAAAATACAGACTCTGCTTTAACACCTGATGTTTCTTCTATTATAAAATTAAACTGATCACTTAGCTCTAAAGACATTTTTTTTCTGGCTAACTGAACTTTAGACTTAACGTCAAATTGATCAACAACATTTTTAACTGCCTGAACATTTTGTAATGCATCATCAGCAAAATATATATCGTTGTAACCTTCACCTATTTTTTCAGCAACCCAAAGCCCCTTTGCTTCAGAAGTAGAATTACCCAAACCAGTTATGTTTTTTAAAGGTATATTTAAACCTTTAGATTTTAAATAACCATGTATTGCTGGCGCTGCTTGCGCAGGTCTAGCTGTTACTATGTACATATGTTCTGGTCCAAACTTACTTTGTAGCTTTAAAGCTTTATTAAACAAAGGTGCTAAAGAAGGGTTCTTAACTTCGTTAAACTCTGAAAAATCCCATTTGTAACCAAGCTCTGTTAAAGACTCGTAGCTTTTAGCATACTGCTCAGCATTAAGACTTCCTTTAGTACCATCTGGCTTTGTATACTTTATTAAAGACTTTGTAAAAACTAGTGTATCATCAAAATCTAAAAATGTACCACCTTTCTTTTTGTCAAACATACCTAGTCTAACCTTTTCAATTTTTATAAGCTTGTTTACTAAATCAACTTTATCTAAATTTTTAGAGTATTTTTTACTTAAACCAGCTCCAGTGCTTAATGTTTCTACTAAATTACCTATAGTTTTGTTTGTTGCTATTCTTTCGCCATAAGAACTAAACTTACTAAAAAGCCCTACTTGATTTCTAGCTTGTCTAAAATCTTCTATCCAAGTTGATTCAGATCCTGCTCTTTCAATAGCGGCGTCAAAGTCTTGGCTTGTTCTAACTTTTTTACCATCAACTATTTTATAGTCGTTATTTTGTTGAGCTTCTCTAGGTATTATGTCTTGCTTGTAAATTTCTATTAATTCTCTTATTGCTTTTGTAAACGCTGGGCCCTCTAAGTTTATAATGCGACCAAGACTGTTTGTGCTTAGCCCAGATACTGGGAGTGCATGCTCGCTTTGAGATCCTTTTCTCATACCCTCTAAATCAAAACTTATACTACGATGAGTTGCCAAACCTCTAAGCGGTCCACCACCAATACTTGTTTGTTCACCAAATATAAACATTAGGTTGTTTAAAGCTACAGTTTTGTTTTTAGAATTGTTATAATACTTTTTACCAGCCCTCATGTAAAGCTCTAAAATGGTATCATTAGCTTTCATTACCTCTTCAGATAATTTCCATTTTTTATTAAATTTTTCTTTAATTTCAAGCCTAACATCTGCATCGTTTAAATCTTTACCCTCTCTTACTGCCTGCTCTAAAAGCTCAAGGTTATAGGCTTTAGCTTTTCCATTATCAGTTACGGTGTATATTTCAAAAGCTCTTTTAACTTTACTAACAGCTTCTTTTATTTCATTTGGCTTCATGCTCTTGTTAATAAAATCAAGCTCTAACAACATTTCTTTAGTCTTTTTTGTTGTTGGTACTATATTTGATTTTTTTACCCAAAGCTTTAGCGCGTCAGAACTCATAGTTCTCCAAGCTGGTTTACCTGCAGAATTAACCCCTTTTGGTTGAAAAATACCAGTCTCCCAAACAGTAGATCCACTACCCATAAACTTGTTGTGCATAAGCGTGTTGGTTAAAACTTCTGGAAGAAACCCAGCTATAACACTATGAGCGTCATATATCATTTCTTGGTAACTTTCGCTTTTTCTCATCTTAGACCTAAACTGTGCGCCCAAAGTGTTTGTGACTAAGTTTTTAGCATCTTTATATCCCCATTGGTTGCCAGCTTCAACCCATTTACCAGAAATCATTTTTGTGTCTGTATCTTTTCTTTTTTCAACAGGTATTTGATCTAGTATTGTAATTTTTTTACTACCATATAAATTGTTACCAACCATTTCTACAAACTTTTCTATAGGATAGTTTGCCTTAGCAAGATCTTTTAAAATAGCAGGGTCAACAAGCTCGTACACTTTAGATGTAAAATTCTCCTCCCACTGAGGCCTGTTTTCAGTCATCTTAACCTTACCTAGTTCTTCTATGTTGTTTTCGTTTAACAATTTAGAAAATAAAGTTTTGTCACCTAAAGTTTGTCTAGCATTTTTTCTTATGTTTGTAAGTTCTTGAGCTATTTTTATACTATTAATTAAAGGAAAGTTAGACTCTTCCATAACTCTTCTAACGTCTGTGTTGTTCAACGCTTTTCTTACAGCTTGATTTTTTATAGTATATGCAACGTATTTTAAAGCAGAGTTTATTCTAGTGTTTATCTGAGCGTTTGTCAAAGGTTTTCCACCAGCTTCTGGTTTAAAAATAGCATCCATTATAGCTATCTTTTGCTCCATTTCACTACTAAATTTTTTCTTTACTTGGCCATATGGTCCTTCGCCTTTTTTACTCTGTGTATTGTCATTAAAAATGTCAACTGTTTTTAATCTTTGACCTGTGTTTGTGTAAAACTTTCCAAAAGTTTTCATCACAAAGTTAGATTCTCCAGTGACTAAGTCAATGTTGTTAGGCAAGGCTTTGTATATCATATTAGCTTTAGAGAAAATATAATTATACTTAGACTCTTTTAATTCTTTTTTAAACTCTTTGTTAACTAGTTTTTCAAACTTAATTAAACCTTTATCTGTAGTAATGTCAAAAGGTGTTTTAGCAAGTTTGTTTTCAGCTAATACCTTTTCTTCTATTGTTTTTCTAAGTTGTTTCTGAGAGCTTTCACTCATGTAGGCTTTGTCTTGCAGCTTGCTAACAAGGTCTGAGCTTACATTTTCATTTATACGATTTGCAGAGGACAAATCTTTGTAAGATGCTTTTTTAACATATTCACCAGCTGCAACTTCTATATTAACGTCAAACACTGGGGCTAACTCAACGTTGCCCTCGTACATTCTTTTGCTAGGGTCTATAACATCAAACTCTCTTTGCTCTACAGTCTCTACATTTTTGTTAGGATCAAACTCAACAGTTTTAATATTTTTCTTTCCAAAAGCAGCTTCGTGTATTTCTGGTATTCTTAATATTAATTGCTGTATTAAAGTTGTTGATATATCTTGTTTTGCACCACCATCTTTTGTGTTGTATTTTATATAGTTTTCAATAATACCTGTTATAGTTCTATCTTTGTTACCTTCTTTTCCAGAACCTTTCATTACGTAGCTAGCAAAAATATCCAACTCTTTGTCACTCATCTCGTAACCTTTTGCTCTAGCTTTTCTAGCTATCCAGTAAGCTAGCGCCTCTGCTGGTGCAGGTGTTCTTTGCCCACCTCTCATTTTAGGTGATAAAAAATGTTTGTTAATAGCCTCTAGTTGCAGCTCCTGTCTTTTTGTTACATCAGGTTCATATTTTTCAGATTCAGGATTTGAAAAAATATTAATTCTACCTTTATAAAGCTGCATGAACTCGGTTTCTATTTTACCCCTAACTTCTTTAGAAAACTTCTCGCTAGATGTTATTTCTTCCCCTACTTTTTTGTCTTTAGTAAGCGATGCCCAGTCTTCTAGTGTTAGCCTTCTATTTACTTTGTTTAAGTATTTAGGGTTTGTTAACTCCTTTGTCATAAAGTCAATATACTTAGTGGTTATTGTTTTATTTTTAACCACTTGCGCGTAGTTTCCAAAAAACTCTAACACCCCTTTTTCTGTTGTTAAGTCTAATTCAGAAAAAGCAGCATATCTTTTTCCGTACTGAGCAGTATACCATCTGTTAAAGGATTGGGCAACTTGACCGAAAGTACCCTTGGCAACGTGGTAAGCGTATTCACCAGGTCTAGTAAGCTTTTGAGCAACATGCATCATAAACTCTTCAACCTTTAGATCTCTGTTCATTTCTTTAACACCGTTTTTGTTAGGTGTTCCGTAAGCCTCTACAATACTAGCTTCTAATCTAGGAAACGCCCCTTGCACTGTTCTGTAAAGATCATTAAGAACTTTAGGGTCTCCACCTGAAATTTTAACACCAACATGACCATACTCATGTACCGTTTGTCCAATACCTCTTTCAGTGTTTATAACAATTTTGTTTTCACCTTCTTTATCAGTAAAACTAGAATCTTTTTCTTTAGTAAACTCTAATTTTATTTTATCTTTTTCACTAAGTTTTTCGTTAAAAACTTCGTTAGTATGATTTGAAGCGTCTTTAACACTTGCGGGTGAGTTTTCAGCAAATATTCTTAGTTGAGCACTTGTCTGAGCGTATAGGTCAGAGTATTTTCTAAACTCTTTTTCATACTCTGCTTTTTTATCAGGATCTTTTTCTTCTCTTATTTTTTTCCTATAGTCTAAAGCTAATTCTTTTGATTTTCCGTTTAATGATTTAATATTTGTAAGACCTCTTAAACCCATAAAACCTCTTTCACCAGCTTTAGATTTAGAGTTGTATTTACCTACAACACCTCTTACACCAAAAGTACTAAACACTAAATAATCCATAAAAGCACTCCAACCAGTTTCTCCTAAATCTTTGTAATTTTCTTTTATAACATTTGTGTAAGTTTCGTTACCTCTTAAATCATCAACAAAAGCCTCTAGGTTTACCGCCATTTGTGTTGACAACATACCAGCACCACCAGATCTGTTTAGCCCTAAAAATCTTAGCATAGCAGGGCTGTTAGCCAGTGTATTAGGAAAAACTTTAGAAAACAGTTTTCCTACACCTAAAAAAGCGGCACCACCAGCCATGTGGTAATCATCACCAAACACAAATTTCATTTTAGCCTCTTCAACTATAACTTTTAAACCAGCCTCCATAGTCATGTTAAACGCGCCAGGCTTAACAACTTTGTAACCTTTAGTAGCCATAAAAGCAGCAAAACCCTCAGTTCCTCTAGCGTGACCACTTAATTTAACAGCATCTTTTATATACATCTCACTTGCTAAAACTCCACTTTTTCCTTTTTGAAAATTTCTAGCATAATTTATCATTGCTAAAGGCCCAGTAATAATACCTGTTTTTCTTATTAAAACATCTGTTATAGCAAACTTAACAATAGTGGGTAAAAAACCTGTTGCTCTTTCAGAAAGCTCATAAACAGTAGATGTTTTTAAGTTATCTAACATTGTTGGCGTTAAAGTCAAACCTTTAGAGTACATATAGTCTTCAAGCATAAGGTCTGTCTCTCTATTAGTGGATTTCATAATAGATTTTAAGTCAGAGTTTATCTGACCTTTTTTACCATAAACTTCATTCCAAACAATATTGCTCATTGTTTTAAAATAATCTCCTGTACCTTTTTTGTCTAAAGCATAGCTGTTTGAAGAAGAAGGGTCGACATTAAATAAGTCCATTCTCCACAACAAAGACTGTTCTTTAAGTAAAGAGTATCTTAATTCTTCGTGGTCTTTAAGAGATCTTTTAAAAGCTTTATCGGGGTCGCTACCACTAGGTCCTCCAGTAAACTCTTTGTCGTCACCTTCAAAAATACCCGGTTTATAATCAAATTTTTTAGCACTTTCTGTTAATGCAAAGTAACCATCAGGGGCTCCAAAACCACTTTCACCTGTAGAAGCAACTATGTCTGTATAATATCTAGACAAATCACCTTTACTTATTTTATATTGTAAACCTCTAGAATTAGAGCCATGTGGTTTTATGCCTAACTTGTTTTTAATAAAATTTTGAGCGTTACTATCATTTACAGTAACATCGTAAATAATTTTACTGTCTCTATCCCAAACCACTTGAGATTGTAAATTGTCTTCTAAAGCTCTTTTTATAACCTCACCTTCTGTCAAAGGTTTTTCTAAAAGCCCTTTTTCTTTTTCAATTATAGCTGCAAAAAGACTTTTTAAATCTATCTCGTCATTTTCAAAATCAACCTCTACACCATTTTCATTTTTAATATCATCACCAGCGATAGGTGTCCCGTCCCAATTAAGAAAAACCTTAGTGTTTTTACCAAACTGACTAATAAAATTAGCATGAGCACTAGTTAAACGCTCTAAACTAGCTGTCATCGAGGCTGGAACCTCTTCGTTGTTAGCTTTTAAATCGCTAATTTTTTTATTTAATTCTCTTAAATCATTAGTAATTTTAATCCCATCATCAGCAACCTGCATTGGCATGTCATGTACTATAGCTCCTTCTGCAATAAATTTTCTTTTGTATATTTTTAAAATATCAGAGTCTACCTCCTCGTCTGCTCTTTTTACAGCTTTAGCTACGTTATCTGTTTTTTGCTTGTTTGCTAGGTTTGTAACTTTGTTTTGAAACATTATTTCAAACTCTGCTTCTGTAACATTGTATACGGCATCTAATTGTCCGTCTTTATCGTAATAAATATCTTTAGCTGCTCTTAAAAGTTTTTGATAGTTATTTCTACCCATACCAACTTTCTCACCTTGTCCACCGTCTTGCTCTCTCAATAAATAATTCCAGTTGTTGTAATCTGTCCCTATTACACTTTCTAAAAACTCATCATCATTAAACATTTTGTCAAGTTGAAAATTGTTAGATGCTCTAGAGTCTACGTGTCTAGGATCTACTATTCTTAACTCTTCTAAATTTTTCTTTTTTTCTTTTTGTTCTACACTGATTGCAAATTCAGGTATTTCTTTGTTAAAATTAAACGGTTTGTTAAACCTAGACTCTTTTTTCTTATCTTTTTTAGTAGGGTCAATATCCACGTTTACATCATCGACTTTTTTATCGTCAATTAATTCTTCTACCGGCCCAACCTGATTGTTAAAAAGCTCTTCTGCCATATATTAAAGATTAATTTGTTTCATTCTTAGTCCAAATCTTTTTACATCTTCTGGATCATTTGCATTAAAGAAAAAGTGATTGTTTCCACTAATGTATATGTGACTTTTTTGCTCTGGGTTGTCTTCAAAGTTAAACTCACCTACTTTAGCTCCAGTATCTTTGTCGTAAAGAAAAGTATACTTGTCGTTGGTATCGAATTGTTTGTGTTTTCTCCACTCAACATTTTTAATAGATCTAGAACCATAAGTTCCAGTAAAATTACCGTTAACATTATCTGTTATAGCTTGTTTAAATAATATATCCATATCTTTTTCACTTGGAGTTCTTTTGCTTTTGTTTTTTTGTTCTAAAGCTAACTGTTTTTTCTTTTCTTCGCTCTCTTGTTTTTTTATGTAGTTTGCTTGCTCATTAGCTAAAATTTGATTATAATATTTTGTAATTTCTTCTTTTGCAAACTTTGGATTATAACTACCAAATTTTCCAACTTTGGCAACGTGATACTCCTTATCTATTGAATGTAAATGATCGTATACGCTAGGAACACCCGGTATCATTTCATCGTAGTAAGCAGAAACAATTTGACCTTTTGTTTTTAAATGCTTGTTATAATCTAAGTACCTGCTTGTGCCAGTCATATTTTTAGAGCCTTGCCTAGTAGCCTCATCACTCATCATAGAACCAAAATCGTCGTTTCTTCTAAATATGTTTTTGTTTAAATCACTTTGACTAACAGATTGTTCACTGCTAAGATGTTCAAAAACAGTACCATCAGTGTCGTAAAAATCCATCTCCCCAGTTTCTATATTGTATTTTGCTGTAATATCTTTGTCCCCACCGAAAATAGCAAGATTTGCATTCATAGCGTGAGGGTCAGATCCTCTCGACACACCTGGTGGGTATTTAGCACCTAAATCGTCACCTGTAGCCCAATCATTATACCAACCACCTTGTGGTACTTCAATTTCACCGTCTTTATCTCCGGTTATCAACTCTACATACTTGGTGTTTTGATCAAGAAACCTTTTGTATGTGTGGTTAGTATTTTCTACTTCTCTTTCAGCCTTCATCTCACTTTCAGTCGTACCGTCATTTTTAAAAACATCAGCAAATCCTTTTATGTGATCTCGACCTGCTAATTTAACAGCGTCTGTCACACCTCCCTCTGAGAAGTTTAAAAATTTTAAATACTTTTGTTCAATATCACCAGCACGTTTAGCGTTTGCAGCAGCTCGCTTTTGATCTGCCTTTACAAAGTTATCCATAGCAGCTGCCATAGGCTTTGCTATTAAATCACCTTTAAACATTGGTTGTGCGTGTACTCCTAATTCTCCTTTTATTAATGCTTGATTTGCCATATTTATATTAAGTTAATCTGTACCTTTTTTAAACCACGTTGCGCCTTTCTTAGACATGTGGCCAGTAAAATAATCTGTACCAGCTACACTAACCATTGCTGATCCCATACTTCCTATACCACCCATGATTTGATCTCTAGCTGCTTGTCTTGCTGCGTTAGATGCTGTAACTCTAGACTGAGCCATACCTAGTAAAGTTTCTGTTTTATCTTTTTCCATTTTCTGAACAAATATATCACCTTGACCTTTTAACTGGTCTGTTTGCATTTGTCCTTTAGCTATTAGTCTTTGATTCATAGCTTCTTGCTTACCTATACTCGCGGCTATTTTTTGTCTACCTTTTGTAGCTTGGTTAGCCATTACTTGAGCTAAACCAGCAACCCCAGAAGATCCAGCAGCACCTCTTAAACTAGCTAACATGTTTGCTTGTTGTTGATTTTGTTGTTGTGCTAAAAACTCAGCTTCCTTAGTGTTAACTTCTATATCTTCGTAAGG
>Ga0098055_1002046_pt1 | contig 10626 bp, 5 predicted proteins | sample 17_taG_FD_75107 | JGI IMG/M metagenome (GOLD analysis project Ga0098055, IMG submission 75107) | Marine viral communities from the Subarctic Pacific Ocean - 17_ETSP_OMZ_AT15314 metaG | ecosystem: Environmental > Aquatic > Marine > Oceanic | place: Pacific Ocean | collected 2015-01-18 | reverse complement strand
ATTGGGGTCTAATGTGGTTAAATCATAATCTATTGGTTGTGGGTATATGGGGTTTTCATCTAAAACTATTCCATTTTCACTCACTAATGGGACACCCATTTCCATTCCGTATTTCATAAAGTTCGGGTATTTCCGTAAAATTGGTTGTAAGTTAATATCGTCGGGGTCTTCAAAACTCGGTGGTTCTTCGTGGTTCATCAAACTCCATCTATTATAATTGCCGTTGGTTGCTCCCGCATATTTATTGCCGTGTTCGTAATCTTGTATGGCGTCTTCCAATTCGGTTAAATTATTATCGTCGGGGTGGGTTGAATTTCTATAAGCGAACCAATTGAAAGCGGATTTCCCGCAAGTATAAGCGTCATTTCCGTTTAATGTTATTTTTTCTTTTGTTCCTATATAAATCGGCATACCAATTGGGAACGCTTCTCCATAATCACTCAAAGGTGTATTATTATTATAATCGGGTGGGGCATTTCCAATAAGCAAAGCACTTAAATCGGTTTGTCCCGTTGTATCTACCGCTACTTGTATTGTTGAAAAATAATATACATCTCCTTCCAAAGTTATTGCTCCATTATCGTAAGGATTATTACCATCAATTTTAATATATTGGTTTATAGTAGTCGTATCATATACACCATTATATAAATGAAAAGCATATTCTACCGGACTTTGTGTAGTTGGGTTCCACCCCGCAAAAATATTACAATATTCATTTACCATTTTTCTCATATATTCAAAATCTTCTCGGTCTTGTGCGGTTTGGGGTGTGTATCTATAACTTTTGTATGTATCATTATTTATAAATTGTGCTTCTATGAGTATGGTATTTCCCGTAATATTTTTTGATATTCCAATCCCAAAACATATTTCATTTTGTCCCACTTGTGTCCCTAATCCTCGTGCGATTTGTTCCCCCGCTCCATTTGTCCCCACTCCATTTGTAATATTTAATTGTGGAAGTGCGGTGGGGGTCATTCCTACAAAATATCGTCCGTTGTTAGACATCGTTTCGTTTAAATTATTTATTGTTCCATTAAAATATACTTGGTTCATTTCTTCGGTGATGAAAGTTGCTAATGAACTTGGTGTGTAAAATCCTCTTGGTATTTGTAATTGAACTTCTCTCTCCACGAAGTCATATCGTCCGTTTGATTTTTTATACATAAGTGTATATTTATTTCCCGTATTGACTACATCTCGTATTCCTTGTTTTAATTCTACATTTGTAATCCAATTATTATAATCTCCGGAATATTGGTCGCTATTCGGTTCGTGTAATATATCATCGTATTTACATATTTCGGTTATGTTGAATTCTACATTATTAGGAGACCCCCAACTATATATATTAGGGACATTATCGTATTGTTCTACGAGGGGAACTCCCCCCGAATTTGGTAGTTCTTGTGTAAATCCATAACCTAATAAATTATTAGAGCGGTTTGTAATTTTTGTAGAATGGTAGGGAAAAGCGACTACATTTTTGGCGTCCATCGTTTTATAATAAGAGAATTTAAATGAAGCATTTACAACATTACTTGTCGCATCATCTTTATCAAAGATTTCAATAGAACTTTCACCACTATTTTTTACACCTACCCACGAACCCATCATTCTAATTTCGTCGCCTTCATTCAATATGAGAGTAGGTATAGTATTCGTCCAACTTGAACTTCCATTTCCTACTTTTGCTTGTTTTACACTACATTCAATAATGATTTCATCACTATACTCCATTTATATAATATTACATTATAATTTTCATTTTGTTTTATAATGTAATGGGAATAGTTAATACTTTTACTATATTTTGAAAGTAAATTAAGAATTAGATAAACTCACTCACAATCACTCGTCCCGAAGGAGCAACGGCGAAGGAACGCATATATCCAACGAAGAAGTATTGAAGGGAACTTGTTGTAATATCCGCTTGTGGAGCGACGGCATTTCCCCCCTTTGTTTTTTTGTAGAACATACGAATAGGTGTGTTTCCGTTTTGGAAAGCATTACCTTCTATGTCTTTGAGTTGGTAAGCAATAATATTGCTTTGACCCGATATAAGTTGTGTATCTCTTCCCGAGAAGGATTGAACGGCACTTGATGGGAGTGGTGCGTTGCCTTGTTGAATGGAAGTCGCATAGATGGGGCGAGGAATATATGGTAGAACATTAGGATATAGTTTTGTTAGTTCGGTGTAATTTTCCGCTTGGGTTTTATCATTATCGGGGAATAAATTGGCGTCGTTGAGAACGAGTTGAATATCCCGATTGTTAATTCCGTTGGAATAATATTTACCAAAAAAGGCATTTGTATTTCCACCAATACCTATGAGTTCAAGATTTCTCATATCGGTTAGTTTGTAATTAGAGCAACCTAATTCCCGTTCGTATTCTTGTATGGTTGGGTCGGTGGGAGCGGTAGATGCTACAACTTGGACTACATAATCTTTGAAAGGGAAGGAAAGACCGCCATTTGCTTCTTGGTGAGCGGTAATTTTATCCATCACGGCGGGGTCATCATATACAAGATGGTCGCTAATAAGGAAGCAATCGTCTTGATTGACTACACCACCCGCTACATAGGAATTACCATTTTCACCGCCAATAGTTCCACGCCCTACAATTACATCGCCTTCACTCACATCTTGTCTCCAATATACATCAAGGTAAAGTTGTTCCATAATATTTACGGGGAGTTGAACTCCATATAGGAACGGGAATAGTTGTTGGAGGGAAACACGGACGGATTGAGGAACGGCGGGAGCGGAAGTCCCACCCATAGAAAGAATAGGAGGAACATTAAATTCCGTTCCATCTAATGAAGCATCACCTTCGGTGTCTATTGGTTCTCCGCTTAAACGGAGTTTGGTGTGAGGGCGTCCATCTACCGCCTCCGCACTCGTAGGTTCGTTGGGGTGTTGATAAGTATAAGAATGATTGGAAAGATTTAAATAACGAGCGAGGAAATGTGAGTAATCACCATCTCTAAAAGTTTCTTCGCATACTTGTTTTTGTGTGAAGTTGCGATTATCCATAATAATACGCCCACTTTGGGTGGAAAGAACCGCCCGTTCAATATTCGCCATACAACCTACATTTAAGGGGAAAGTAGTTCCATTTACTCCGGTAGTTCCCGAAGGTGAGAAAGACCATTCTAAAATGGCGGTAGAATTGAGAATACCACGACGGGGGATTTCAAAACGGACTTGGGATTGACTAAAAGACACGGGTTGTGTTTTTTGTGTAAATAATTGTGCCGAATGAGGGGTAGAAAGATTTTCAAATCGTAGTTCTTCGGGAAGTTCCATATACTATACTTATATATTTTTTAGTTTTATTTTTCTTCTAACCATCTTTTAAAAAAAGATGAGGCAAAAGGAGGGGGTATGGGGGAACTTCGTTCCCTCACGACATTACCCGAATACCCGACGGAGAGTAAGCAACCATAGTTTTCGCAAGAGTGTATAGATACATCGCATTCGGGGTCGCATCGTTGAGTGTAGAACGAATATCAATAGTTAGAGGTTGGTTGGAAAAATCCGCTCCGGCAAAATTACCAAGCATATCATAAGGGACACCAAGAACATAATTTTCACGATTAAGTTGGTTAAGTTGATTAGCGGTAGTTTGGAGAAACTCGGGAGAACCAATAGCAAAACGAATATCATTATCATTAGCATCAATAGCGGTTTTTGTAAGTTCATTAAGTTTTTTAAGAGACATAAGGTAATACCGAGAAAGTTGTGCTTCATTACTTTCATCAAGGACATCAAGGTCAAATAGAAACGGCATTTGTGTTCCATTCCGTAGAAAATTAAGTTTAACAATTTGATTAGAAGATGTGTTTTGTGTGATACGCATAGATTGATATTGATTAAAACTATAATTGTTAATATAAGATGCGGGGACAAATGAAAAATAACACGAGATAAGTTCTTTAATTCCAAGATTGAAAACCGAGTTATGTGTTGAAGATTGAAGAATGGAAAAGAGAGAATTAAATGTATTCATTTCAAGTGTTCCTTCGGTCATTCCCGCTAATGCTCCTCGTTCTTCGGCACTTGGAATGTAATATTCACCTACAAGTGATAAATCAAAGAGTTCATATTGAGGCGATTGTTCGCCGGTTCTATAAAATACGGCACTATCGGGGGCAAGGTCAATTGAAAGCATAAGACCGCCAAGTTTCATAAGAGGGAGGCGATTTCCCGACGCCATAGTTAAACCGGTGTAGAGTTGAGTAGAGAAATCCGCACCAAAACCCGCAATCAAAGATTTTGCCGTTCCTTCAAGGAAAAAATCAACATTACCCGTAGCAAGACCCTCATTTGAAAGGTCGCTTTGGAAATTTTGGGTAGATGAAAGAGCGGGGCGAATGCTATTTACTAATTTAGGATAGTTATTTACTTTTTCAATTACATTACGAGACATTTTAGAACTCCACGATACATTTTCAAAACAAGTTGAAACACCAAGTAGAGGGTCAATACTTACTTTTGGTTTTACTCCATCTACAAGTGGTTCTTCGGGATTAAATGTTCCCGATTTTACACGGAGTTTCCCGACAAGACGAAGGGTGCTTGGGTCAAGTAGAACATTAGAGTTCGGCATTTCAAATGTAAGGACGGGATTTCCTTGATGAGCGAAAACGCCATCACTTGGGGCGTTGGACGGACGAATACGAAATGGTTGTTTTCCGTTGCCTAAATTTGGGGATTGAATTACGGACGACATATAATCTATAACTATAAAAAAATATTTATTTTCTATTTAATGTTTTTAATGAAGGAATGGTTTATAGATTAAATCTTCTTTTATAGGAAGCAATATTGGCGGTTCTACTTTTACTATCACCCCAAAGGACATAATAGGAAAGTGCTTTTGCGGACATAGCATTACTTAATGAACCCGCACCTTTGGAATGTCTTGCTCTATATGATTTTCGTTGTTCGTCGGTTGCTCCTATGGTATAATCCTTATACCCGACCGCTCCAAATTGAGTTGTCTTTTTTTTACCATCGCCCAAATCAAAAACCGCTTTCCATTTTTTTCCTTTCGCATCACTTCGTGTAATAGATACAAGTTTCGGCATATACTATAACACACTATTATTTTCTTCTAATTTTTCTTTGAGGTGTTCTTCCGCTTCTTCACGGGTTCTAAATGTTTTGGAATATCTTTTTTTATTTATTGTTATTTGAACTTGAAAACTAATATTATATTTTATACTTTTTGTTTCTTGAATATAACCTTTTTTATTTACATTTAAACCATTCTCACTTTTATTCGCCCATCTTAAATTATCTAATGAATTATTTTGTCTATTCCTATCCATATGGTCTATAAGGGGTTTTCCCTCCGGATTGGGAATGTATTGAATTGCTAATAGTCTATGTAAATAATATAATTTTCTAATTCCATTTTTACATAAGTTTATTTGATAATAACCACTATTTTTATTTGTATGTTGTTTGATTATTCTTTTATTCTTTATTCCATAAATCTCGCCTTGTTTATTAATTAAATAAAGACCTTCGTAATCTTTTAGTGCTTCCATATTATAAATGAATTATAATATAGAAATGAAATCAATTTTTTATCGCTCTAATGATACTCCACCCGCTCTCATTACAAGAGTATTTACCGCATTACAATAGTGGTTCATATTTAGCGAACTTTCAACTCCACCCGCCGATGAAGTTGCTTCAAGTGTAAGGTTCATATTGGAATTGATTGTGTTGAATGTAGTATTGAATACTCCAAGATTGCGACCAAGATAGAATGTTTTTGCTTTGTATCCGTTGGCGAACCCATCAAGTGATAGGAGTTTATCATCAAAGCAATAGTTGTATGCTTTGTGATTTTCCATCATAAGTTCTTGTGATAGACTACCTTGTCGTGCTTTGTCGGTGTCTATGCCCCGCTCGGGGTGTTTCACCGAAAAATATTCATAGAAGTATTTTGTAAGACGAAGAAGATTGAAATTATCGCAACCGGTTCGTGTAAGAAGGGAGGGAGAAACCACTTGATGAGGAATAGAAATAAGACCTTTTGCCCGAGTGGATACAAATGGAAGGTTCATAGATACGAGGGTTTGTCCCGCTTGAATATTGCTACGAACAAGAGAAAACGATTTCATATCCATTCGCATACCCCCATCGCTTGTAATTGCTTTTTGAAGTGCTACTACATAAGAAGGGGGAGGGGTAATAACGGGAAGTTCAAGACTTACATTTTTGAGAGAATATTGAACGACCCCCGCACCAATTAGAGTTCGTATTTTTCGTGGGGCAACGGCAAGTAAATTACGCACCGCCACATTTACATCTCCATTCATAGTAAGTTCAATACCCGTAGCGGTTGGGGCAATACTTTCAATAGAAGAGGTAGTGGATAATCCCGCCACTTCAAGAACACTTCCTACTTTGAAAGGACAAGTGCTAATATCGCTTGGGTTGTTAAGATAAAAGTTTTGTTGAGGTAGGTATAGTTTTGTAGCGTCGCCATTTGTAGCGACTACGGGAAGTAGGGTATTGCTATTGGCGACGGAAATAACATAAGAGGACGCCCCCGCTAATAGAGTGGTAGTGAGATTTCCACCTAATGTAAATTGGGTTGTAATTCCTTGATTATTAAGGGTCATCGCCCAACTATCTCCGTCCCAATCAAGACTTGTAATTACAAGGATATTCGCTCCAAGTGTGGCGGTAATTCCCGCATTTAATGCGACGATTAAAGCGGTGGAAGTTCCCGAAAAAGCGGGTGTTAAAGTAGTTGTTAAGGAGGTAATTGCCGATGTGGAAGAACCACCATTTGCGGGAATACTTGCCGTTCCACTTAAATTGTTTGCTTGAAGATTTCCCGAAATAGTATAAATGTCGCTACTTGAATTAGTATAAGTAATATCGCTCCCGACAAGACTAACGACAATATCGTCATCTATACCTTCGGCGGTAAGTTCAAGATTAATCGCATCTATAAGTTGAGCGTGTGTGTAATTTCCCGCATCTAATACAAGGGTAGTAGTTGCCCCACCGGTGGGTTGTAATTCTAATTCGTGATTTACACCGGTTATAACTAAAACTTGTCCCGCATTATAAATGAGTGTAGAATTATCTACATATTCAAAATTATCAACCCCTTCACTATCTACGACTACAAGGTCATCTACTTCGTATCCGTGAAGTTGATTGAATGTTTCGGGAGGATTGAGTTGGAGACGAATACGAAGACCGCCTAATGCCCCAACGGGAATGACTTGACTTGCCGAAAGAAGTGTAGAAAGACGAATAGGAAGTTGAATTTTTTGCGATTGGTATTCAAGAGGGGCATAAGCGGTTGTTGGTGTAGCGGGGTGGGAATTAGGACTTACATAAGGGGTGATGTCGTCATAATCGTTGGTATAACCCTCCGTTTTAGAAAGACGCTTAAATGTTCCATCTTTCATTTCTTTATCACTTCCGTTGTTATGGGACATAAGTGCTCCATTTAGAAGGTGGTAGTCTTGTATTTCTTCAAGAAGCACTCCATCTTGAATAGAATAAATAGAAAGTTGGTTGATAATTCCCGCCATACCGCCGTTATTTTGAGGACGAAGATTATATACATTTCCATCGGTGGAGGTATATTCAAAATCAAATGATAATACTAAATCTTCGGCGAGGTAATACCCGATAGATGCAGGGAGTTCAAAATCAATAGTAGGGTTGGTGCTTGAAGTTGAGGCATAGTTAAGACCATTTTTACTTTTGACGGATAAAACCGATTGAGGTAGATGTGCGGTGTCGGTGCTTGTGAAGACTTCCATATAACATTATAAAAGAGAATTATTTAATATTTTTCTTAAAAGTCATAAACCAAGCGTTCGGGAACGCCATAATTTTTGTCTCATCTTTTTCTAAAAGATGTAAATAATAATAAAATTGATTTAAACATATTGGTTTATAGAATATATAAATGGAGAACAAAAATAAAATATTAGTTAATGATAAGATGCCTCCCAAAAAAAAACAAGTAATTAAATCGTCCGCCATATTAAAAGAAATTGAAGAAGCGAAAAAGAAAGAAGCAACCCTTCCTCTTACTATTAAAGTTCCCAATAAGTTCAAGTTCTTTCCTACATTTGATATTGAGGTAAAAACCAAAGGAAAAAGTTGGAGACCAAAAAAACAAACTATATTTATTCCACCTTATAAATCATCTCAATTAAATAGAGGTAAAGCAAAGGCGGATATATATGCGGGAAAATATATTCAAAAATTATTACAAGATAGTCCAAATGTTAGTGTAAAAAAAATAGGTCTTACTAAATATAACCAACAAAATTTAGAGGACATTAAAAAGGTAGATAGAAGTAAAATGAAAATTAAATTAGCGGGTTCTATGAACTTGGACGGCATCATAGACAACGAATTATGGAATAAAAATCCTAATTTATGTGTCCCCGATTGGTTAATGTATCAATATGGAAAACGAAAAGGTTATATTAAAAAAGTAAAAACAAAGGAAATTATAGAACAATCTTCTATCACCGATGTAGGATTAGACCCCGAACCTAATAAAAATGGTTATACATTAGACCATATTATATGTTTTTGTGCGAATAATAATATCTCGTTATATGCTTTATATAATAATGAAATCATACACGCCGTCCAAGTGAAAAAATGTGAATACCCACTTGTTATTGAAATTAAGAATAATCACTTGTATCCAATCATAGACACAAATAAGAAGAAATCCATAATTCAACGCTCGGTAAAAAGCGACAATATCATTCAAAAAATCAATCCCAAAGAAAAGGAAATTACATTAGAAAAACATTTTCAACCGAAAGAAGAATACAACGAATTAGACTATATTATTAGTGTAATGAAAGAACGAAATTCACAACCTTATCCATTAGATATTATTAAAAAAGATAGTGGAATATTACCATTTAGACTTGGAGAAGAATATATTATCCCCCGCCATTATTGCGAGTTAATGGAAGAGTTTTGCGAATTAAATGAACTTTCTTATAACGGGGAAATACCGACCACCTTTCTTGGAACTTATTTACAAGACTTCCCAAAATCATTTATGAACCAAGATGTATATGATGCTCTCACCACTCGTAATGTAAAAAATAGAACTCATCTTGGTTTCTATGGCGATAATACCGAATGTTGTTTAAAACAAGACCACGAATACGAGTGCTATGATATTAATAAATGTTATAGATATTGTATGGAAAATCCTATGGACGATTTTATGACTATTCAATTCCAACACGAACCTATTAGTTGTTGTGAGTTTAACCCCGAATTATTTGGTCTATGGTTCGTAGAAACCGACAACATTACATTACTTCATAAAAATAATTGGTATTCTACATTTATGCTTGACTATGCGTCTAAACAAGGTATTCAATTTAAACCAATATATTATATTAAAGGTAAAAGAGAAGGGAAGGAATTAGTGAAAGATGTTATTGATACTATTAGTTTAAGATTTGAAGGATTAGATGAAAAGTTCCAACCTATTATGAAAGAAATGGTGAATTGTATTAGTGGGACATTTGGAAAACATCATCAAACAACTACATTTATGAAGGTAGATAATAATAAAGAAGAAGCATTATCTTACCTTTCTAAACAAGAAGATAATGAGGTAGTGTTCTATCAAAATGACGGGATTTACCTATTCGGTAAAAAAGAAAACACACAACTCCTTTCCAATAATATTCCTATGTATATTCAAATATTAGACCAATCAAATATTATGTTATATGAACTCACAAGAGAAGTGGGTGGTTTTGAAAACCTTGTATATAGAAAAACCGACTTTGTAATGATGAAAAAAAATAATGCCGTTGTATCTCCTACCGATGAAGTAGGTGGTTATAAATGCGATGATGTCCCCAAACAATACATAAATAAAGAATATGTAGATGTAAATTATAAATATGAAGTTTTCGGGTATGATGTTGTAAAGGGAATTAAGAACTCTAATGAGTATCCAAAGGTAATAAAACATTTGAAAAAACATTCACTTATGATTAATGCTCCGGCGGGGACGGGAAAATCCTTCATTATTCATAAAGTCGTAGAAGCATTTGGAGAAGATAAATGTATTAAATTAGCACCAACGAATATTGCTTCACGAAATATTGGAGGACAAACTATTCATTCCTTCTTTCAAATGGGGACGGATTTAATAGCAAAATATAATGAAATTAAAAAGAAAATCGTAGGCAAAGAACTTATTATTATAGATGAAATCTCTATGATTACGGGGGGTATTTGGTCTATTTTATATCAACTCAAACGAAATTGTAAAAATCTCCGGTTCTTATTAGTAGGCGATGACGCCCAACTTCCACCCATAGAGGAAATGATTTATGACTATTTTAATCACGCATCTATTAAATACATATGCGACTATTTCACCGCCAACCTTAAATTATGTCGTAATTCACGATACAATAAAGAGATGTTTAAATATTTATCGTATGTAAGACAAGGGACAATTATGGACGAACCCATTAAAAAAGGAAAGGTGGAAGATTTTATAGAAGCAAGAAATATTTGTTTTACCAATAAGAAACGCAAAGAAATAAATAAAATGGTAAATAAATATT
>Ga0098055_1002044_pt1 | contig 10630 bp, 3 predicted proteins | sample 17_taG_FD_75107 | JGI IMG/M metagenome (GOLD analysis project Ga0098055, IMG submission 75107) | Marine viral communities from the Subarctic Pacific Ocean - 17_ETSP_OMZ_AT15314 metaG | ecosystem: Environmental > Aquatic > Marine > Oceanic | place: Pacific Ocean | collected 2015-01-18 | reverse complement strand
TCTTCGGGAGTAGGTGCTGTACCTTCCATCGGTGGTTCAACAGGAGGCTCACCGCCCCCTCCTTCTACCGCTTCAGCTTTAGGAGCTACTGTAGCAGGAGCTTTAGCTAGTTCTTCATCATATATTTTTTTCAATGCTCTTAGGTCATCGCTCCAATACGCCTTACCCCGCCCTCCCTCTACCGTTGATAATTCATCTTTAATATATCTTTTAACAGTAGACAGATTTGCGTTATTGTGTGAGCCTAAATCACCTGATAAGTAACCTCTAGCCATTACCCTTTCTGCTATAGTCGCATTAGGGTCTAGTAATTTTAATTCTGCCTCAAATGTTTGAACCAACCTTAACCCCTCTGTAGATTTCTCGGCGGCAGTAATTAAGTCTCTTACATATCTTTCTTTACCCTTAGTAGCTTCTAATCTCATTCGAGTAGCTTCATCAAACGGTAAACCTTCAAGTGCTTTTATCCTTCTTATTTCTACATCAGCTTTAGGAGCTTCAGCTTTATAAGGGTTATCAGCAACAAGCTCAAAAGCAGGGTTATTTATAACAGCAGGTACAAACTTACTGTAGTCAATAGGTATTAACACCTGACCACCATCGTTGTATTTAACTATACTAGAAGGAGGCTGAGGTCCTTCGGCTTTAACAACTGCTTTAATCCTCTCAACAAGGATTGCTTTAGATGCACCCTTAACTCCTATGGCATCACCCATTGATCGCAGAGTACTCATGCCTAGTTCAGGGGTTATCTCTAAGTCGCTAAAGACTTTCATTAGGAAAGCTCGTTCTTCAGCGGCTTCAGCGGCTTCGCTAAAGTAAGCTAAATCATCTAGGTACTCCTTTGGAACCATCGAAGCTATCTTCTCTTGGATAAAACCAAACTTAGAATCAGGATTCTTATAGATATTACGAGCTGTCTTGTATGGTGAAACAACCATATTGTTAGACTCTTTCACTCTTTGAATATCAAAAGAATCTAACCTGACACCCCACGAAGATCCGTTCTCTTTATCAACAATCTTTACTACCCTTACTTCTTTATTCCTACCGTACTTAGCTATAGCTCTAGGAATCTTAACATTCCATAAATCGTTATCCTTAGCCTTATCAAATCGAGACACTCGTTCTGCGTTGTTTACAAATCTAATTTCTTTATAACCCCTCGATACCGCGTTGTTGATAGCAGTCATTACAGCGTAATCTACATGAGACTTTTCTAGCGGAGTTCCTGCTATATCAAAAGTCTGTATGTCGAATACAGTTGTAGTATTAGGCTTCGCTACTAGGTTATGACCCTCTTGATACGCAAGTGATTCATATCTATCCATAGGTTCATCACCCATAGAGATTTTAATGTGTGTCTTTCCGTTTAACTCTAGCTTTACCTCTTGAACATTTATAAGCGGAGAGTCAGGAGCTGTGGGAATTATCTGTGAGGACTCAAAGGCAACATAGGAAGTACCACCCTCTTGATCATTTTTATATATAATACCATCATGCCCTTCTTTTTTAAGCGCACGACGAACATAAGTACCTATATCTCTCATATCAGCTAGAGGCTCTGATAAGCCCATGTCATATAGATGTAGAACAGACTGCATATACTCACCGACTAATTCAGCTATATCATCTACGTCATCACCAACACGCTCTAGTAGTTCCTGCTCGACAATCATTGCAGGTTCTTCATAAGATACTCCCTTTTCTACAAAGGGGTGAACTACTAATCCGTCCTTATTCGTATAACTAGCCCCTTCTAATTCATAACCCTGCTTAGTTTCCATGAACCATCGTTGGAATGGTATAGTCTCAAGCATCAGCTCTGCTACATATTCATCGAACTCATAAGGACCAAATTCTTTTGGGTTCTGTAAACTAATTAGAACTTCGTATATTTGAGGGCGTGTAGATCCAACAGCTTTAAGAGATTTGTCCTGATATAAACCCTCTTTAAACTTAGATGCTGTAGCTAATGTATCCGCAAAGTGTGAGCCTATAAAAGCGGTAGGGTCAGGACCGCTAGTGTTAGGGGGTATATCAGAAGTATTTCCCAAATCATACTCCTTAAACATTTCAGTATGTTTAGTATCAAAAGTTTTAAACCCCCCTCTTAATGTTCCATGATAAACAGGTTCTTGAACAACACTACTAATCTGTGCTGACCCAACAGGTAGGTCTCCCCCTAATGTCTTTTCCATCTCTGTTGAAAACACACGCATTAAGGGAACATTAAAGTTATTCACCAAGTCCTGCACAGTTGCCAACTCAGAGAATGTTCCTGACATCTTATCCATCTCAGTCAAGACCTTTATCTCGTCCTTAGATACACCATGCCTACCTGCTCTTGCTAGTGCTTTCTTTACAGATAGCGTAGGGTCTAAACTCTTCAGGTAGTGCCAAGACGCTAGAACATTTCTAGGATCTAAGGTGTCTTTCGTAGTTAAGGTAGCGTTGCCCTTACCATCTACAAGGTAAAGCGCGTTTGAAGTGGGAGTGCTTTTAGCAGTTAGTGGTGGTATAAGAACTCTAGGTGGCGGTACTACTACATTAGGGTTAGGCGCAGGTAGGTTGAAAGTCGCAGGTCCTCCCTCTATTACAAGAGGGTCATAGAAGGGAGAATTGTTTTTAGGTGTTGGGGGGTCTATCCTCCGACCACTTGGTAAAGCTTTAGGAAGATGGTCAAAGTTAGGGTCAAGTTTCTCTGTAGTGCTTACTCCCTTCCTTCTCCACTTATTCCATAACGGTTTTATTTTAGGTACTACCACTCCAAGTACTGAACCGAAGATAAAACTATGAGCAATATCTTCACCATCTATCTGATCTTCCACCAAACTATGAGCCGCGACACCTCCTGCTAGGCTTGTTCCTCCATAGAACGCTTGCTCTACAAGGTGAGGCTTCATCATAACATCATACGCCGCTTTATTGTGGGCGTTCATGGAGATAGTTTCTAGGTTCTCAGCAAATCTAACGGCATCTTCTCTCGGTACTCTTGTATTTTTTCCAAGTTTCTCAAGGACAGATTGACCATATCGCTCTGCCGCCGCCTTTCCTGCTTTCGCTCCCTCTCTTACAGCCTTGCCTCCTTTAAGTAAACTTGCTAACGGTCTCCCCACAGACGCTACCGCCAATCCTTTAGTAGCAACCATAGCCGCAATGAAGGCAGGGTCAAACATCGTAGCTCCGAAACGTGCTTCCATGCCTGTAGCTCCGTACTTACCAAGAGTTACGAAGTTATCTATCTCTTTCTTAGTCTCGTTACGGAGATGTATAGCTTCTTCTAATGATTTAGCTCCTAATATTCTATCGTTGTAATCATCAGGTATTAGCCTTACAAAGTTTGCAAACGATTCAGGGGTCCAACGGAAATCAGGATCAGCTTCAAAGTCTTTAAAGAGACCCTCGTCTTTGTAGAAGTCTATAGCTTTATCAGTAAACCCACCACGAAAAGCAGATGCAGTTAGTTCTGATAAACTATTTTCCTCAAACGAGGCTTCTATATCCCGCTGTAGTTTTGTATCTACAGTATCCCATGCGGCAAAGGGCTGAGGACTGTAGCTGTCAGTCTCTATTGGAGGACCTGTTGGACTTACATCATCTCTATAAGGACTGATGAAACCCACAGGCTGACTAGCCTCATTATCTATAGAGGAAACTAATGCGTCCAACCCTGCTTCCGCCGCAGTTGGTTCCTGTGGTTGGTTAGGACCTAGTAATTCTTCTCCGTTCGCCATTTATATCTCCTAGTACGATTGCCTGTAGGCGGGCATAGCTTTGTTTAATCTCTCAAGATCTACAAACCTGTTTCTATTTCTTCTATCTTTCTTAACAACCGCCATGCCATCATACATACGATCTAACTCAACAGCAGACCAAGAATCTCTTAAGGTGTCTTGACCCCAAGACACAGGATCTCCTGTAGTTGGGTTTAAAAAACGATAGCGAGGTTCATCAGAGGTGTGATCGGATACTATTATTAAGTTAATATCATCTTCATCATCGTCAAACTCTAACCACTCATCTATATCAAAATCTTCAAACTGTTCATGGAGGAACGATAAGTTTTTATTTGGGTTCCTCTCTTCCCATATTTCCTGAGTCATATTCTTTGTAACTTCCTTCCACTCAGACTCGTCAGCAGTATCTAAAAACATAAACATGCCGCGTTCTATTCCTTTTAATCCAAACATAAGTGGGGTTATATCTAAGTCAGGCACACCCATCGCTTCTCCAATTAAACCAAGAGGTCTAATGACGGTCTGTTTAGGCTTTTTCTTATATGGGTTTTCTTCTCTTACCTGTTTTAGTATTTCCTTAAATTCTCTTTTTTGAGTTCTCAAAGAATTAACCACATTCCGACGCGCCTGAGTCTCTACCTTCTCTAGCTTATCTACCGTCATTTCAGGAGTAGTTCGTATTAAACGGTTATTTAAAGCCTCGTATCCCATGTTAGACATGTACTCTACTGTCTTAGTAAGTAGCTGACCCTCGTCATAATCGGCATTTGCAGGGTCTATTGCTTGGGCGTTATAAATTCTTTTTGCTAATTCTAACGCTTGTGGTGCTATTATATCAGCATCGTCATCAAGTAAAAAACTTAAAGGAGCAAAGCCTTCTCTAAACCAAATACTATCTCCCGCATGACTCATAGCCTCTTTAAAATCCCCATCACTAGGAACCCCTATTGTGTTTTTTAAATCACCTGTAAGAGCCTCGTTATATTGGAGCTGTTCTATTGTGTTTACATAGTTACCTTCGTCATCTTTTTCAGATACAAAAATCTCCATAAACTCTAGCTTGTTATATTGTGAGTCATTTAGACTAAGTAAATCTTTTGTTCTTTCTTTACCTACCTTAGCTACTAGGTTTTTGAAAGTTTCTAAATTAACACGAAACTTCTGCTTTGAAGCATCATCACGCATGAGTCCATTCCTTGCAATGCTTATAGAATCTAGCATCTCAACGCCTAATTTAGGTAGTTTTTCCAAGCCTGCTAGATCCGAAACAGCAGAAGAGAATTTATTAGGAGAGAATACTCTACGACCTTCTATTACCTCATAGGAGTTAGTTGATAAGTGTTCTTCAAGTACTCCCTTAGCTTCTCCCTCAGCCACTCCTAAGCCATCTGCTAGTTCAGACATAGGAGTAGCACCTCTGTTCTGTATCCATGAAGTTAGTGTAGCTTGTTGAGTAGTAGCTGATTTTAAACTATTTACATTCTTTAAAATATCCTCCTCGTTCCTTCGGAGTTCTGCCATAACCGCAGGTCTATCAATGAATCTACCTGTTCCTGAAGTTAGTTGGTTCATTACCGAATATGCCATATCGGGATTAGAGCCATTAGTTAGCTCTTCCATAAATCCTGTGATTAGTCGAGTCTCTACATCTTTTAAGGTTGCGGGTCCTGCAAAGTGTGCGCCATCAAACATTTCTTGAATGTCCTGCACTCTTGAGATAGCCGCGTTATTACGAAGTTTCTGTGTTCTGTTAGCTATATCTTCAGGAGTTAGTTCATAGATTGAGGTTGGTAGGCTTAAAGAACCATCTTCTCCAACAAGCTCATCTGTCGCTGTTATTAAATCAAATAAATTTAAACCCTTTATGTATTCCGCTTCATTCTCCATGTGGGTGAACGAAGAAAGAACTACATCGTCAGCGTCCTGTAGAAACAATTTCTTTTTAAAACCTAAAGATGCTACAGCATGATCGGCATTCTTCCGAGTTCTATAATCATCTGATCCCTCAAGAAACTTAGAAAGTGCGATGCCCTCAAGACCATTCTGATTTACAAACTCTTGTAAAGACGAGTCATGGTACGCCTGATAAGAAGCAGTATCGTCTAGTAAATGCTCGTTGGTTGCAGTTGCTACCTTCCAAGTACTTTCTAGTGAAGTTTGAAATCTATTTCTTAATGATATTCCCCTGCCTTCTTGAAACCCTGCCATAGCCGCTTCTGTGCTACCTCGACCTATCTTATAATCAGGCTGAGCTTCACCTAGTTCCATACCTGCTTTTTTCTGATAAGCATCTTGCTTCTGCTTAAAGTCTATTAGCTTCATTCCTGTATCACTTAACTGAGCGATACCTTCGTATATACTTAAATCAGGTTTAGGTAATCTAGGAGCAGAATAAGTATCCGTCAGTTGTTGTTGAGGACGGACAGGACGGATACCGAAGTCTCCCTGTGTTTGCTGTCGTTGTGGCATTAGTAGATACCTCCAAAGAAAGGACTCAAAGGACCGAATGAACTAAGCGGTCCAATAGGCGCGGAGTGAAACTGTTCAAAGTTAGAATTAGGAGGAGGTTGTTGTATAGATAAGGGGCTGATAGGGTTAGCGTCTAAGGCTGACGGAAGTACAGCAGGAGGCAACGGAGACATTGGTACTCCTAGATTAGCACTAGGGAATACAGGATTTGCACCTGTTGTTCCTAGTGTTGCTATCTTCCCATAGGCGGCAGGTGGTGGGGTAGGTAACGGACGTAAAGCCATAGCCTGATCTAAACTCAATCCTGAAAGAGCTGATGAAGGAGGCGCACCGTAGACATTTGTTACTCCAATATCCGCAGGGGTTGCTATAGGGTTATAAGGAGCTACGCTTCCTGTGGGAGTTGCGGGGGGAACAGCAGGTTCAATCCCTGAACTCATTTGATGTGCCTGTATCGCGCCTGAAATTGCCTGTGTTAAAGTGTTCATAAACCTAGCCGCTGAACTAGGTTCAGGCGGAGCCTGTACTGACTCGATACGAGCTTGAGCTTGTTGTCGGATCGCGGTACGTCTTTGCTCTGTCATAGAGTCTGCCCACTCTCCCTCAACTACACGAATGCCCATAGATTCTCTAGCATCTTTCTCAAACTGATTCTGTAGAGCATCTACTGAAGCTCCTGATACTCCGCCTTTAGCGGCTCTCACAGTTGCGGCGGCTTTTACTGCGGCGGCTTTCTTAGCTATCATAGCTAACTCTTGACCACGCGACATACGCTCTTGCCCTTGTTTGAGTGCGGTCTGTGTGTACTGAGTACGCATGGCATCTAGGGCATTATCAGTACCGAACTCTTCTAGGTTCTTTTTCCAACGCCATACAGCCATCGCCGCGCTGTTCTCAGCCCCTGCTTTTAGAGTACCTGCAAATGCCCCTGTTATTGCGGGGGCGAAGGCGGGGTTACACATTTAAATTAACCCTCGCAAACTCGTAGAACTTTCTCTGTTCTGCTCCATAATTATTAACCTCTCTTAAAAATTTAAATCCCAACCACTTTAGCCACTTGATATGTACTGTGTTTCTACAATCAACATAGTTAGCTAGAAGGTCATAGGATTTTTCCTGCTCTTCTAATTCCTCCTTACTGTTGCGTAAGAAGAAAGTTTTGATTTCTTTTATTTTATTTGTACCTAGTAGCCACACCATGCCTGTCTTAGGGGCAACCTCGCCACTATTGACTACGCCGAATATAGCTATTGGCTTTCCTTCAAACTCTACAGTTTTAGGATTATCTGAATTTTCGATGCCACCTCTCAGTACATCAACGGTATCTAGTGAGTTTCCTACAACAGCTTGAAGCTCTGCAAGATCTGCCTTGCGTAAGTGGTATGCCATATCTAAGGCATCTTGTAGTGTTGAGTCTCTTACCATTGCTATCACACCCCCGCTCTCCTACTTCGTGAGTTGTATTGCCCTTCAAACTCTACCGACAATATTTTAGAAGGATAAGCTGATGTAGATGTAATAGTTAATGCATAGTTATCACTCTTAGCATGTATCGGAACTCTGAAGTCTCCGTCATCTATTGGTGTTGTTCCTTGTGTAGTAATTCCTACTTTATTAGCATCGGCTGTAAAGGTGTAACTATATGTGCTTCGTCCTGCGGTAGCTACTGACGTACTAAAAGTATTAGTATCTGCAAATACAAGATCTGCTGAGTGGACTTGGTAACGCCCTGCTGTAACTAAGGAGGACTGACCTGATTTCGTAGCTCCCTTAAACATAGGATTTGCAAGTTCTACTGTCATCGGATAAGTCTTACCGAACCAATATTGATTTGCTAGTACATTAGTACTAAAGACAATATCACTACCTCCGTTACTGCTACCTGAGTTATTGTAGTCAATAGTATATAATGAAGAACTAACTTCAGAAATACTTGCACTTGATCCTGTTGCTTTGCTAAATACTTTAAAGTTGTCTCCTGACGATAGATAATAGGGTAGACCGAAAGTGGTTTTCTCTGAAGTTGAAGTGCCATAATCAGCATTCACTTGATTTAAAACTCCTGTATTATTTGTAGTTGCCGCTCCATTATGTGAGCATCTGCTGTCTAGTAGCATTAAGACTGCGGAGTTATCATCAGTAAGGTTACTACCCATCTCCATCTTTATAAGCTCAAAGAAGTGGTTAGTTGAGGCTTTGTTTGGAGCTACAGTCATGTATAGAGTAGATTCAATCACATGAATCGAATCTATCTGTGCGTTGAGAACTGTACTGCCATCATTCTGCCAATACCCATTTCCCGAAGTAGGTAGGTCTATTTCATATTTAAACCAAGCAGACTGTACTCTTTTCCTGTTTACATCTAAGTACTTATAAAAGTATAGAGTGTTATTAACCGCACCTGCTGTGGGTTGAGGTAACACTACGACTAGGTTTTCTTGTGGCATTGATACCACCTGCTTCATATTGCCCTCTAAGTAAGTAGGGATATGCTCCGATAAGTCAAACGTGTTATAGATGTCTGCTTCAGGATTTTCTATAAGCATGCTATTGAAGCCTGTGCTAGATCCCCTTCTATATGGGATCATAATCGTAGAACCGATAACAGCAGGTTTGCAATCCCTATCACATTCTGATGTGCCTGACTGTGAGATAGCTACAGTTTGTGGAGTAACCGCTTCCCTCCCTGCTCCTAATACATACTGTGTTTCCTCGTCAAATAATATTAGATTACCCTTAAAAGGAACTCCATGTCTTAACTTGGCTACAGTATTAGCGGGAACAGTTACATCAATAGTAGCAGTATCGAGTAATTGATTAGTTGTTACTTTAAAGAAATTATAGTACTCGCCTGACTCTGAAAGACAAACATTACTTCCTGCTATAAAACCTAGCCTATTTTCATATAAGAATATATCTTCTATAGTTTCATCTATAAAGGAAGGTAGTGGGTTTGAAGCATCATCTCCTGCTCTCCTGTCAGCCCACTTAAACTTTTTGTAATCAGCATCTTCATAGAAACTAACTATATCGTTGTCTAACCAATTACCTGTTCTACGCGAACCTCCAACTACATCTCCTTCTACCTTTACAGTTACTGTGCCGTCAGACGCAACAGTAGCGGCTTCGTATGTTTTCCAAGTGTATCTTGGAGATCCTGCCCAACCATCTTGTATAAGATTTAATGCTGTTGTGGGGTGCGAAGTTGTGGTATTAGGGTTTTTGGATATTAAAGTTCCTGCGGCTATCACTCGACCTGCGGTCATTCCTTCTAAGACTACTGTGCTGTAAAAATCAGCACCACCCGACATACCTGCTAGTGTGTGATGAGTTCCCCCTGTCTGAGTGATCGTTTGGTTTCCCGCAACGCCATCAAGAGCCGCAACTAAAGATACAGTATCTGTAGATACGGTGTTTGTGAACAGCAAGTTAGCTTCTGTAATAGCTGTATTTATTCGCGTAGCCATTGTCTCGTCTGAGGGAGAACCTGCTGTGCTTACATACCTTCCGTTTAAGAAGCCACCCGATGTCGTAGTATCATGGAATTTAAGCGTATATGCGTATCCTGTATAATCTGTTAATACTAAGGTATCATCATTATCAGGCTTAGAATCGACTCTAATAGAACCTGTAGCTTTTGTACCTGTTCCTCCTGTGTGGGCGGCGTTAGTAGTTAGTTGTCCTGAATCAATGAAAGGACCTACTGCGGCATTCTCATTAGCCTCGCCTGTTATCGCAGTTGCGGTGTCTCCCGCAAGTACTTGATCTTCCCAATTTATAAATTCAGGTGTATTACCATCTAATTGTTTTAATATGAAAGTTCCGTCTGATTGACGAAGAAGAACCATCGGCATTGTGGAGTAGTCATACTTATACTTTATTTCAGGTCCGACTGCCTCTACCCAAGTTCCTTCCCCATACAGGGTTTCTTCCCTAGTTTGGAATTTAATATAGTAATCATCTACAATACTTTCTGCATCACCTGACACCTGAAGTCTGAAATTGTCATAGGACGTAGCAGGTAGCTCTGAGAAGTATTGTGTTTTTTTGTGGAATGCTTTTATAAAAGTATCTGATACAGAATCGTTAGCTTCGATTATAAAAGGTTCAGTTGAGTCGCAAAGAATTGACGAGTCTTGATCTCTGAAAGTAAAGTTAGGAAATGCCGATGACGTTGCCTGATTACATTGGATAATTGCAGTACCGCTACCGTCTAAGCTTCTATTCGGATAAAATTCCCCGTGAGGAGCGTAAAGTGTTTTACTACCCGCACCGACTTTGGTTTTTAAAGTTATAGTTTTTGCAGACGCATCTGTTGTCGCTATGTAATAACTAACATTTTTCTGAAAGGATCTGTTATTATCATCACTACTTCCTTCAATGTGCGAACTCAAGTTATACATAAAATTTGAGGGCGTAGA
>Ga0098055_1002040_pt1 | contig 10635 bp, 6 predicted proteins | sample 17_taG_FD_75107 | JGI IMG/M metagenome (GOLD analysis project Ga0098055, IMG submission 75107) | Marine viral communities from the Subarctic Pacific Ocean - 17_ETSP_OMZ_AT15314 metaG | ecosystem: Environmental > Aquatic > Marine > Oceanic | place: Pacific Ocean | collected 2015-01-18 | reverse complement strand
GGTATTTCCGGTCTCGCTGCGGGTTGTGTCACCAATCCTGTCGGGAGCGCGGGCAGCGCTTCTGATGATCGTCTGAATGGCGGTAGCAATTTCTACATCAATCAGGATCCAGACAGCCCGTACTTCGGCCAGCCTTACGGCACGCACCAGAATCCGTTCCCAATCGGCGCACCCATTGGATATGTCGTGCAATCTACCGCCAGCTTCGGCGATGGTGGTCTGACGAAAGGTTTCGGGACGACTGATCAGAGGGAGTCTGGTTATGTCGATTACGGTCTGAATGCACGGGCCACTTATACGGTCAATGAGTATATCGAACTCGTCGCAGGTCTCCAGAATACTACCTATAAAGACAATTCTGACGACTCATTCGGCGTCAAGGATGTCAAGCTCACGAGTACGGGTGTCTATGGCGACCTAAGGCTCTCCCTGCCAGTGCTGGATGGTTTCAGTGGGTCATTTGCCGCTCGTCAGGACTTCAACGACAATTTCGATGATCAGTCGATCTGGAAAGTCGGGCTGCGTCAGAACCTAGGATACGGTATCTATGCGCGGGGGTCTGGCGGCACGTCGTACAGTCTGCCGAAGATCGACGAAATCGGCGCATTCGGATCGGGCGCGAACATCAACCCTGGTCTGGAACCACAGGAAGTCAGCGCGTTTAACGTCGGGGCCGGTATCGATGGTGACATTTTTGGCGGAACCTACAATGTCGAGATCGGGTACTTTGAAACAGAAATCGAAAATCTTTTCTCTAGCCGGGCTATTGGTGCGGTCTGTTATGAATATGCCAATGATGTTGCAAACCCATTGTTCAACAATCTGAACAATGACACCGCAGCGATTGAGCAGAACCGTCGGAACATCATTCCGCCGAGCGAGTTCTGCGCCACGGCTGCAGCGGGCCTGAATGATCCTGGCGAAACAGTTGCGGTGAACGCGCTGCGTCAGCAGGATATTGAAGGTTTTACGATTGACGTCGCTTTCGACTTTGATCAGTGGCAGGCAGACTTCAGCTATACTGATATGGAGTCGCTGGAGCCGAACCCAGTCTTTGGAACGATGGCGCGCCTGGATGGCTCCACTACCGACCTTGGCTTTGTCGTGCCGGGGAAGGCTGGAAGCGCGGAGTATCGCCAATCTTCAGAACGTCCGGAGTGGACGCTGTCCGGCCTCATCACCTACACGCCAACAGACCGCTGGACATTTGCATTGAACCCGCGCCTGCAAGGGCCGGAATGGGCATATGCGGGCACCAGCCTGGCGCGCATGGTGGATGAGAACGGAAACCGAGTAGTCGAAGATCTGAACTTCGGTGACTATTTCGTCCTCAATGGATCTGTTCAGTATTTCCTTGGCGAGGAGAAGCAGCACCGTTTCCTCATTCGCGGCGTGAACTTGCTGGATGAAGAATATTACGAGCGAGCTTCCGGTGGCTCGGGCTATAGCCGGGACCGTGCCGTGGTGCGCGGAGAAGTGGGCCCGAACGACAGTGCATACTACCGCCAGTATGGGTGGAACGGCAAACCGCGTTCGTTCTGGATCCAGTACGAGTACTCGTTCTAGTCATCCAATGGTCTGACCCTGTGTGAACAGGGGCAGGCTCGCCCCGATTGGATGATTATAGGCTGCCGGCGTCTGTCCCACATGTCGGCAGCCACCCCTCTTCGCGTGTGGATGGAAGGACTCTCAATGTTTTCTCGTCGATTGTTTCTGGCGTCTTCTGGCGCTGCTCTTTGGGTGCCTAAACTGGCAAACGCTCAAAACGGCAAGCAGCACTTCACGTTGGGGGTCGCATCAGGATCGCCCCGGCCCAGCAGTGTGATTTTGTGGACGCGACTGGCACCCAATCCGCTGCAAGGCGGCGGTATGCCGTCGGGCGTGGCGCAAGTGCGATATCGTGTGTGCACTGATGAGGAAATGCGAAAGACGTTGATGGATGGCATCGCCACCACAGCCGAAGACAAGGCACATTCGGTGCATGTGCGTATCGAAGGCTTGCGGCCGGGTCGGGAGTATTTCTATCAATTTTATTATGGCGACGAAGAAAGTCCTGTCGGGCGGACACGAACATCAAGCCCCGATGACGACTCTGCCAGGATCGCGCTGGTATATTGCCAACACTACGAGTCCGGTCACTACGCGGCCTATCGTGATCTTGCGGAATGGGTGCCCGACTGCGTCGTTCATACCGGAGATTATATCTATGAGGGCGGCATCAGTCCGCTTGGCGCGCGGATGCGCGATGTGGGGGGCGGGGAGCGGCGTTTGTTTGAGACCGTGCGCCAGCACAATAGCAACGAAATTACCACCTTATGGGACTATCGAAATCGTTATGCGCTCTACCGTTCCGATCCACACCTTCAGGCGGCACACGCTATTGCGCCCTGGATCGTCGCGATGGATGATCACGAGGTCGATAATAACTGGGCCTCAAACACGCCTCAGGACCCGGAAAAGCAGACGCAGCTCGAATTCCAGGTTCGTAAATATGCAGCTTTCAAGGCCTATTATGAGCATATGCCGATCGAAGAGCCGCCCACTCTGCGAGATATGAGGCCTGCGCTCAAGCTCTACAACAAGTATGTGTTCGGCCCTGCTCAGATACATTTGCTGGATACGCGTCAGTTCCGGTCTGACCAGCCATGTGGCGATGGCCGCAAGCCGCTTTGTTCAGATGCGACAGATCCGGCTCGCACCATGTTGGGTGCAGAACAGGAAGCTTGGCTGAGCCGTGAGCTCAAGCAGTCCAGCTCCGCTTTCAATGTCATTGCAACGCAAACCTGGTTCACTCCTTATCGCTACAATGCGCCGCCTGACGGTCCGGTCACCAATCTGGACAGCTGGGACGGCTATCCGGCTGCGCGCAACCGGCTCTCGTCCGTCGTGGCAAATGACGTGTCGAACCCCGTTTTCCTTACAGGGGACTGGCACACCGCCATGGCATCGACTCTGTATGAAAAGCCCTTCGATCCAACATCGAAGCGCATCGGGCACGAACTCGTGGGTGGTCCCATTTCCTCCGGGTGCCCCTGGGCGCGGGATATGGAGGTCATGCGGAGCGCGAACCCTCACGTTTCCCACTTGAATGGACAGCAGCGGGGCTATCTGCGAGCCACGTTTACCTCCGACAATTGTCATGGAGAGTTCCGCGTCGTCGAGGATGCTGGCCGAGCCAATTCACCTGTTTTCACCGATACTGAAATTCGAACCAAAGACATCTGATGTTTCCCGAACCCGGCACCACTCAAGCCAAGTGCCTATCCTAAAGAGGACCAAGCCCATGTTTTCAAAGATCAGCCTGATTGCTGCGTGTACATCGCTTTATGTTTCCACCGCTGTTGCGCATGAGCGTGCGGTGGAGTTTCCTGACACGGAAGATGGCAGCGTCGTTTTGGCCGCCGACCTGCACACTCATTCGGTATTTTCAGACGGCGAAGTCTGGCCGTCCATTCGGGTCAAGGAGGCCCATCTGGACGGGCTGGAAGTTCTGGCGGTAACTGAGCATTTGGAGCATCAGCCACACAAGGCCGACATGCCGCATCCGGACCGGAACAGATCTTATGAGATTGCTGAAGGTGTACGGGCAGATTCGGAGTTCGACCTGATGGTTATCAATGGCGCGGAGGTCACTCGCGATATGCCCTATGGGCACATCAACGCCATCTTCCTGAGTGATGCGAACGCGCTTCTGACTGAAGAACCAAAGCAGGCCATGAAGGCGGCGAAGGCCCAAGGGGCGTTTGTGTTCTTGAACCATCCGAATTGGTTGCCGCATGTGTCGGATGGGATTGCGCGTCTCAGTGACTATCACAAGGATCTGATCGCGGAGGGCCTGCTTCAGGGCATCGAGGTCGTGAATTGAACTTTGGATGGGCACTCCGAACATGCGCTCCAGATTGCCCTAGACAATAATCTGACCGTAATGGGCACGTCTGACATCCATGGCCTTGTGGATTGGACCCATAATGCCGGAGCTGGCGGGCATCGCCCGATGACGCTCGTATTGGCTTCGGATCGTAGCGAAGCGGCCTTCAAACGGGCTTTGTTTGATGGCCGTACAGTGGCCTGGTCTTATGACGACCTGCTCGGCCGGGAAGAGCATGTGAAGGCAGTGGTTGATGCCTGTCTCACTCTTGAGGCTGAACCGGCCGTGCGTGACTACACAGTGATCTCCGCGAAAATCGTCAATACTTGCCCGGTAAATTTCACCCTGCTTAATCAGGGAGAGGAAACGTTCCAGAACACCGGCGATGTGCTGAACGTAAAACGGGATGGCGAGACGGCGGTTGCTGTGCGCACCAAAACCGGCAAAGGTCAGATGGTTCTGACCGTTGATGTACTGAACGCCCAGATTGGCTTTCGCAAAGCCTTGACGACACGTCTTGTGACAGCGATTCCCGCTCAATAGCTCTCGGATCGTTCCGGAAATTCCTATCTCCTGTCAGAGCGCACATCCCCATGGGATGTGCGCTTTCCTCGTCGTGACGGCAAAGTTCATTTCAAACCCCAAGATGCAATTGACTTGCAATAACATTTCCCCTAGTCGGCAGTTAATACTGAGACACATTCTCATAAATGCAAATCCAAGGGGTAAATTTGATGCGAGTATCGCGGGTCAGCGCTGTCAGTACTGTTGCGCTTCTTATAGGTGTGGCATCTGCCGCTCCGGTCTGGGCGCAGACTTCGGACACGGACCGGGCCGAAGAGAGCCGTCAGGAAACGGTGATCGTGACCGGTACGACCGGATCTTTTGGTGCGACCAAGAACGAAACACCGATCGTCGAGACGGCACGCTCGCTCTCCGTCGAAACATCCGACATGTTCATAGACAAGGGCGCCTTGCGGCTGGTCGATACGCTGACCTATGTGGCGGGTGTGACTGCCGAGCCCTATGGCTTCTCAACCCGCGGTGATTTCCCATTCTCCCGTGGTCTAAGCATACCGCGTTATCGTGACTCCATTCAGGAACTCTTCGGTAGCTACAACTCCACTCGTGCCGACGTATACACGATTGAGCAAGTTGAAGTGCTCAAAGGTCCAGCTTCGGTACTCTATGGTCAGGGGTCACCGGGCGGTATCGTCAACTATGTGTCGAAAACGCCGTTGGAAGACTTTGGCGGCGAGATCGCGGCACAAGTGGGAAACAATGATCACTACCAGATTGCAGGTGACGTAACCGGGCCAGTCGCAGGTTCAGATGGCAAGCTGCTGTATCGTCTGGTTGGCCTCTATCGCGACACAGGTACGCAGATTGATCAGGTTGACGAGACGACGACGGTTTTCATGCCATCACTCAGCTGGTTGCCGACGACAGATACCAAGTTTACAGTGATCGGACTTCTTCAGGATACCGATAGCGATGCAGCCGCCCAGTTCATTCCGGTCGAAGGTACGCTCAATCCGCTCAGTTCTTCAGGCGGCTACCTGAACAACAATGTCTATGCCGGTGAACCTGGTTTCAACCGTTATAATACGGACTCACAGCAAATTACCTTGTTGGGTGAACATCGCATCAATGATGTGTTCAAGCTGGAGGGCACGGCGCTTTGGCGGTCCGGCGAGGCCGACTATCAACAAGCTTGGCCGGTCTTCTACGGTCCGCGCTATCTGAACCAGATTCTCGATGCCACACCTGCCTTGCAGGCTGCGGCAGACCTGCAGGGACTGACGTTCACCGACACGACCGTGCCCCGTACATTCTATCAAGGTGACAATACGTTCGACCAGATGGCAGGCGACTTGCGCCTCCGCGCAGAATTTTCCACCGGCAAGTTCGATCACCATGTCCTCGCCGGGATGCAGTATCAAGACGTCGAAACCGACAGTGACTCTGCATACTATTTCGGCGGCGGGGTTCTGGCCGGCGACTTCCGTTATGTTCTCGATCTGGCGAACCCGGTTTATGGAAACTATCCAGACCAGGCGACATTTGACGCGATCTACAGTGACACACCCGCTTCGAACGTCGAAGACTTCGGCATCTATCTTTCCGACCAGATATCCTACGAAAACTGGCGTTTCACGCTGGGCCTGCGCAGCGATAGTGTCGAGAATGACAGCGGTACGACCGTCCAGGATGACGACGCGATATCGACCAGCGTTGGCGTACTCTATCGATTCGACAACGGTTTTGCGCCATATGCCAGCTATTCGGAATCCTTCGAGACCGTTGTCGGAACTGATACGCTCACCAACAATCCGCTGAAACCTCAGGAGGCCCGTCAGTATGAAGTGGGTATCAAGTATGAACCTGAAGCCTTACCGGGATTGATCACGTTCAACTATTTCGACATCGAAATCTCCAATTTGTCCAACCCGAACTCCCTGCCGGGTGCCGCCTCGCAACAGGAAGGCGTTGGCAAGCTGAAAGGCTTCGAATTCGAGAGCCACGTTCAGATTGATGAAGTCTATCTGCAGGCATCCATTTCCACGCTCGATGCGGAAGACCCGAACGGATTCCAGTTGGCGGCTGCACCGGAAACGCAGGCGTCTCTGTGGACTACATGGCGTCCAGACGGTCGTTGGTCCGGTTTCAAATCAGGCGCAGGTATCCGTTATGTGGGCGAGACCGTTTCCGAGAACGGAACCGTCCGCTACGTGACGCCAGACTATACGCTAGGCGACCTGATGGTCGGTTACGAGTGGGACACATGGGATTTTCAGGTCAATGCACGCAATCTGACCGACGAAGACTATCTCACGGGTTGCTTGACGCGGGGGGATTGTTTTCCTGGCCAGCGCCGAACGGTCGTAGCCAGCCTGCGCTACAAATTCTAAGGCGGGCGCTATATGAGCCATGCTGACTATATCCTGGCGATCCTTGCCTCGGTCGGAGGCATATTCGGTCTTGCGCTGCTCTTCGCAGTGTGGCGCAAGCCGGGGCGCCCGGTCCTTCTGGTGCTCGGATGGGCGCTGGTGGCCGCAAGTCTTGTCGTATGGTTTATTGTCAATTTTGATCGCGGTGTCGCACAGGTCGCCTCGCTCCTGATGCTGATCGTGGCCGGGGCGATCACTCTGCCGGGGCTGCGCGGAACCAACGGCCTGCAAGCGCCTGTCCGAAATCGCGAGGTACCTGATCGCGCACGCCGGTCACCCTTGCAGATGACAGCCGACATCGGTTCCGGAATATGGACGTTTCTGCTGGCCGGACCGGCTGCAGGTGCGATCTCTCTATATGCTGGAGGGGCGCTCCTGCGCCTTACCAAACCGGAAATAGGCAATCCGACGAATGCCGTGGTGGTGGCCTTCCTCGTCAGCTTATCCCTATGGGCCGTATTGAGCACGTTGGTGCTCATGGAAAAACGCAAATTACGTCGCAGCGTCTATGTGGTGGTCGCCTTGGCGGCCGTGCTCTGCGCCGCTCTCATTTAGCTTGTCGAGACTCTTCCTATGGCAAAATCCCTCTGGCCAAAATCTTCAAGTGAACGTGTTGATTCCGCCCTGTCGGCGCACTCTGTCATGGGGCTGGTAATCAGCGCTTTGCTGTTTGTCATCTGTGTGAGTGGCACGATTGCGGTGTTTGAGGACGAGTTGGAATGGTGGGAGCAAGCGGGCACTCCGACGGTGCACGAAGTTTCTCCATCCGTGATGCAAGCGACTGCCGAGGAAGTGCTCAAGCGCGATCCCGAAACGACACATCTCTACATGTATCCTCCGCGGGAAAACTGGCCCCGGTTTGTGGCTGGTGGGGACAATGGCATATTCGTGTTGAATGAGTCCGGTGAATTCGTGCGCCAACTGGAGGCGCCTTGGAACGATTTCCTTATTGAACTCCATTACTATCTCACCATGCCGCACAGTCTCGGCATTATCATTGTTGCCATATTCGGTGTCATGCTCGTGTCTATGGCAGTCTCGGGACTGCTCGCGCATCCGCGCATCTTCCGGGATGCTTTCCGATTTCGGCGCACCGGCCAGGCGCGGCTGGCTCAGGCCGACCTTCATAATCGTCTCAGCGTCTGGACGACGCCTTTCCTCATTGCTGTGGCGGGAACTGGTGCGATGATCGGACTGTTCGGTGTCGTGGCATTCGTTTTTGCACAGACCAATTTTGGTGGCGACACGAAGAAGCTTAGTGAGGCGATCTTCGGCGGTGAAATCCTCGAAGCTGACGCCACGCCTGCACCCATTACCGGCGTGGATACGGCGCTCATCAATCTCGATCGCGATATACCTGAGGCAAACCCTTTCATTGTGATCATTCATGAGCCTGGAACCAAAAGTCAGCACATCGAGATCTATGGCGACGAGACCAATCGCCTGATTTATGGGGAAACCTATACCTATTCGACGGATGGCAAGTTGCTTGCGACCGGGCACAATTCCGACGGGCCGGTTGGTCAACAGATCGCCATGTCGATGTATCGGCTTCATTTCGGTGATTTCGGCGGCGCGCTGATGAAGTCGATCTATTTCCTGTTGGGCATCATGCTCTGTATTGTCGTTGCCACCGGCTTGAACATCTATTTCCTCAAGCGCCGCGAGAAGGGGCGTGCGGCACCGCGTCTGGAAGCGATGTGGAGTGGTTGGATCTGGGGCAGTATGGCCATGTTCCCGATTACGCTGACGGTTAGTCTTCTGGGTGTCAGTGGCGGTTGGCTGATCGCGATGTTCTGGCTTGGATCAATCGTGTTTTCAGGTGTCGCAACTGCATGGATGAGTGCAGCGTCGGCGGGCCTGATGTTCCGCGCAATCTTTGGCGCGGCCTTGCTCTCTGCATCTCTGGTTCATCTGCTGCGCGGCGACATGGATTGGACCAATGCCTACATGGTGACCATCTCCGTGGCTCTGCTTGCCACAGGGGGAGCTTTTGTTGCGAGGGCGCTTTGGTCCAAGCGGTTCAGTGCAGAGCCAGCGACGACTGTTCAGGCTGGCTGAGGCAAACTATGCCTGACTTCAATGAAAGTCCCTGCTTCGCGGGATCACTCGGACATTGCGGGGGTGTTGACCGCTTGTCCGTTGTGCCGGGCCCTTGCGTTCGGGAATTGGGCGTGTGACCTCGTCGGCGCGGTCGAGAACCCTTTTCAACGGATCATCTCCAATATCCTCTGACAGGTGAACAAGGTCTCCCGTCCGGTCTATCAACTGGTTCGCCACGATGTGGGTAACATTGTCGGCGGTTTGAACGCGGCCCTTCACCATCAAGACACGCGCACCCATCACGACTGGCCGAAAGCGTTCGAACACGTTCGGCCAGACAACCAGATTGGCGATGCCGGTTTCGTCCTCAATGGTGATGAAACAGACCCCGCTGGCCGAACCCGGGCGTTGACGCACCAGTACGACACCTGCTGTTTGTACCCGTGCACCATTTGGCAAATGGCACGCCTCCTGCGTTGAGACGACGCCCATCCTGTTATAGCCCGCTCTCAGAAAGGAGACCGGATGGTCCTTCAATGAGAGGCGGGTCGTTTGGTAATCCTGCAGGACTTGTTCTGAGCGCGGCATGAGGGGGAGTATTGGCACCTGTTCGGCTCCCTGTTCTGCCGCATCAGCTGCAGCGAACAGGGGCAGCGTGTTGCCGCTGGTTTCGCCACGTACGCTCCATAGGGCCTCGCGCCGGCTAAGCTGCATTGAGCCGAATGCATCTGCTGCGGCGAGTAGTTCAAGCGACCGGCGGCTGACTCTTGCTCGTCGGCGAATATCTTCTGGGTGGTCGTAGGCATTGCCCCGGGCAATCATCATCGCTTCCATCTCGTCTTCGCGCAGACCGTCCACCTGTCTGAAACCGAGACGAACAGCACAATATGTCCTGTCCGTTGGTTCCAGCGTATTGTTCCAATCCGAAAGATTCACATCCACGGGACGGATTTCCACGCCATGCTCGCGGGCATCCCGCACAATCTGCGCGGGCGCATAGAAGCCCATGGGCTGGCTGTTCAGCAGCGCTGCGCAGAAAACATCCGGATGATGCCGCTTTAGCCAGCTCGAGACGTAAACAAGGTGGGCAAAGGAAGCGGCATGGCTTTCTGGAAATCCATACTCGCCGAAGCCCTTCACCTGGTCGAAGCATCGTGCCGCGAAGGTCGCATCATAGCCGCGCGCGATCATACGCTCGACCATCATGTCCTGATAGTTGCCAATCGTCCCCATTTTGCGGAAAGTGGCCATCGCCCGGCGCAGACCATTGGCTTCATCGGCTGAGAACTTTGCAGCATCCATGGCAATCTGCATCGCCTGCTCCTGAAACAAGGGCACGCCCAGCGTGCGACTGAGGATGCGTTCGAGTTCATCTGGCGGTCCATGCTCAGGTGCCGGTGAAGGATAAGTTATGGTTTCAAGGCCTTTCCGGCGACGCAGATAGGGATGCACCATATCACCCTGAATGGGGCCGGGCCGGACGATCGCGACCTCGATTACAAGGTCATAGAAAGTACGTGGCCGCAGGCGCGGCAGCATGTTCATCTGGGCGCGGGATTCCACCTGGAACACGCCCAGGCTGTCGCCCTTGCAGAGCATGTCGTAGGTGGCCTCGTCGCCGGCGGGGATGTCCTGCATGGCTAGCGGGCGGCCCCGGTAGCCCTGCACCAGGTCCAGGGTTTTGCGGATCGCGGTGAGCATACCCAGGGCGAGCACGTCCACCTTCATCAGGCCCAGGGATTCCAGGTCGTCCTTGTCCCATTGGATCAGGGT
>Ga0098055_1002031_pt1 | contig 10666 bp, 16 predicted proteins | sample 17_taG_FD_75107 | JGI IMG/M metagenome (GOLD analysis project Ga0098055, IMG submission 75107) | Marine viral communities from the Subarctic Pacific Ocean - 17_ETSP_OMZ_AT15314 metaG | ecosystem: Environmental > Aquatic > Marine > Oceanic | place: Pacific Ocean | collected 2015-01-18 | reverse complement strand
TTCTCTGTCTGTTCCTTGCGGATAGCTTCACGGTGACCGACTGTTTTATCTACAGGATTCCAACCTGCATCCCACAATCTCTCGACTCGTTGCTTAGTAGAACCTGGGTTGAACTCTACGTAGTCGTAGCACTCTAGCATATCATCAACAATCTTTGTCTCAGGGTGTGAGTTTAGTGCAGTCTCTACATTCTTGAACAGGTTACCGTCTTCCTTGACACGGTACTTGATAGTCTTGATTAGCTCTAGCTTGGGTGGGAATGCCTGATGAATACGTTCCTCTAGTTCTTGTAGTCGTTTAGTAATCTCTAGATGCAAACGATTCGCAGTTGCGATGTCGAACTCAAACCCACCCTCGTGCATCTCTTGGCAGATGATTGCTACATCATGTTCAAGGCGCATAGACTGTGACCAATCCTTGTCCTTGATCTGCTTAGAGAAGTGATCGAATAGTTTCTCTGTTACCTCAACGTCACGGTGACAGTAGTCTAACATCTCTTGTGTCAGGCCACACTCGAAGTCCTTGAAGTCATCCTTCGGGAAGCCTAGTTTCTCACCCCATGTACCTAGACTGTGTGATCCGATACCGAAGTCAAGTAGCATAGACACAACCAAGGTATCAACAATCTTCTGCATGTCGATGACTTGTCCTACAATCCTGTTGATCACAGGCGCATCGAAGTTGATAAAGTTGTGACCAACCCAACGTGTGACACCCTTGGCGTACTGCTTGAACCGATCACGTTCCTCTTCGTTCTCATGTAGGTTGACGAACTGGTGTGTCTTACCTGACTCTTTCTCCTTTACACAGATACACCACAACTTGTCAGGGGTCAGGCTCTCTGTCTCTATGTCTGCGAATACTATCATTCAATTCTCCTATCCAGTGCGTCACGTCATCATATGGATTAGCTCCATCGTCCTCTATCTTCTGAGAGCTTGAAGCTTGCCTCGTCGAATCTGAGCTTACCTGCGAATCCTGTTTTACCTGCAGGTCTGTTCTTGACGAGTAGTAGTTTCGTTGTGTTCCTTTCATCACGATCCTCTGCCATCTTATCACGTTCTAGTTTCACTACAACAGATGCACGTTTCGCAATGGTTCTGCAATCTCGTACCTGTCCATCATCATTCTCATGGGCGATGGTTACGATTCCCACATTTAGTTCAGAGGCAATGCGAGATAGCTGTACTGACAAGGCAGACAACCATTTCTCTACTGACTCTTCACCCTTACGAGAGTAGGCTAAGTCTTGTATCGGTTCAAAGAATACATAGTCTACTCCACAAGCCTCACGGAAATACCTGATCTTTTCTAGTATGTCCATAGGGTCTTCGTCTACTGCGATCTGGAACTGGAACAGGCGTTCATCTTGTGATAGTTCGATGATTGCTTGCTTGACTTCCTCTTCCATATCGTTCTCTTGAATCAAGTCTTTGCGTGTCAGGTTCATGTTCAAGTGATACGACACCAGACCTAACACACTTCGCTTCTCTGTTTCTTCGAGGTGACAGATAGCAATGCTTGTATCCTTGTGTTCAGTCAAGACGTGGTACTCTAGGTAGCGCATGAACTCTGTCTTGCCGATACCTTCAGGTGCTTGGAACACAGTGAAGTGTCCTTGCATCAGACCAAGTGCAACATCATCGAAGGATTCGATACCTGTCGATACATACACTGCATCATCTTGCTTCTCGAACAACTCCAGGAATTGTTCAGGTGTGCTACGAATGTTGTCAGGTGTGTACCGTTTAGCATTGTAGAATGCAGCAGCGTAGCTTGGTTTAGCACCTGCCTCTAGGAACTCGTTAGCATCCTTGAACTTATCGTGTATGATCTGGAATGTTTTCTTCGGGAACAGTGCGCCGATCTTGGTAGCCAATGCACGTCCTGCCTCGTCGTTATCTACTGACAACACAATCCTATCGAAGCTATCTATCCACTCCTTTGCTTTACCCTGCCATAGTTTCTGGTTAGGTGTAGCACTAGGCACGGACACACAAGGGTACTTCTTATCAAGCATCTGGAATGCAGACATAGCATCTAGCTCACCCTCGCAGATCACGATAGACCTAGCTGAACCTGCATTGAACTTATCCATACCGAATAGTTCATCAGTCTTGAATCCCTTGTCTGTCTTGAATCCTTTCTCCTTGGTGTTGCGTACCTTACGGAATCCTGATGGGTACTTGTACACCTGATTGAATCCGAATGTCTGTACGTCATAGAACTCCATGACATCCTTACGCACACCACGGTAAGCCTCGTAGTCACCAAGCCCTTCGATCTCTGTGGTCTTGATTGTCTGTACTGATACTTGTTTTAGTTCTTGCAATGGATAAGTCTCCTTCGCCCAGGGTTTCAGGCTCATGCCTTTACTTGGGTAGTTACGATCACAACTGTGACAGTACCCTACCATCTTCTCTCTGTTGTATGCAAAGGCATCTGAACTATCGCAGTCTGCATGTGGGCAGGGTTGATGTGTTAATTCTCTAGCTTGCATGTCTTAGTGCGCTCCATGATACAGGGAACAGACGTTCCATCTCTTCGTCAATAGCATCAGCTACAATGCGTGACTCTCGTTGTGTGTCTTCAGTGCAGCGTAGGTTACACATGTCAACGAATGCGTCAAGACTACCTGACCAGTACCACTCTGTCATGGCTGATTGAGGGAGTACCATACGTGCTTGCTCTGGTGCTACACCCTCGTTGAGTAGTTGATCGTATGCTTGCCATGCTTTCTCGTTGTAGTAATCAATGCTGAAGTTACTCTTTACCTCGCCTTCACTGCCCTGCTTCTTATCTTCACTACGCCCACGCCATACGTCAGGTACATAGAACTCTGGTTCACTGTCAACGTAGCGACGACTGATCTCGTTCCAACGTAGGAACTTATGCTTGACTAGCTGACGTGCTACAAACACAGGTGCCTTGACATGGAAGGATGCGAAGCAATGTCCGAAGGGACTGATGTGCTTGTGCTTTGCAAGGTACTTGATAAGCTTGTCATCCTTGAACTGTAGTACCTTCGGCTCACCGTTGTGAACACGTGGCATGTAGTCTGACCTCTTACCGAAGCTAACACGTGCAGCGTTGACCACTGTTAAGTCATCACCCATGTGATTGATATAGGTTACTTCAATCATTTTTCCCACCTTTGAATCTGTGTTTGAAGAAGACAATCATATTGATTCCAGTATTGATAGTGACCATCAGTAGTATCCACCACTGCCACCATACTAAACCACCAACCTCAAACATTAAAACATTACCTCACCGTTCTCGTCGTACGGACTACGATAGTACCCCTTCATCATACATTCCTGGCGAGGATCAAAGTCATCATCGTCATCCTCGAAGTCTAAGGCTACTGGTGTCATCACACCAATCTCTCTCATAAAAATTTCTAGTTCAGTTGCTATTGCTGTGTTCATGTTCATACTCCTCATACTTATATATTAGTACATTCTGATTGACCTGTAAAGACTATTCTTCATATTTATCTTTGATACCAAGAAGTCTTTTCAATTCATCCTGTTCGTTGATCTTGAAGATTCTTTCGAGATCATCTCTACCGAATGTACTGTAAGCAGTCTTGTTAATATCGTCCTTACATTCGACGCAATAGAACCGTTGCATCTTCTTATCTACAAACGTAGCGTCTGCTCTGTTACAACAAAAACATCTCATGTCCTGCCCCTTTCTTTAAGTAATATGTATAAAGTATTACTATACTTATAACACAGATTCTTTAAGTACTATCCTTTAAGTAAGATAGAGTATCACAAATCATTCTCCTTGTCAAGTGCTTCTTGCATGTGTGCATGATACCCCATCTCGAAACCATTCCAGAAGTTAGAGTTGATAACCTTGTTGTCGATCTGATCAGAGTCCTTGCGCCCCACCAGGAATCCTAGTGCAAACGCTAGACCAACCAGTGCCACCAACCATCCATCAAGCGTCAACGTACTGCTCCTTTAAGTTGTACATGAAAGCATTGACGACACCATGAAACATCTTGTCTTTGATCTTCAACTGTACTATCTCTAGCTTCTCACGTGCTTCTCTTACATTAAGTTTCTCTGTTATCACCCTGAAACTATTGTCTTCTAGTTCAGCGATGATTACGTATGCGTCTGGTTTGCTATCCATTCTATGTTCCTAGTGCTAGTGCTATCATTACAACCATAGATAAAGTCAGTGCTCTGCCTACGATCAAGACGTATTGTGGTGGTAGCGGTATCGCTATGTACAGTGACAACCCTATCAACCATGCTAATAAACTCATACCTCTACAATCTTCAGTGATAGTCCCAGTTTCTTTACGAATAGTTCTATGTCTCTGCCTCGTCTGTTCATTGCTTTTCTCAAGTTGTTGAACTCTCTGTATGCAAAGATGAAACCATCCTTGTCGATGTACTGTAGGTGATACTTCTTATTCATCGTCGCCCCAATCCTTTGTTACTGTGCAGTTATTCCATCCATCATCGTATGCGCCAATCTCCTCTTTTGTCATGCGTTCCATTGTTACGACACGTGATCCTAAACTGTCAAGCCATAGGTTAGGGTGTGCTTTGCGTCCGTAGTATCTATCAGCATGACCCCTGTCGTATGCAGATTCTAGTCTGTCCATTGCCATTGCGTTTACTTTACCCATGTTATTTCCTTCCGATGTAAGATTCAATTAACCATGCTAGAATATAGCAACAGATTAATATTGTCAAGAGAAAAATTCCTATTGTCATACTGAGTTCCATTCGAATACTGCACGTGCAAACCCACGTGGTGTTGCTGATCTGATGTTCTTTGTCTTCATACTCTTACCACCTAGCTTGAGGTGTTGTCTACTGTGACCTTCTTCGGGTTCGACAGGATCAGTCCAAGGCATAGTGAATCCACCACCTGTCCACAAGCATGTCTTCTTAGGGTATGCGTCACGTGGTGCGATGTAGTCAGGCCACTTCGGATGTTCTGCATCGTCTTCGTGGATGTACCCACCGTATTCGTATGGATGGAAACTGTGATCAGGTTTACGCCAGAGTGTAGCCAACCTAGACACAGGATTCTCTATGAAGTACGGCACACCTAGTGCGTCAAACAAAGAAGCACACCACCGTGCATGATTGCTTGCCCTGATCTGGAATCCGGGATTTTCTTGTTCTTTACGTGCGAAGTGTGCCGCACCTGATACTGCTAGGTCAGTGCATACAGGGAATGCCATGCCGAATACTACGTTTGTACCTGTGAATGTACTTTGCAATGATGCAATCACATCAACGTTATGTAGATCAGTATGAACATAGCGGATCATACCACCGCTATCATAGTGTGTAATACTTAGCGTGTCTGGATCGTGTTGGATGTCAAAGGCATAGCAAGTATAACCTGCCTCTGCCCACGGCTTGAGTGCTTCACCTGTGTAGTCGTAAAGCGATAGTACGATTCCTTTTGTCATGTTACTGTATCCCTAATAGATCGCATAGTTCGTTGTAAGTTTGCTGACCAGAGCAAGATAGTTTGTCGTAGTCCCAACCAAGGTCAGCGATTAATTTAATTACAAGTTCTTTCTTTGTCATTGTCAACCCCTTAGATGTTGTGTTCACGTTTCCATGTAGTCCATGTGATTGCTTGCAGTTCATGCGGCAACACACCTACACGCTTTGCAGCTTTAACATATGCAGCTTGCATGTCAAGATATAATTTCTTACCCATGTTTGTCTTGTCTGTGGTCAGACCTTCACGGTAACCACGAGCAATGTTGAGGGCATGTCCGTCAATCGTAACCTCATTGAGTCCACGAATGTTAGAATAGAATGATCTGATCTTCTGTCCGTTGAGTCGAGTCAGTATGTCATCATCATCGACTAAACTATCTGACAGGATAGACCACGCCTTAGCCTTCATTGTATTGTAACATGACACCTTGAAGTCAGTCAGATCACCGCCTTGTATCCATGCGACACACATTGTCTCTGTGTCCTTGACGTTACGTTCCCAACGATTGTTAGGTGATAGCGCAGCCATGACACCAATCACTGTGTTTACAGGCAGACTGGTTTTGTTGGCAATCGCATAGGCCATACGCTTTGCACGATCATACCATTCCAGGCCACTTGAAATGTCATCTGTAGTGGCTCGGCGGTATACTTTCAGTATGTTTCTTACATGTTGTGTCATAACTACACCCTTTCTATTGATTGACCGTCTTGGAATGGTGCTATTATGGCAGCACCTAACCAAGAGTGTCAATAGTTATTTTATGCTAATCTGTTCCAATCTTCTATTGCTTCGTCAACTATTTCTTCTACCCATTCTTTTTCGTATCCACCTTTCCAAGGTGATCTAGCTTGAAGCATATCAATCAATTCTTGTCTTGTTTTCTTTGGTGTTTCAAAAACTATATGATTGTCTAATTCTGCTATTAGTAGCTTGTAATAGCTTAGTGCAAGTGAGTTATTTTCTATTTTTAGTTTCATTTTGTTTTCCTTTCTCAGATTAGTTCGATCATTAAAACTTCTACACCTGCAGGTTTTATGCCGTTATCATACTTTTCTTTTGTTGCATAAACAAAGTGCCCCTGTTTTCTTTCACCTATTTCGTGAATGTTCCAACCTATTGTATTTAAGAAGTTGTCTAGTTCTTGTATCTCTACTTTGATCATTTTGTTTTCTTTCTGTTGTTTGTGTTGTCGTGGTCTATAGAATGAAAAACAAAACGCAACTTGTCAACCCCAACAATCGAATAAAAATGCACTCTGTAACAATTTGTTACCTGTACTGGTTTTGTTCTATTTAATATATTATAATGAGTACCTATAGCAACACCACAGATAGGTAAGAACTGTTGACGTATTAATCTATTTGAATCAATCAGATAGGTAAGGATTGTTTACCTACTTGGTATTTCCCGCAGAAAGTGGTACAATCATACCCCATGATTACAGATAGGTCAGTATTCTTGACGTATTGTTCCTGGTTTGTTCTTATTCTGTACTACACCACCCCCTATTTGTTCTTGCTTTGTTCTCGGGGGCGGGCAGGGGGTCTGGGGGGTTCCTCTGTATTGTACATTACAACATAAAATTATCTCAGAAAAACATTAGACCCTGCAGAGGGGGTAGGTACTCGTAAGCCAGTTAACCTCACTGTACGGCCACTACAGAGCCTCTCAGAGGTATTTTACGCATAGGGGTGCGGTGTACACTACATGGCGGTTACTTGTAGTACCTTACTTAAAGTATAATTGTTTAAAGTATAAATAAATACTAACAACACAGTTACTTTAAGTAATAGTGTTTAAAGTATTATAATATACTTATAACACAAGTACTTTAAGTAATAATTACTTTAAGTAATATAGGGTATCATAAAAGATTTCTGTAGTCAATAGCTAAAGCGTAAGCGAATTAATAAATTATTTTTACAAGTCATGTCGTTTTAGTGTTGACAAACACACCTTTTCCGTGTTAATATATAAGTATAGGGGTAGCATAAGCGAAAGATGAAACCAATGTCTATGTATAGCTTACAACAACTTAAAACAGAGAACGGAATCATCAGGACTAAGAGTTTGTTTTACGAACTGTCCTATGACTCACCAGAGTATGCGTTGTTTACTCTCAAGGAAGAAGACATCGTGATGCCTGATGGCAGACCTGCTACGGCTCTTGGTAAGTTGTACATAGCATTTGCAACAATGGACCCGACAGAGTACCAGTTCGCTACTGCAGTCTTTGGTAGTTGGGAAGTCTGGGAAAAGATGCAGACGACTGTGCCACTCAAGAAACCTATTGAGAAGTGGCGTAGAGAGGCAGAGGTAAAACGTAAATCACTAGCCTTTGAGTCTGTAGTAAAAGAAATACAAGAGGGTGGACGTAGTAGTTTTACTGCAGCTAAGTTCTTAATCAATGAAGAATGGAAAGCTAAGAAAGAAGACGGACGTGCTGCTCGTAAAGAAAAGAATCTAAAAGACAAGACTACATCTGAAGAAGCTTTCGAAAGAGCAGGTGTAAACGAAGACCTTAAACGATTAAAAGATCAAGGTTTAATTAACTAACGAGGAGGCGCAAGCGAATGGCTAAACGGCCTACAGTAAATACGATTAGTTCTGGCTATGCTTCACAGAGTCAGTTAAATGAAAACTTCAATAATATTCAAACAGCATTCGATAACACTCTATCGTTAGATGGTAGTACTCCTAATGCTATGCAAGCTGACTTAGACTTAAACGAAAATGATCTTTTAAATGTACGTGCTATCTATGTAGATGGTGTTAATGTTCTTAATGTCTTAGACAATGTTACTGTCAGTACAGCAAGCCCTACAGGTGGGGATGACGGTGACATCTGGTTCAAAGTGAGTTCGTAATCTCACTAACAAAGTATCTAGTTAACAAAGGATAAATAAATGGCTGCTCTTTCAGATTACGCAGAGAAATTACTACTAGACTGGATGATGACATCTGGTTCTGCTACACGCCCTACAGCTTGGTATGTAGCACTATACACTGCTGCGCCTAGTGACTCAGGCGGTGGCACAGAAGTATCTACTGGTGGGTATACTCGTCAGTCAGTTGCATTTGATGCTGCTACTTCCCCTGGTGGTACAACAAGTAACTCTGCTGATGTTAGCTTCACTGCAGTAGGTGGGGATTACGGCACAGTTACTCACATGGGTATCTTCGATGCAAGTACAGGTGGTAATCTACTATGGCACGGCATCTTGTCTGCATCTAAGACTGTAGAAGATGGTGACACAATTACATTCAGTGCAGGTAATATCGACTTGACTATGGCGTAAGCAAAGGGCGTAAGCGAATGGCAGGTGGTTTCCGAATATCAGAATCTGGTGATAGTCGAGTTTCTGAATTAGGAGACTCACGTATCACAGAAGAACTAAACTTTGCTTCTGTTAGTTTATCTACGAGTCGTGGTGCTTATCGTGTTGATGAATTAAGTAATCAACGTACTGATGAACAAGGTAACGTCCGAGTCTCAGAAGACTTCGATAGTGTAGTTGTTAGCTTTACTGCTTCACTTACTCTTGATGCTTCTATTAGTCTATCAGGTGGTGGTGGTACTCTAAGTACAGGTGATGCCTACCAAGAAGGTCTAGCTGATTTAGTAGCTACAGGTTCTATTAGTGGACAAGTTACGGCATCCTTCCAGAATACACTAAGTGTTTCTGCTAGTGGTTCTGTAGTAGCTGACCCTGATGTTACACGTAGTGCTTCTGTATCTGTACAGGCAAGTAGTTCACTTACTGACGATGGATATACATTTGTATTCGGTGGACTATTCACTGCAGACCCTGAAGATGAGTACACACGTATTACTGAGTCAGGAGATGTACGAGTTACTGAAGCAGGTGATGTACGTATTGTTGCTGATGTACTTCCTAATGCAGCCGAAGCAGTACTATATGCAACATATACTTACATAGCATTTGAATCTACAGCATATGTTAAGTGGAATGGTGAGTGGACACAGTTCACACCTAAAGTTAAACAAGACGGAACATGGGACGATCCTTTAGCTATCTACAAGAAGATAGACGATTATAACTGGAAGAGGGCTTATTAACAATGGCTAATATTAAAATATCAGATATGACTGCTGCGGCCTCCGCTTCTGGTACGCAGGAATACGAAGTAAACGATGGCGGTACAACTAAGAAAGTAACTGGTGCTCAGATTGCAGCATACGTAAACGGTGAGCTAACACTAGCTGATTTAGGTATTACGTCTACTGCTGCTGAGATTAACTACACAGACATTACTACTCTTGGTACATCTGAAGCCTCTAAGGTTGTAACTGCAGATGCTAATGGTGATGTTACTCTAGCTGCTGAACTTAAAGCTACTTCCTATAATGAAGCCTACGTTGCTGTTACTTCAAGTGGTGCAGCCACTACGGTCAACTGTGAGGCGGGTAACGCATTCAGCCACACACTGACAGAGAACACCACGTTCACGTTCTCTAACCCACCTGCCAGCGGCACTGCGTATAGCTTCAGCATTGAGATTATTCAGGATGCTAGTGCTTCAGGTTACACGGTTACTTGGCCTACAAGCGTAGACTGGCCCTCTGCTACGGCTCCTACATTAACTGCAACTGCATCCGCTAAAGATGTCTTTGTATTCTATACACGAGATGGTGGTACTAACTGGTACGGATTTACTGCAGGTCAAGCACTAGGTTAAGGGGTAATAACTAATGTCAACTAAGAAAAAGTTATTACAAGCTGCTGCAGGTAGTGCGGCAGGTGGCGAAGCCCTGAACGTAGAAGATGTGTTCAGCACTTATTTGTATGAGGGTAATAGCTCTACACGAAATATACAAAATGGCGTTGATCTTACTGAAGGTGGTTTGGTTTGGGGTAAGGCTAGAACGCAAAGCTATAAGCATACCTTATTCGATACTGTAAGAGGTGCTAACAACGCAATATCCTCAGATCGCACTACTGCTGAAGTTACTGAAACAGGTGTAACTGCATTTAATTCCAATGGTTTTACTCTAGGTACATGGGCTGGCTTAAATGCTAATGGCGAAGATTTCGCCTCTTGGACATTCCGCAAAGCCCCCCGCTTTTTTGATTGTGTGACTTGGACGGGCACGGGAAGCCCTAGAACAATAAGCCATAATCTAGGCACGACTGTTGGCTGTATGCTA
>Ga0098055_1002022_pt1 | contig 10718 bp, 10 predicted proteins | sample 17_taG_FD_75107 | JGI IMG/M metagenome (GOLD analysis project Ga0098055, IMG submission 75107) | Marine viral communities from the Subarctic Pacific Ocean - 17_ETSP_OMZ_AT15314 metaG | ecosystem: Environmental > Aquatic > Marine > Oceanic | place: Pacific Ocean | collected 2015-01-18 | reverse complement strand
GTGTTTACAGTGAACGATTGGAACTACGGATAAGTTAGTAAACTTACCGTAACCAGTTATTACACCCTACCCTGTCAGCTTTTACTGGCAGGGTTTTTTAGTATTATAGAACATAAACCACAAGCTTATGTCTGAACTCTACGAAGACAAAGTCCAGCCCGGTTGGTTCAGAGACGAATCCGGTTGGTCCAAACGAATCCCAATTACAGACGAAGAATGCATTCTTCTTTGTCTAAAAAATGCGCCTTTAGGAACAAACCGCGAACAAGTGCAGAGGTTGATAAAAAAGTTAGGGTAAAATCTTTAGAGAAAAACCGTCCTGTTTAGATATACATGGCAAAGACGACTTTTGGACCAGGCGTTATCGTCACATCGAAGTTTCTTAACGGACTTCAGCAATTACACTTTGATGGTCTGGATGAGGACTTTCACTATCCACCTATCAACCTGAGCGACGTTCAGCGTGGTGGCGACAGTGGACTCGACAGCATCTACGTTACTATCGGAACTGACCAAACTTACGCTGGTACTCCGATTACGGGTAACAAAAGTTTCATGGGACTGGCTGCCTTTGGTGACGAGACGTCTACTATTCCCGCCAATGCTCCTAAGTCTTGGGCAACAAATGATAAGTTCAACCAAGGTGGGTCGTCACAGACCTTCTCTGTGAAGTACTCGAACCTCTCTGACGAAGACATGCTGACAAAGAGTGTCCTTGAGCAAAGAGTAGACAACTTTCCTAACATTGACGAAGGCAGCTTCTAATGCCGTCATACTCGCCGCTACCTAATATTGAGCTCGACCCGAGACTAGAGGCCGAGCTAGTACAAGCTGCTGCAAGACGCGTCTATGAAGCTTCAGCAGCAACCATCAATGACTTCTCTTCAGGTTCGCCAATTATGGCGTTGCTTGAAGGACAGGCATTTGCACAGGCAGAATTTCTGCAGTTTGCCAACCAGTTTCCCGAGTCTGTTCTCGTAGAGTGGATTGGTCCGTTTCTTGGTGCCCAAAGAAAGACTGGTGCTGGTGCAACAGTAGACATCGAATTTACAATTGAGCCAAGAGACGAGCAGTTTGACGTCTTTGCTGGTTACCAGATGAGCACTGACTCTGCTCTAACTGGTGGGACGTCTCAGACCTTTGTAACCATTGAGCGTCTTGTCATCCCTGCTGGTCAGTCGACTGGTAGCGTCCGTGCAATTTCGTTACTCCGTGGTAGTCTCGCCAATGTAGAGGCAAACACCATTGTCAGAAGTGGCACATCACTGGCTGGTGTGACCTCCATCACCAACCTAAAGGCAGCAACTGGCGGTTCAGACCCCGAACTACTGTCTGAGGTCAAAGAGCGTTTCTTCTCTCTTATCCGTCGCCGTAACCCTGTTTCAGCAGAAGACTGGCAAGACTTTTTCTCCGACGCACTCGGAGTAGGTTCTGCTGTCACCGTACTTCCTCGTAGGTCAGAAGCCAAGACCTACCGTTACGGTGGTCCTTACACCGACATGCTTCGGCAAAACATTAACAACGCCTACGGCGGTGACTACATTCGCACCAACCCATCGGTTTCATTCTTTGTTCTGAACCCCGATGGAACACCCATCACTTTGTCACAGGAAGCTGCGCTTACCAACCTAATTCGTTGGTCCCTTCCTACTGAGTTCCTCGGGTATGTCTACCCAATGGAAGTGGACGACATTGACTTTGTTGTTGACTTGAAGTATGACGCTGCTAAGCCGTACTCTCAAAATCTTCTTAGGATGACGAACACGGTTAGGAATAACCTGTTCTCAGTAATGACACCTAACGCAGTGTTCTCCAACCTTTACAGTCAGTCTGTGAACGACGTAGAGTCTGCCCTGAACACCACTTTCCCATTAACGTTGGGAGTAGTCAACCAATATACTGACCCAGACATTTCGTCCGTCAAAGCGTATTTCCCTCCCAGTGGACTGTCCGTGGGAGAGTATCGCGGTGTCTTACCTTTGGAGTTCCAAAGTGGCAATACCGTAAAGACCGACGACTTACTTATCGTCCAAGGTAACACTACGTCTACATACTATCCTGCTCTCGAGAGCTTTACACCGACGCTCACTACCAAGACTTATCACACTAACGTAGATAACTTGAACTTAGAGTTGATTCGGTCTTTGACCGCAGGGTTATACTCCACTGGAGACGTGATCGTCGACAGCACAAATGGGACACTACACGTCGTTGTCGCAGCATTTGACTTCTTCCCTTCGTTCACTATCGCATCCCTGATTGAAGACGGGTTTATTTCTGAGTCCAAGACTTACCGGTCATGGGAGGCAGGTAGTTTCGACCCAATTGACTCCACAACCGACTCTTACAACCCCGACATCATTCTCTTTGAGCAAAAAGACACGGACTTCGTTGCCAACTTTCCATTAGAACCCTCGAGTTTAGACCAAGCAGTTCGTCCTGGTTTCCCCGTTTATGTCGTAAACAAGGCGTTTGAACTTGGACAAGACACGACATCACTTGGTACTGTTCAGAACACCGGGTTGGCGAGTTCCAACTCTACGGACGTGTACATCCTGACTCCAGGAGAAACTTATCAGGAAGGTGAGTGGGTCAAAACTCCGACTCCTGAAGAACTAATGACTAATGTGGTTACCAAGGAGTCTTGTTACCTTGACTCCACAGACGGGGTCACTGAAATTTATGCGAAAGTGGTGAATGGATTTGTGTTCACTCCTGATGAAGCGGACCCGAGTTACAAAAATGCAGTAGACAGTCTCATTGCAACCAGTGACATAAAAGTTGTCAACACCGTAGTCTTCGTTGACTGTAAAGGTGTTTCAACCTTCAAAGCAAAACCCTTCCGGTACAGAGCACGGTTTAGAGTCGGTGAGTACGTTCGGTACAGACCACTTGGCGGATTTAGTGCTGAGGAGTTAGAAGAGTGCTCCAGACAAAATGAGGACTGTGCAAATGTAACTGAAACATGTAAGAAACTTCTCGACGCACAGTTGCCACTCCCGAGATATTTCTATGTGTTGAAAGACTTTACTCCCGATACAACTGACTTGGAGTCTCTCCTCACTGACGAGGTAATGACCGAAGTAGAGTCCGGTATTTTCCGTGCTACTTACTCCATTACTTTGACTCAGGATATTGCTATAAAGTCTGAAGCAATTACTGACGAGTTAATCTCCGAGGAGCTAATAACAAGTACTGCTGACCTCGTACAGAACGACACAGTAATCCTGTACAACGAGAGAGACCAGCAAAGAGGACTGTATGTATGGAACGGAAGTTTCTGGGCACTGCAACAACCTGGACTTCCTACTCACCGAGACATTTTCCGGTTTGCACCTGGCGACGTCGCTTCGTTCCGTAGTGTGTCAGAAATCCGTCAGTACAAAGCAGAGAAACATGTTACACCAATGTTGAACTTGGAGGTGTACTATGATAACGGTTTGTTTACTCGGACAGATGTAGACAAGACAGTAGAATGGTTTGACCCGACGTACAACATGGAAGACGTGGTGTTCAACGAAAAAAGAGGTTCGACCAGTTTCTATCGAGTTACTCGTTCGTTCACACCCCCTGAGACAAGGGTCGTGTGGAACAACTCAACGACGGCATCCACGCCACGTATCGAAGAAATCTTTAGTAACTTACTGAAGTTTGTTCGTATGGCAGACTGTTCCAACAAAATTACATCACGTATTGGAGACAATGCCTCCACGGTGAAACTTGGGACTTGTCAACTGAACTTAGTGCCCAAAGCATACGGAACAAAAGTGGACACGTTTGTCTTTGAGTCAACAGACACTTTGACTCAAGCTTCCGCACTTTCGGACTTCCCCGGTTCTGACTTTAAGTACAAACCGGTTAACTACGGCACTGGGACACTTGCCTTATGACAACAAAGGAAGAAGTTGTAAGTCCAGTTACTACGAGGCTGCATTCCAACGGCGTCACTTCGGTAGGTGCTGTTTCAACAGAAGCACTTGTAGCACTTGACCTAAAGACAGAACCTACTGTTTGGGCAATGAGCCAAGGACGTCCAATTTTGGACCGTCTTCCTGCTGAAAGTCAGCAGTACCAAAAAGGGTACGACGCTGACCAAGCATATGTCTACCTAGATTCTAAGACAAACTTAGCGATTGGACCTGGAACTCTCCAGGTAGTGAGAGACAACGACGACACCTCCATTCTGTTTGTAAACAATGGAGAGATCACGTGGTATAAGGGACAACTCAACGTCCCATCACTGACAGTTGATGTTTCTCAACTTAATTTCAGTCGTGGACTAGATGACGGTGCGTATCAAATTGGATATCAGTTGGGAGCAGCTGACCCCGCCGCTACCTCACTGGTTCCGGGTTATGCCCGTGCCACTGCAGTCGACTCATTGCTCGGCAATGCCGCTATAATCTTCACAACCAGCTCTGCATCCCAATACTACGAAGCAGCACAGGCACTAACCGACGAAGATGTCATTGGTAGTACTGCTTGGCGTCCTAACTCACTTGCTGAAGCTGGCGGTTATAGTACTGGTTCCTGGTATGTCTTAGACTTCAAAGCTCCTGTAGAAATTCAAGAGTTTGAACTAAAGACCGACTTGGACAATGCTTCTGCTAAGATGGCTTTGTATCGCTCAGACGATGCTATCATCTGGGATAAGGTATCAGAGGTAAAACCTAATAGTGAAGGATGGCAAGCATCCATCAATTCCATTGGAAGCCATCAGTACTGGAAGTTCTTCTTCTGGGATGGGACCGTCTCTGTTTCTGAGATACGGTTCACTGGAGAAGCATACTTCCCGGATATGCGTGCCTCGAGCACCTCACTGACCGCTACACCTTTCTTGGACGGTTTGTACGAAGAGATCGAAGGAGATTACATTTCCCTCGCTACATTTGAAGTCTCTCGGTCAATCATTTCTAATGTCCAAGACATTCGTAAAGTCACTAACGTCAAATACGAACCTGTTGCCGATTGGTTGACAGATTTTCAAGACTCAAGTTTGAAGTGTCTCTTCAACTTAGTCGAAAACTACTCAGAACAGTGCCTTAATCCGACAACTTCTAATTATCACTTCTATAACGAACTTGATGATAGTACTTGCTTCGGAGAGGGAAGATTCTCATTGCAAGCTGGCGATGACGCCATCACAGACTTCCCTTACCTGGTAGAATTTAGCTGCACGGTCGACTCACTCCGACCTTGTGGTGTTATCCCTAAACAAGTGATCCAATTAAAGGGTCCAGAGGTCGACTCAGACCTGGCAAACAAAGCATACACCGATTACACCTTAAACGATTTTAGTCTCGACAATGGCCTCTACGACTAGAGCTCAAGCAGCTGACGTACAAATATCGGGCATATTGGACATGCAACAAAGTGAAGTCACGAATCTCGAGACTGACCTGAGCTTGTACCCTTTGACCTCTGACCAGGGAGCAACCAAAGTATATGTGGACTCCGTGAAGACTGAAATTCTCAATGGTCTACTTACCTTAGCAGACAACGGGGAGTTCTAATGCCCAAGCCAATATTCGACATAACCGAATACGAGCTTAGGGGTGAACTGCCTAAGGTATTTACCAAAGAGCAGCAAGAAAGACTCAATAAGACTCTGTCTCGTGTCCAAGGTCAGATTGACTGGACAGCGCAGTTGCTTGGTTTCAACGGACCGAACTACTGGGGCAGGTCCAACCCTAAAGACGACTATTCATATAACTGGACCGGACTGCCTGGTACAATGCATGAAAAGCGCCAGATGCAAGTCGGTGCTTATGGTGTATTCAACAAAGACAAGTCATACGACCTTTGGCCATCACCTTTCAACCGGTCACAGATCAAGACGTCTGGTGACTACGAGTTTCACATCTTTGAGGAAGATGGTCTTACGTATTTGTCACCTTTGGGACAGGGAGAAGGTGTAAATTTCTCTGAGGACCAAGTAGTCTTCGTTGGTGGTTCGTATGTTTTTGACAAGCAGATCGAGATACTTCCAGTTGGTGGTGAAGCTGATACTGCTGTCAAGGTCAAAGAGTTTTATGTAGACGATCAGATATGGACACGAGTACTCATCCTCCAGACTGAGGAGACTCTCGTAGTCAAAATCAAGGACTCTGAGGCGAAGAACGCAATTATCACTGTTCTTCCTTGGAAAGACATTACGGACTGGAACCTAAGTCACGTCACTGACCAGTTTCTGGGTCTGTGGGGAAACAAAGGTAACAACCTGTCAATGGACTTTGCCTTTGACTCGTTGGACCTACACGGGTATGACGAAGTCCACTCTCTGACCTCAAAAGACTCTCCCACAGTTCTCAGCATTGCTGAGTTGATGGGAACGATTGGGTTAGAACCAACATACTGGACACGGTACTACTTCCCTGAGTTCAAGTTTTCCATTGGTGAAAACTGCGAGATTGGAAATGCTTTCCCACCGTTTCTCCCTGACATTCTCTACGATAACGGTGTCATAGACCCGGCAATTGCTCCTGTTGACTTATTAGACAACGGTGTTATTGACGGGGCAGCAGCAACCGAGTTGGTGGATGAAGGAACATACGAAAGAGTGTATGACGAAGACTCTGAGTACTTACAAGACGACTTTGAGTTCTTGAGATGCTCGGACGATTGCAGTTACACTTTTGTAGGGACACAACAATTAGAAGAGCAGAGTGATAATCCGACAGAGTACAGAGGTATTGAGTCGTTTACATTTACCTACACACCACTCGCTACCTGTTCTACATTTTCGAAACCGTGCTTCGAGTGGATATTTGACCCGACGTTAGACGACGGAGAGTATGACCGAGTCACCACACTAACAGAGGGTCCCTGGGCCACAGCAAATGAGGGTGAGTACGACCGAACAATTGAGTTAGAAGGTGCGAGTCAAGGTACTGTCAAATGTGACAGTCCACGTTTCTTCTCATTTGAAGACGGTGAGTATGACCAACCTTTCGGTTCGTCTTGCGACACTCTTTCAATCGAAAATGTCTGTGATGAAGTTGACGGAGGAGCATACTCCATCTTCGGTCCTCCTGACTATGACGACTGCGAATGCTCATATGAGTGTTGCTTAGTTGACAACGAGCAGTACCTTCTGTACGCTTCTTCCCGTGCCTACACTGGACCTGACGAAGTCATAGATGGTGGTTTGATCTCAGAAGAATGTATTACGTATGACAACGCTGAGTTCAGTCGTGACCCTCTTCTGTTCGAATGTGAACTCAACAACGGAACTTTGGAAGACATCCTGGTCCCCAATGAACTGGTAGACGAAAGTGTGTTCGATAGAGTCTACGAAGATTGCGTTTCTTGTGAGGAAAGTAATCAAGGGGATATTCCTCTGTGTGATGTAGATCCTGTTCGTATTGACCTTTCCAAGGTATTTGCGGACATCGTTTACAAAATGCAACCCAATGTCAGGAACTCTCTCGTCCCACTTCGGACTTGGAAAAACCATCCTTTGACTTTGACCGACCAACTTCCGTTCGACAACACTCAACAGTACAACTTCCTGGTTGCTGATGAGAACCGAGGTTGCGAAGCAGAAGACTCCTACCGCTACTTTGTCCGTCTCCCATTGGAGTACACACGTAACGGAAAAGAGTGGAACCGAGCAGTTGCCATCTGTAACAACCAAGGGTACTTCTCAGTACCTCCAACTCTGTCGTCTGTCCAAGCAAATCCAGTTCAACCACGTCCGTACCTTTACGACGAAGTTTACTGGAAGGAGAATTTGGAAGAATATAGTGTGTTCTACCAAGAAGATTACCTGGTTTCAGTAGTACGAGGAGACACCGAGACACTGCAAGACTTCTTTGAAGATGCGGTGGTAACGTTTGAGGAAGAGGTATCAATCGCATACAACTTCGCTAACATTCTCCCATACGACCCGTACAGACTTCGGACACCCGAACTGAACGGAGAGTGGAAAGGAGTTTATCTCCAGTATGGTAATGTTTCTTCTCCGATTCTGAGGACTGGTAACCTTACTTCCGACCTCACAGACTCGAGAATGATTTCCATCACTCCTCCAGTCTACGACGAAAGTGTACTGAAACACCCCAACATTGAGTTCCCAGACGAACCTGATTTCGTGTCGGTCAAGAACTATGTTGTGTCTTATGCGTACTTTGTCTCAGACTTCTCTGCGGCAGACGACCCGGTCTTCGAACCAGAAAGCGAGTACTGCTGGAGAAAGACTGGTGTTGACTGCATCGAAAGTGTTGACTCTGTCTGTGTTGAGTCCGTCATAGAGACGAACACTGCTTACAGACTACACGACTACTCACTAACCTCTTAACTATCAAAATCATGACTGAAGAAAACGGTAAGGGTTTTGAGACCTCTCTGGGTTTCACTACTCTCTCAGAAAAGCCCAGCAGAAAAAAGAAGTCTTCTGCCAAAGCATCCCAAGAAAAAGTAGAAGAAGTTTCCACCGAAGAAGAGGTTGTGGAAGAAGTTGTGGAGTACGAACCCCCAGCACCGTCTGCTCCCACTCCTCCTTCACCCGTTGCCGCACCTGCTCCTACGAAACCTTGGAAACCTCTTGTTCGTCCTTTGCGAAAGACAGAAGGTAATCAGGGACCTAGCCGTGGTGAAATGCGGAGAACTCGCTGATGAACAACAACTCTCTCGATCAGTTTGCTCGGTTGCTGAGGGAACAACAAGTAGGAGTTCAAAAAGCGAACAGCTTGATGAACCGAGCACAAGCAACTTATGGTGAAATTGTCGATGTCAACGACCCTGAAGGAAGGGGTCGTATCAAAGTTGTCATTGATGAGGTCAACCCCAAACTACACTCCGAACAAGGTTTCACAGACAACGGGGAACCGACTAAGTCTGACTGGATTGACCCCAAAGTTCCGTTCAAAGGACTACAACCTGAGAAACTCGTGGGACTTCGTGTTCCCATTGAACCGAAACAAGGCGACCCGAACAGACTGTTCTTCGGTTCTCCTGTCAATGACCAAGGTGAGACTTCAGACGCAGCACCACCCGAAAACTCGGACATGGTTCGTCTCCCTGTCTACCCGATGGGCAGTTTGCCATCTGCTGACGGTGAAAACATCGGTTGTATGGTCATAGAACAAGGCGGACCGATGCAGTCTGACTGGCTGTGTGTCTGTCTTTCTCGTAACGGTCAGTACATGTGGGTTAGACACATCGACCTAGCACACGGACATGCTGGTGAAGATGATGGAGACCAGCAACCTGACTCTGACGGTGACGGAGAGGACCCAGTTAAGGAACTGACGGTCTGGGACTACGTGTTCCCGACTACACACGAAGAGTACTCCAAAAATTCGAAACACGGCACAGACCCACGAGACAACCCCTACGGTGGGGAAGCTAAGCACCACGGAGGAGCGTAAATGGCTTTATCAGACGAAATCAATAGTTGTAACGTGCCGGAGGGTTATCCGTCTGGAACTCGTATCTCGGGGAGACCCAAGATTTTCTGTGACTCAGTCACAGTTCAAGGACCACTCGTTGCCTCTGGAGGAACGACTACCGAGTCTCTCATAGCAACATCACCAATTGTAATTGACGGAATTACCTTTGCTCCGGTAGAGATAATTGGCACAAACGGCACGTTCCTTGTGCTTGGGGTTATGACTGCTGGGGCACCTGCACCTCCTGGAGCGGGAGCATGAAAAGGGTAAAAATCACTCATAGGAGAGAGTCTGTTAAATGGACAAAAGAGGACTGACAGTCGATCCCAACAGAGAAGCATGCGCATCTCTTGCTTGGTATGAAACCATTGGTCCAACCCACAGACCTTCCCCATATTCTACTGCATCTTGGAAATACCTACAGAACTACAATGTGGTTTATGTAGAAAGTTGCGAAAGAGAAAAATCCGTCAATTTTGACAACTGGAGAGCTTTTTCTGTCTGGCTGTATGAGTTTGTTTTAGACGGTGGAGAGTTATACCAATACGATACTGACCGACCAGTGTATGACGGCGGTGGAGCAAGAAGTGGAGCTTTCATCAAACACATTTTCTCTAGTGTGAAAGTTTATGACTCCTTGGCTTCAAGTCCAGGAATCTTCGGAAATCTTGGCATTGATCTAGGTCTTCTTTCTATCGACTCAGACGGAATTGAAGTAGAGACACCCGTAGTAATCAATCCCATAACAATCGGGTTTGATAACGGAGCTAACATGCAAGTCCCCATTCCCAACCCTCAGTTGATTTGGGACGGCGGAACCTTCTCTCAGTGGGGTCAAGGAACTGTTCTTGACAATGGCGGTTGGCAAATCGTCAACGGTGTTGAGCAACCTGTAGAATACGTCAATCAAACCTACGAAGATGGATCGCTCCTCAGCTCTGAACAAAACTCTCGTTCAAGTTTCTTCTTAGAAATTAGTAGAAACGCAGTACCTTCAGACGACCAGTCCCCTGGCAAACTCCTTGGCGAGTTGAACTACGAGATGGTTAACTGTAAGGTTTCCATCACCGATTGGTCTCACTACAGTTGGAAAGACGATACCCCTGTTAGAAAAGCATTCAAAGCAATGATGAATTCACTTCCTAAGGAAGTGTTGGAAGTTTCTGTCCAAGATTCACCACAGGCTTTCTGGACTTCAATGGGATTCACAAAGAAAAATAAGGGCGACAACGTGCTATATTACAACGACCCTAAAAAGTACCAGACTTATTAATGGCAGCCCCGCAAATACAAGAAATATCGGTTAAAGTCAGTCAAAAAGTTCTG
>Ga0098055_1002018_pt1 | contig 10726 bp, 4 predicted proteins | sample 17_taG_FD_75107 | JGI IMG/M metagenome (GOLD analysis project Ga0098055, IMG submission 75107) | Marine viral communities from the Subarctic Pacific Ocean - 17_ETSP_OMZ_AT15314 metaG | ecosystem: Environmental > Aquatic > Marine > Oceanic | place: Pacific Ocean | collected 2015-01-18 | reverse complement strand
TTACGAGCTATCTACCATAACAATCACAGATGGAGGCACAGGTTACGCCGACGACGATATTCCTACGATAAACTGGGGAACCCTCCAGTGGGATGAACAGCCGTCTTTAGACTTCACGATTTCTGGTGGAGCTATTACGGGTGTTACAATAACCCACGCTGGGGAAACGGAGAAGAATCAAACTCTCCCCGGTGCTATATACGCTTCTGACCCCGGCAATAACGTATATGTTACATCTTACGCCTCCGACTCGGCTCTTAAGGGAGCGGCAGCGGACACAGCAAAGATCGCAAAGGGGCTTACACTGGCTCTCCAGAACGCAGGGGACGCTAGTGTCGATGACTTTACTCTGGACTCCGCTGATACGATTAACGGAGTCGCCGCTGCTGCGTATAGCGCGGGTGTGGCTGCTGCTTATACATTCAAGGACAAGGACGGAAGTATCACTATCGACCGCACCGACGGAGAGGATTTCTTTCTGGAGGCAGTGGACGGTCTTGCTGGACAAGGCTTAGGCATCGTTCACAAGGAAGTGGATTCCCTCAGTGACCTTCCTGTTCGCGCAACTGATGGACTCAGGGTCGCCGTTAGAGGAGACGCAGAATCAGGTGAGGACGACTACTACCTCCGCTTTGAGGCTAACGGGGGACAAGCCTTTGGTGAAGGTGGGTGGGTTGAAGTAATCGGACCCGCCCTTAAAACATCTTTAGACTCTTCCACCCTTCCGCTCCAGCTAATCAACACCGGGGTGGACACGTTCACGTTGGGTGTTACTTCTTGGACAGACCGCAAAGCGGGAGACGACGACACCAACCCCTTCCCGTCCTTTGTAGGTAAGACCCTGAACAACTTCGTGTTCTACAAGAACCGCTTAGGATTCATCTTTCAGGACTCCTTGGTTCTTTCCGAAGCCGGGGAGTTGTTCAACTTCTTTAGGACAAGTGTGCGGACGTTACTGGACACCGCTCCTATCGACGTAGCTACATCGGTCCCCAAGGTAACGAACCTGAAGACCAGCGTAGCGTTCCAAGAAAGCCTTCTGTTGTTCGCAGATCGGGGCCAGTTTGTTGTTAAAGGCGATCCAGTCCTGAGCAACAAGACCATCTCCATCGAAGCCGTCACCAACTACGATGTGGAGACCACGCAGGAGCCGTTAGCACTGGGGTCTTACATCTACTTCCCCTTCGTTCGTGGAGACTTCCTTGGGGTGCAAGAATACTCCCTGAACGCCAGCACGGACGTTTACGACTCGGTAGACATCTCCAACCAAGTCCCGGCTTACTTGGCGAAGGGCGACACACTTACAATCACAGGCTCATCGTCTGCTAATCTCGTCGCCGTCAGCCCCGGTGGGCGCACCTTTTACATCTACAAGTATTACTTCAACGGGCGTGAGAAGATCCTAAGCTCTTGGGGCAAGGTAACACTCCCGATGGATGTTGTCGGCATGGAGTTCTTCAACAGTTCTCTTTACGTTCTCGCCACCAAAGCAGGGCAGACATACATCACAGAGTTGAAGTGCGAGCCGATGAGGTCCGAGACGGACACCACGGGTGGCTTTACGGTTCATCTTGACTTCCTTAAGCGTCACCAGTTCGCGGAAGCTGTCACAGATCTACCAGCAGGGAGGTCAATTGACATCGGGTTTGAAGCGGAGAGTGCCGACGATGTTCAAGTCTACGACAAGAACGGGGACAAGGTAACGGTTCTGGGTGTCGCTGGGTCGGAGGCTTTAATCAACACCGACAACGAAGACTGCTTCAGTGGTGTTGCCTACGACATGGAATACACCTTCAGCGAACCAGTGTTCCGCGCAGGGAAACCTCCGACAGCCTCGGGGCTTTCGAGGATGATCCTTCGTAACGGAACGCTCTTCTTCTCTGAAGCGACTGACTTTCGTGTGGAGGTCTCTCCTCTTGCTAGGGACACACGGGTGTTCACCTACAGTCCTAACGTCATTAACGTCACATCGACTGACTCCTTGATTCAAAAGGACGGGAAGTTTAGGTTCTCCGTCTTCACTCAAGCAACGGACTCGGTAATTAAGATTATCAACGACAGCCCGTTCAGTTCTAACTTCCAATCGTGTGAGTTTGAAGCTAACATCCACACCCGTGCGAGCCGAATTTAACAGAGTTCATATTAGATGGGCGGAGAAGGAAGACCTTCCCCACATCGCTGAGAACATGAGAGCTATCGACAGGCTTGAGTGTTTACTTGGAGGCGGTCGCCGCCCTATTGACGCGCTTACCGCCGGATTCCGCACCGACTTTGAGACCTACACGATTCTCAGTAACGACACTGACGAGCCTTTGGCTGTTTTCGGGGTAGGCCCGATGTCCGAGGAGGCCCATTACGTTTGGCTTCTTGGGACTGATGCCCTGATACCCAAGGCTGGCTTCCAGTTCGCGAGAGAGAGCCGCAAGTGGGTGTCGCATATTGTTAACAAGCACGGCCTCCCCTGTTTCAATCGCGTCCACAAGGACAACCTTATCGCTATCCGCTGGCTCCGCTTCTGTAACGCAGAATTCGGAGAACCAATCTATGACTTCATCCCATTTACTTTATACCCATCATGTGTGAACCCGTAAGTGCCTCTATCTACGGCCTAGCTACAACCGCTGCTTCCTACAGAGCAGCCAGCAACGCTGCTAAGACCCAAGAAAAGGCGCAACGCCTAGCGACCAGAGACGAACAGGAACGCTCCGAGACTGCTCAAAGCAGCATGAGACTCCGCCAGGGGCAGGAAAACATCGCTCTATCGCAACGCAAGGACGCTGCCAATCTGCGGTCTATGGAAGCTAAGTCGCGAGCAAAGCTAGTGGCGATCAGCGAAGCGGGTGTTGCAGGTCAAAGCCTTACCAGATTGCTTGGGGACTTTGAAGGCAAGGAAGCGCGTTACAACTTCTCTGAGGAGCAGCAGAAACGCTTCAGGACTCAACAGGCTGGGATGGCACTTAGAGACGAACAGATGAGGACCACCATGAACTTCAGGCGCATCAATCAGCCTATCGAACAACCTTCCCTCCTTATCTCTGGTCTTCAGGGCATACAGGCAGGGATGTCAATGTATCAAGCAGCAACCCCAACGCCTCCAACAGTATAACATCTCATAATGGACAAGGAATCTCTCATTAAAGCTCTTAAAGGAGGAGGCCGAACTCAAGTCGATCCCAGCATCGGACAGGTTCAGCTTACTCCCACTCTGGGACGTTACGGGAACTACAACGTAGTCACGGAGCCTACGTCCAAGAACAACTCTGCCACACAACTCTCCCGCGCTCTAATGGCTGCACCGCAACTTGTAGGGCAGTTCAAGAACATCCAAGAGGCGGCGGGTATCCGCGAGGCGAATGAGTTGACTACCAAGGAACTAGAAACGAGGTTTAATAAAGGCGACATGGAAGCTGATGGAATTCTTTCCCAACTATTTAAGGACCAAGCATTCCAGCAACAGGTCTACACTCGTAAGTTCGATAGCGAGGTAACACCGGGGATACGTAAGGCTAAGGCCGCGATCAAGAACCGTAACGTGGAGGAGCTTGCGGGTATGAGTGACGAGGGCTACGCAGCCTTTGTCCAAAAGGAGCTTACGGACACTCTTGGCCCTGATTTCCTTGCAATGGTTAAAAGTAAACCTCACATAGCTCGCATCCACAACAGAGCGATGGAACGGGTTATTCCCCATACTGTTGAGGAGCTTGTAGCGTGGAAGAATAAAGAAGTTACGAAATACACCAAAGTCATGGGGCTGTCCAACGCAGCGAACGTAGCGGGGTTAGGACTTCCTCACACCGCAGTTCGTGTTGGTTCCGTGGGGGCTATTGCGCCAAACCTAGTAGGTCTGGTTAAAGAGATTGAGGCTGGTGGGGAAAAAGATAAGTTTCACCCAGAGGCTTATTGGGATTACGGGCAATGGTCAATTGGTTACGGAACGAAATCACATAAGGGCGAAACGATAACAAAAGAAGAGGCTTCCAAACGTCTTGATAAAGAACTAGCCGGGGCAGCAGAACACGTTAATAAGTATAACAAGATATACAATTGGAAGCCGCATGAGCTTGATGCGTTGACTTCGTTTGCTTACAACGTGGGCAACATTAACGAGTTGACGGCAGATGGAACAAGGTCTCGCGCAGTAATCGCGGCGAAAATGCTTGAATATAACAAGGCGACAGAGAAAGGAAAGAAGGTAAAACTTGAAGGACTTGTAAAACGCCGAAAGATAGAACAAGATCTGTTCCTTAATGGATACTCCGGTGAGGAGGGCGAAGAACTTGCCCCCGAGGACGCTGAGTATGAAGCGAAAGACATCCCCGTCGCGGGTAAGCTGGCGCATTTATCTCAGGAGATAACTGGTTCTATTACTAGACAGGTTGAACGGTTAGCTGGTCTCGATGGCACGAATCACGTGGAGCGCATGAACGCCCTAGCTGACAACTTAGTCAACGCCGTCGTTTCCAAATATGACCAAGACGGAGACCTAGAGACTCTAGACGCTTGGCTACAGTTGGCAGAAGACGGAAAAGAACTGTTTATTGACGGGAAGCCTTACGCAGCCACAGAACAAGGGAGGAGCGTGGTGAGGAGGGTGAGGGCCTTTGTTGAGCAAGAAGAAGCCAATCGAGAGCGCGGGAGGAACCGCATCGGCGGGGACGCGTCTGAAAGAGAATCACTAGAGCTTATCTACAAGGCTAAGAAGGCTATGGCAGACGCTGCTGCGGCCGTAAGGGACGGGAAAGATCCCGCCGAACACATCGCCATTTTCGACGAAGTTTACGCGGCGGCCACAGACCTTGAGAACAAGGGTCTGTATTTTGAACACCGCGTCAAGGTCTTGGATGTTCTTACTGCTGTGCGTGAACAAGCTGATAGATACCCTATAGGTCAATCTATAGACGACGAACAGGATTATCAAGTATGGGAAACTAGTCGAAACTTGACGGCTACTTTCACGGCTGGGAGCAAGGCTGATAATCGTTACGCTGGGCTTCCCCTCCTCCTGAAAGGCATCGGTTACGACATAGGCGACTACAAAGTCGAAGACCCCACAGAAACAGGGCCGCCCATCACCAACCCTAAAATCTTTACTCTGGCAGACACAGCCAGCTCCAAAGCTCGCGACGGTGTTATCGCCGAGTTAATCGGACTGAACGAGGAGGAGTATGCAGCCGCCATAGAACAGAAATCCGCAGAAGACCGCTACAAGGAAGCCTTTGAGAAGCACATGGAACCCTTGATGCTCAATGAATTCGGTGCTCCAGACGAACCGCCTACGGGGGTTACGCGAGAGAAGATGGCAGCGGCGAGAGCGCAGGAACTTCAAGCGGAGCAGGGCGACACCGACCTTGTGGATTTCAACGGAAAACTACAAAGGTACGACGGAACTGCTGATGGAGTGGACCGCGCCCTGCGGACGTTTATGGACGAAGCCACTTACGATATAGTTCGAGAAACCACCACCCCCTCCGAAATACGGCGACTCGCTATGCTCGTAAGTAGTGACCTCTTCGGCCATAAAGCCTTTCATCAAAAAATCGGGGAGGCACTCGCTGCTGGTCCTAAGAGCGCGGTAGAGACGCACGTTAAGTTGTTTGAGGGAATGAAGAAGATAGGGATTCCTATGCACATCCATCGCAATGGAGGGTTGTTTGAGTTCTCCAGTGAGTATATCGCGACTCTCCCAGTGCCAAACGCTCCCGGCTTCTACACAAGTAAGAGACACAGAGATCACTCTATAGACTTCAACGCCCCGACTAAGCAGTTCCCCAAGGGACGTTTTAATGACATCAGAACATCCAAAGATAGCATCTACAACATAGAGGCAATCCGATGGTATGTTAAGAACAACGGAGATGATTACAAGTTAAGGGACCTAGCGAAGATATACGGTCTTGATCCAGAAGAGTTCATCACCAATCAAGTTGAACTCGCTGAGAAATTCAAACTTATCGACCCCCAACCAAAACCTGAATAGCAATGAGCTTCATACCACCACGCCCTTTCGCCTCTGCCTTCGGTGCAGCAGCCGACGCTTCTAAACAGACTGGACAGAGACAAGCCCATCTTTATCGTCCACAGGAGGACATTGAGGAGGAAGAGGACGACATGGGTTTCGGGGAAGGCTTAGGGAAGGGATTGCTTGCCGGGGCTGAAGGCTTCGGTCGGTCTCTCTACGACCTCGTTGACTGGGCCGCACAGGATGCCCTCCCTGACTTGTCGGAGGAGCGCGTCTTTGAACGTCCTACTACAATCTCCGGCTCCTTGGTCGAAGGCATCACTCAGTTTGCTCTGGGTCTGATCCCCGGTCTCGGCACAGCAGGTCTCGCAGCTAAAGCAGGGACAGCACTGAAGCTAGGAGCGGGTGCGCTTAAAGCTACCAAAGCTACCACAGCGGGGCTTACGGCTGACTTCGTTTCCTTTGACGCGCACGAAGCACGGCTCAGTGATATTCTGAAAGGCTTGGACAACCCCTTGGCTTCTAACGCCATCACGGAGTATCTCGCAGCGGACATCGACGACGGTGAGTTTGAGGGACGCATGAAGAACGTCATTGAGGGTGGAGTTATTGGCGGCGCAATGGTCGGAGTGTTCAAGGTTCTGTCGAAGAGTGTTAAGGCACTTAAGAAGGCTAAGAATTCCGATGGGTCTCCCGACGCTCAAGCGGAAGTGGATGCTGCGCGGAAGGAACTTAATGAGGAAGTGAACGCAGCGGAGACAGCGGCAACCGAAGGAGATGCTACTCCCGCCCAAACCGTTACTCCTGCTGAGTTGAAGGAGGCTGGGGAAAGGGCGAAGCGCACTCAAAACGCAGAACCTGATGAGGAGGGTGTCAACCTTCACAACCTTATCGGGCTAGGTTTAAGTCAACGGGCGGGAGGCAAGGATGCCTTGAAGACCGTGGAGACGCGCCTTGCCGACGCAGCATCAGCAGTATCAAGTAAAGAGTTCGACGGTGTTGTCAATGAGGCTGTAGACGATATAGTCAAAAGGTTATACGATAGGGATAAATTAACAGGAGTTAAGCAAGCCGACCTCCACGCTACTGCTCTTTTGAACGCAGAAAGATTCGGAGGGGACGTAAAAAGCGTTCAACACTTCCTCGACATGCTGCTGACCGAAAGCGGGGCTGGTTCTAATGTTTTCGACGACGCTTTGCGGTTCCTTACTAAGCAACAGTTCGTCCAACAGGCGCAACACATCTCCATGCAGAAAGCAGGGAAGTTGTCGGTGGCATGGAAGAAATTGGTAGACGAAGGTGCGCCAGCGTCCGCAATAGCAAAAGCAGAGAAGGATGCTCTTTATGCCACGGCGCACGTAGAACAAGTCAGTCTCCTTAACTCGCAGCTTGGTTCTGTCACAGGAATGGCACTCGCTGGTCGGAGAGCTAAAGCACAAGCAGGAGGCGCGGAGGCGTTGGTGGAGGGCATTGGTAAGGTTCAGGCAGAGCGGAAGAGAAGTGATGATTTCCTTTCGACCGCAAGGGAGACCGATAACGTCCTCGAAAAAGCGAAAGCCAACAAAGCCAAAGCAGACAAGGTAGACACGGACCCTCCAGAGGTTGCGAGCGCGGCCCGTGCTAAGTCCATTGAGGACAGCGAAACGCAGCTAGAAACCCTAAAGAAAAAGCTGGAGGCTCGCCGCAAGACCTTCATGGAGGGCGACGACGCGAAGAAGAAGAAGAAGCGCGTTGAAGACGACGACCCCGAGGTCCGCGAACTCAAAGAAATCATCAAGTATTACGACGGGGCTATCAAAAACGAAAGGAAGCTGGATCGCCTTCACGCTGAACGTGAGACACTTTCCAAGCAGTCCCCAGCAGGACGAGCCAAAGGAGCCAAAGCTAAGAAAGGCACGGCGAAACCTAATGAGAGAGTAAAGGAGATAGAAGACAAAATCAAAGCCCTAAAGGACGAGCGGCTTAAGCTGGACGACACCACAATCCAAGAGCGTGACATCCAATCCCGCAAGGACTTCTCTAAGTTCATGGAGCAACGCTTAGGTTCCGGTGATGCTGAGACGTTACTTACGCGCATCGCTCGGGCATCGGACTCTGATAGTGTTGAGGACTTGTTCCACCAGATGGCCGCAGCGACACAGGACGGATGGGGAACCAAGTTCATGCGAGGTGCGCTTCAAGTGTTCACTGGTAACATCCTCAGTGGCCCTCCTACCGTCGTCCTTAACGTGATGACTCCAGCGATGGCGATGATCTTAAGGACCGTCGAAAGGTCCGCAGGTGCGCTGTTGTCGGGAGACATGGAGATGCTCAAGGCTTCTGTTAGCTTTAACACCAAGATGCACGTATTCAAACAAGCCTTCAAGAACGCTCAGATGGGACTGAAGACTGGAAAGGATATTGTCACTGGTGGCGCGACTATCTTCAACGAAGGGCGAGGTGTTGGCGCACTGGACCCTAGCGTCTTCGGTGTCAACGCAGAGTCTGGTCTTGGGCAGGTTCTTAGTTGGGTTAACAGCGCAACAAACTTCCCGAACCGCCTGAACGCCGCTGGCGACCAATTCAACAAGACGGTCGCAGCCTACCATAATGTCTACCAACACTACACGCTTGAAGGCATTAAGCGAGGACTCAAAGACGGCGAAGAGTTGGCGAAGTATGTAGACACGAACACTCGCAAGATGTTCCGTGAGGATGGTTCCCTTTATTCCGAGGAGCGTATTATCCAGTCGTTCGCTAAGAACCTGACAGCGGATGACTTCGCGGACCCCGACGCACTTGCGAAAGCGTTAGGCAGGGAGGTCGAACAGAACGTCCCGAGAGCAAGCCAAGAGATGACTGCGCTTTCTAAGCAAACAGCCGATTACGCGCAGGATGTAACATTCACTGGTGATCCCGGTGACGTAGCGAACTGGCTCAGTAGGGGGAAGCAGAAGCATCCAGTCGTAGGCTTCCTTCTCCCGTTCGTTAAGACCCCCATGAACATCCTGAAGTTTGGGCTGAAGCGGAGCGCACTAACAGGTGGCGGCCTTCTGCGAGTGCCTACGCCCTTTATCTCCCAAAAGGCTAAAGAAGCGCGGGAACAGTTTGCAAAGGCGATGACCGATGTTGAGAAAGCAGAGGTTAAGGGACGAGTCGCTACCGCAGCAACAGCAACAGCCGCTCTCGTCTACTACGCAGGGCATAACGGAGACAAGATTACTGGGGGAGGGCCTCGCAACCCAGCCGAGAAGAAAGCCCTGCAAGCGACAGGATGGCAACCCTACTCCTTTGTGACGACAGCAGCGGACGGGACGAAGACATACATTAGCTACCAGCGTCTTGACCCCTTCGCCACCATGATCGGCATTATTGCTGACATTGCTGAACACGCAAAGATGAACCCACACGAAGACAAGTTCAGTGCGGAGGCTCTCTCAATTCTCGCGTTCAGTATCTCAGAAAGCCTTACCGACAAGTCGTTCCTTCGTGGTCTTAACACCGCTCTGAACGCCGTGAGCGACCCCGGCACTAACCTTCCGAAACTCTTCAAGGACGTAGGAGCGGGTATGGCTGTTCCTATGTTCGTGGACAAGATCAAGAACGTCGAAGGCGAGAAGATGATCCGCGAATCCCGCACGTTTGTAGATGCTATCCTGCGGAAGATGCCTATTGCTGAAGAAAACGTCCCACCGAAGCGGACGTTTCTTGGTGAGGCAATGTATAAGCAGAACCCCCTTGGAGTTCTCGGGATCTTCAACCCCATCTACGTCTCCAGCAAGAAGAACGACATCGTGGACAGGGAAGTCCAAGCCCTTATCCACGGATTCTCTTCCCCGACTCCTAACTACATCAATCACCCCGATACAGATATGAGGGAGTTCACGAACGGGGAGGGCAGACAGGCTTACGACCGCTACATGGAACTCTCCTCTACCACGACCATCGGAGGCAGGAACCTTCGCGCTGCGCTCAAGGGCTTGATGAACTCCCGGTTCTACAAGAACCTTGCAGCCAACATGGAAGCCACTCAAGGCCAGTTTCAAGGCCAAGACCCAAGAGTCGCGGAGATCCAGAAGGTCATCGGACGTTACCGCCGCAAGGCCAAGCGTGAGATGGTTCAAGAGTTTCCTGAGCTTGAGCAAGCGTCTAACGATATAATGAAAGCCCACCGCTCCATCAGGAGTCAACAATCCAACAACCCTATCCCCTCCTTCTAAACCATGTCAGCAACCAGCGGAAAATCGTTCAAACAGATCAGTGACCTCACCGGGACAACTCTTACCTACGGGTTTGAGGTGTTGTCTTCCGATGACATCGTAGTCGTCGGCATCAATACCACCCCAGACCCAGATGTGCGGACCACACTTGTCAAGGACACCCACTACACACTGAACACCACAACCAAGACTCTAACCAGCATTGGTGGCACTTGGGCAGCACTGAGCGCAGACTACAACCTCATTCGCGCCTACCGAGTCACCACCGCAGCAGCTCTTGTGGATTTCAAAAGCGGCGGGGTGTTGTCTGAAAGCGACCTTGATACCGCCTACAAGCAAGCTCTGTTCGTAGCTCAGGAGGTCAGCGAGGACGCAGCAGGGACAGGAGCTAGTGGGCTTCAGTCAGTAGGCGAAGCGGCTCTTGAGGCTGGGGCTGTTACTGAGGGGAAGATCGGCGCAAACGCAGTAACAGCCACTAAGATTGCGGACGACGCTGTGGTTGCCGCTAAGATAGCTGACGATGCTGTTACCGCCGCTAAGGTAGCTGACAACGCCGTGCTTACGGCTG
>Ga0098055_1002012_pt1 | contig 10736 bp, 7 predicted proteins | sample 17_taG_FD_75107 | JGI IMG/M metagenome (GOLD analysis project Ga0098055, IMG submission 75107) | Marine viral communities from the Subarctic Pacific Ocean - 17_ETSP_OMZ_AT15314 metaG | ecosystem: Environmental > Aquatic > Marine > Oceanic | place: Pacific Ocean | collected 2015-01-18 | reverse complement strand
TTATCTCTAATTCCAGATTTATATTTAAACTCAACACTTACATCTGAAGCGGCACCTTGTGTTAGTGACCAACCCCACACACTACTTGCATATGTGTAGTATAGAGTAAAGGTCTCAGTGTTAGGGTCAATTTTACTTTTAATTGCTCCTATTCCTAGGCCTGCAAAGTCAGTAGCCTTGAATTTTGTTCTAAATCCTCTTACAATTGATGTTATTTCACCAGCCTCTGATATTAATTTATTTAATGTATAAGTTGTGCCTGATACTGATTTTACATCTGCCCATATTATTGTTCCTGATGTTGTCTGTAATTTTACTGTATCTCCGACATATACTAGTTCCGACATACTGGTTCCTACTATAGTTGTTCCATCAGTGCTACTAATTGTGTAACTATTTCCTGATTGAGCAATGACTACTTCAGTCGTATTAGTTCTGTTTGTATGAAGAAATTTATTAAAAAGACTTGGATGCTTTAACACGCCTGCAATATCATTTCTTATGAAATCATCAGTGTTTGCTTTTGCTTTATTGTAACTTAATGAAACTGATATTGGTTCATCTTCAACAAATACACTACCATCAGAGCCAGTTATATTTAAGTTAGAGTGATGACCTAATACATCATCAGTTTCAAAGTAACGAGAGTTGCCAGCAAACGAAGTGTTCACTGCTTTAACTTTATTCACAACATTATTTCCAAGAGTCAATGGATATACATTATAGTCTTGTGCGTTTACCATTCTATCTTGTGAGTAATAACTTCTAGGTGCAATTCTACGCACACTTGAGTATGTTTCTCCTGAGAAGTTTTCACTAAAATCTTTTGTGCTTGATATTGTTAATGTTAGTCTGTATGTTCTATTATCACTACCTGTATATGGTATTGTTATAGTTGCGTTAGAAATATCATTCGCATTTACAGTAAAATTATCATTATCTGCTACTCTGTACCATGTTCTATAGTTGCCGTAGGCAGCATTTCCAAATACTCCATCTGGATAATGTAGTGTAATTGCATTGTTGTCTGCTGAGTTTACACTTACTAAATCTCCAGAACCAGTTCTTAGACTGTTATAGATTGCTGTCTCTCTTGTTTCGTTATCTACCTTTGTGATAGATGAAACATAATTTCTATCTGTGTCAATTTTTTGAATCCAAACATCTGAGTTAGATATATTATTTTCTGTTATTGGCTCTATTCTATTAGAAATTTTAGTATCGTAAGAGAAATCTTTGAACCCTAATGTTCCTGCAACTGCATAAACAAAGAAACCAGTTCTATCACTGCCAGAACCCAGATTATCATTTCTGTTAATAATCGTAAAGTTATTCTGAAGATTTGGTTCGTCTTCTTCTAATCTAGTTTTTGTTGCATCTAATGACACACGAACGGCTTCAAAACTTCTAGTTTTGCCATCAACATTTGCAGAAAATGTGTAATTTACATTTTTTATTGCTGTGTCTTCATTTACTTCATATAATGAGTGGTCAACTTCTGCTATGTTTAATGTAGATGTAGGATTTTGAATCTTGGTAGTGGCAGAAAATGCTGAATTTAAAATGCTGATAAAGTTCTCATACCAATCGATGTCATTGCTATCATTCCAGTTTACAGTCTTTCCTGATAATGATATTCCTAGATTATCGTATACTGCTTCATCAGTAGATAAACTTGTAATCTTCATAAAGCCCTTTGCATTGATTGGGCGTGTCTTGTTGTAACCTAGAGTTTTTGCCATCTGTAGAATACTTGCTCTTCGTTCGGCAGTATCCATAAAGTTTTCACGGGTATTCATATCTAATCGATATGATAAACTATGTCCAAGATATGCAACTAAATCCAGAATCGCAATGAATTCCGAACTTGCTATAAAGTCGTTAAATTTATCAGGATAAGTTTGTCCTATATATGCTAATAAGGCTTCTCTTATAGTATCGAAATCATATGCTTTGAGACTAACGTTGGTGAATGCAGTGTATACTGTTGTCCAACTCTCACTTGCGAATAGATTGTCTGTGCGTTCTTGGCTCATATTGTTCTCTCTATTATTCTCTGTCTAAATCAATACTTAATTCTACTTGCTCGTTTGACGGAAGTATTTCAAGTTTTAATTTAGCACTGATTGTGTGGTCCGAGTCTGATATATCAATGCTAATAAAATTACATCTCGGGTCATCATTTATGATGTTTGTTAAATCTTCTTCGATTAACTCAGTAGTTTCTTCAGTTAATGGCTCAAATAACATTTCATGTATAATTGACCCATAAGTAGGTAACATTACTCTTTCTCCCCTACGGGTCATAATATGGTTCATAATGTCTTCAATCACCAAGTCCTTGCCAGACAATACGTGATTTATTGCATTTTTGTTTTTGGTACTAAAACCTGTAAATAATGGCATAACTGTATTTTCTCTGTAGTTTATCTTTAATGTATTTATCTCCACATAATATTCGTAGTTTTGGTATTGACTTTTTGACTTAATAATGTTATCATACATATAAATAATAGCAATAATACTACAAGGATAACATCTAATGCCAAATTTAGTACCAATGGTCGTTGACCAATCAACAAATGGAGAGCGTAGTTACGATATTTTCTCTCGTTTATTAAAAGAAAGAGTTATATTCCTAACTAGCGAAGTGAATGACTATCAGGCAGACTTGATTTGTGCCCAGTTATTATTCTTAGAAGCAGAGAATTCAGAAAAAGATATTCATTTCTATATCAATTCACCGGGTGGAGCAGTGACTTCTGGCATGGCAATATATGATACTATGCAGTTTATTTCATCTCCAGTATCAACTACTGTGATGGGACAAGCGTGTTCTATGGGTTCATTACTTGCTCAAGCAGGTGCCAAAGGTAAAAGATATGTGTTGCCAAATAGTCGCACAATGATTCATCAGCCAAGTGGCGGCGCTGGTGGACAAGCAACTGATATGGAAATTCAAGTCAAAGAAATTCTTAAAATGAAAGAAAGACTAACTGGAATATATGTTTCACATAATACTGCTGGAAAGACATTCGAAGAGTTGACTGAAGCGATGGAGCGAGACAACTTTATGTCTGCTGAAGAAACTGTTGCTTTTGGTCTAGCAGATAAAGTTATAGATAAGCGTTAAATACCAGGTACGAAACTGAACATCTTAGCAGTTTTTATTTTTTGTTGAGTTAGTTTCTCATCTATTTTGCCGTTTTTCGTTATATTTTTCTGAATTTCATCAGTTATTGAATACCAATCATTAGCATTTATAAGTTTAATAATAGGGCTATTTTCTATAGTATCAACGCCTTCATTAAAGAAATGATACAAAAGTGCATCATAGTGTGGTTGTGATATTTTAACTTTAATAAACTTTGATAATACATTTCCTATATTTCTTAATTGTTTTTCTAAAATAAACTCTGCCATTCCTTTTGTTATCTTATTGTTTGTTATATCTATTCTCGTAGATGCAACAGTGATATATCCATAGTTCAATTCGGTATCTGAAATTTTATAATTATATCCAACTACATTATTTTTAATACTAAGAGTGGGCTTATTATCTAGTATGATAGCGTTCTTACTAACATTTGAGAACACTAAATCCGTTATAGTTGAGAGGCTGACTCTTATGTGAGAAAGTATATAGGTCGGCTTATCATTCAGGTCATAACCAGTTCCCAGAAATGTACCAGTTGGAGTGATGACGTGTAAAGGCAACTGTATATAGTTTAGTAGTGAGCCTTTTTTCTTATCGTATATCATGTTGTTCCCATATTCTTTTTACCATCTTCACTCGCAGATGCAATTGCAAATTCACTAGTGGCGGGCTTACTAGCGTGAGGACGAACAAAAGGTTCGTGTGTTGGCATTTCAGACAGAATAGTATCAGTTAATTCTGTAGTTTCTAAGTTTTGCATATCTGGTAAAGAATCAACTAAAATGAGTTCAGATTCTGGCGCCAGAGGCCCGTTCAGGTGTAACTTACCACCAGTTGTTACTACACAGTTTACTCCAACATTGATATTCATCCCTGCTTCACTTTGTAAAAATTGGTTACCCTTACTTCTTAAATGTATCTCGCCAGTGCTTTCTTCATTTTCTGTTCCAGAATTAATTTTAGTGTCACCTCTAACACTATGCATATGAATATTTTCACCCGCTTCTATGTTAATATTCTTGTCTGCTCGAATATTAAAATCTTTTTCAGTTCGCATATTCATTGAACCTTCTGCATATGCATTTATTTCACCACCTGCTCCAAGTTCTATCCAACCAGTTCCGGTACTATTTATTGCATAGACAAAATCGTTTGCGCCATCTAATATCAGACATGAGCCAGAGGCTGTTGTCATTCGTATTTGTTCTGGATGAATAGTTCCGTCATCGTTGACACTGCCATCATCTATATAAAAAGAGCCTCCGCCTGGTGTTTTAAATCCGACTACTTTATTTTCTTGTGGTAATTCATACTTAGAATCTCTATGCGGAGAAGCAGTAGATGTTCCTCTTAATGTATCAGTATATGTTCCTTGGTCTGCCAATACTTTATTTCTTGGATTATTTTGCAGTTCTTTTTCTCTCGTATCCGCTGCCTCACCTAGTGTGCGAGGCTGTGTTTTACTGGATGCAATCTTTTCGAATTTACCTTCTCCTTGTCCTGTTCCGTCTGCATTTGCTTCACCTGCCGCACCGCCGCTTACAATATCAGGAATATCTTGTGTTACTGCAAACCAATATCCTTCAGTTGCGTTACCACCTTCTGCAAAAGTAACAAGAATAGTTACAGCCTCTCCGACTGGTGTGCCAAAGAAACCGTAGTTTCCCTCTTTAACTACTCCGCCATAAGGACTAGCATACTGAAAGAATAGTGGGTCAGATGGGTCACCACCAAGTGCCGGAATATAAGCGGCCAGTCTACCACGGCCCTCTGGGTCAATGTACACTTCTTTTGTAGTCGGATTCTGAAGAACAGTTACCGCTTTGTACACACCTCTGGTCAAATTGTCTAAAATCGGAGACGATTCTGACTTTTTTTGTTTATGGAGTATATTTCCTAATGTATTAAGTGCCATGTTTTTTCCTTACGGTGAGTTTGAGTCTATATAAAATTTATCGGCTTGGATTGTAATCAATAACGGAGTATTCGTGTTTATCCTGGCATCAACCTGACTCTCTTGGCCAGATTTAATTGCTGGAAACAAATCAGCAACTTTTACCTTCAACGCATCATAATCACCCAAGTATAAAGGATTCATATCATTGTAGGTCATTGTGTATACTCCGAAGAAACTACTAGGGTCACTGATTGTTTGTGATACTCCATTTGCGTCTGTGTATGTTATCGGTGCTATATTATTAAAATCTAAGACTGTGTGTTTGATGCCATTATCATCTTCCACTTCAACTTTAGGACCATTTTCCCAATCTGTGATTGCTGTGTAAATTTTTAAAGCCTCTTTATATTGTACTACTTTATCCGGATTAGCCTTTGCGTATTCGTAACCAACTCCAGCGCCAACACGACTAGGTTCAATTCCAGCACTAATCGATTCTGTATCTACGCTTGAAGGAAGCACAACATCTATACCGGAATTTAAGTATGAATCTGTTCCAACTAATATTGGTGCGTTATCAACATCAATCTGTTCAACTGGATTTTTTATGTGAACTTTTTCTGTAGTACCGCTATTTGACGTTACTGCTACCGAAGTAGTTACTTCACTTGGTAATGTAAGTGATGCGATAGCGGCCTCTGTTTCTAGTACTTCTAATGTTATTGAATCTGTTAATCTATGGCTAGGGTCAAAATAATACGAAGTTGCATTAATCTCATTTTGTCTCAAAGTTGATGTAAGTAACTCCCCTTGTAGTTTTCCAACTTGCATTGCATCTGATATATCTCCTCTATCATCAGATACAGTATGGTCAACTATTCCATTTATTGCATCTGTTATTTCTTCTAGTTCAGAAAATTCTTCGTCTGTGACTAAATCAAGGGTAGAAGCGGCTCTGATTTTAGCGGCTGCCCTAAAGTTCATTGCTCTTCTCACATCATCTGATAATACAATCTCTTCTTCTGATATTTTCTCGTCTAGTTTATCAATAGTGCTGTCAAGCCACTCTTGTTCTTTTTCCTCGTGTGCGCCCGAAGCCTTTAGATAAGCATTATTTATAATTTCATTATACTTATCAGTTAAAATTTGGGCATCACTTGCTTCTTGTATAGTCAACGAATTTGCGATAATAGGTTTTACTTCTAATCGTCTTGTTTCATTAATAAATTTTTTTTCTGCCTCTACTGTTTTATCTACATATTCTTCAAACCAATGAGTTGTTTTCCAGTCATTATTTGAGTTCGGATAATTTATTTGGTCTCTATATTTTTTTTCATCCCACGTATAAGTTGGAATATTAATTAGTAAACCCTCAGTTTTACCATTGACTAACGGTTTATCTCCGTTTAAAAGTTTGTTCTCAATTGTTGCGTCTTTGGTAACTCCGTATGTTCCGTTATTTATTTCAGAAATAATGTCTTCAGGAGTTCTCTGAAGATTTATATTATCTGTTATTTTCTTTATGTCGGCTGGATTGTGTCCAGTAACATTCAACTCTGCTCCAACCGCAACCTGATACATTGCAACTTCTTCTTCTGACACTAAAAAATTTGGATTAGCGTTTGGGTCCGCAAGTGCAGTATTAAAATAGTCATTTATGGCTGTGACCGCCGATGGTGTGCCCCTATCTTCAGGTGATACTCCAACTGTTGCTAGTATTCCATTTTGTGCTGACACCAACGCTCTACAACTTTCAGTAGAACCTTTTGCACACGCTAATCCTAAAGATTCCCAGTTCTCTAGTGTTGCTCTTGCATTATTTGTCCTGACGGGAAAGTCAACAAATGGCAGTAGATGATATCCTAATTTCCCCGTTGGATTGTTAGCGTTTGCTGAGAGGATGTTTATCGTAGATTCTAAGTTATCCACAGACTCGTAAATTGTGTTCCTCATCTCGCTATCTAGTTTACCATCAATCGGACTAGTAAGAATAGTGACTGAACCGTCATCATTTTCAGAAAATAGTTCTTCATTATTGTTAATACCTAGTTTATTTTGAAGCGTCTCTATTTCTTGTCTTGCTCTTTGTTTTGACACTTCGTTTTCTGCTTCTACTTTTTCAGCAAGTGCAAAAAGTTTTTCATTAGCAATTCTATTATAGTCATCAACAGTTAGTAGATTGGTATTTTTATCATCTTTTTCTTCTAACGGAGGTCCGATAGTAGGAGTAAAACTTGTAACAGCATCGAAGCGAGTTTCTCTAACCATCGTCAATGTCTGCGTAAACAATCCTTGGCTAAAATTATTACTAATTGCTGTGACACAATATAAGTGTGTTAGCATATCTGTTCTTAATACATTATCGTATAAATCAGTTCCGTCTGCTTTACCAGATTTTAATATTAGATAATTATATCCGTTATTACTAGTCAACATACTGTATCCTTTTTTAGATACTGCACCAACATCTCCAAACTCTTCTTTTAATACTTTAGGAGGAAGATAGCCTTCTAGCCAATGTGGGTCACCTTTGATGACCATAGATGCGTTAATCATACTGACAGATGCGCCCTTTGACTCGTAATACTTTGCCCTAGCAAGTTCTAATTTTTCTGGATTAGATGATTTTATAGTAGGTACAAAATCTGGGTCTGCTGAGGCTCGCAATACACTATTGTAAACAATAGGATTATTTGCTTGACTTTTGATTACACTTTCAAAATCATCATTTGATAATTTAGATAAAACATCATCATCTAATTCTTCCAAAAGAATTATATTTTTAAAATTTCTGTCTTTTGCGCCAGAAAGAATATTTTGTGCATTTTGTTTTACACCATTATTCCATCTTTCTTCTCCAGATACATACACAGCACTGGAAATGTAGTCTTTATATTGTTTGTCTACAGTTGCACTCTGTGCCGCGTTTATATTCCTTTGACCGTTTAACTTAACTCTTTCTCTTTCGATGGCCTCTTTAAGTTTCTTTCTTTCTTCAATCTGCTCTACAAGAATAGGATATGACCCATCATCGCCTTGTAGTGCCAATATTTCAGTTTGTAACTGGTCTATTGATTTGCCTTTGAAGAAATCATTAGTTTTTTCTTTTAACAATACGCCCGCTCTGTCGCCTGATTGTGGTCCTAAAGTTTGTGCATAAGCCTGTTCTAACGAACTTCTAAATGTATCGTCATCATATTCTTGTAAACTTTTTAGTTTTGCTTGATAATTTTCTTCTGCCTTTATTAGCAACTCTTCTAAATCTTTTTGTTGTTCTTGTGATTTGTTTAGAATATTTTTAAAGTTTTCTAATAGTTCATTTCCCTCTACTGTGTCTGCTTTTATAATATTTTGATATGCATACCAGTCTGAAGGCACAGAATATGTTTTTGCTAAGTACTGGTCTTGTGTAATACTAAAATCTAATATCTGGTCATTCTTTCCAGTGAACAAATAATGATATATCTTATTGACGTGTTGTTCTTCTAAAAGTTCTTTAAATGTAGTCCCAAAGTCTTTTATTTTAAGTGTCTCGTCTAAAGAATTTTGTGTTATCATTTTCTTCTCATAATCTATGAAGAATTCGACATTATACGACATTGTTCCTGTTATTGGATTAAATCCTCTCTTTTTTGGAACTATCCAAGGAATAATTTTATAAACTTTTGACCTTTTAGGATTGTCATCAGTTAGTTCTTCTTTTATCTTTAATGTATTAAGAACAATATCATCTATGATTTTAAATATGCTCATCATAGGATGAACTTGTCCTACTTGATTAGCCATAGGAGGTTTCATATTTTTTATTGTATCTGCTGTTACCCCGGACATAGTTGAATCTTTTACCAATTCTTTAAACTGCTCAGACATTGTTATTCTATAAGTGTGTTGTAAATCTTCAACTAAAGTAGGATGTCTTCGCTTTGTATTTTTATTCAATTCATCTATGAAACTTCCTTCTTTTGGTGTGCCATCTATATCCTCTGTAACTCCCAAAGTATCATAAAGATTTTCTCCAACTATATATGTGAAAGTTCCTTCAGTTTTACTAACCGATGATTTATTTCCTATTACAGTGTCATTTAAGATAGTTCCTTGAAGAAGTGTAGATGTTCCTCTCGCATCTGTTGTGGATGAAAGTCGTGTCACTTTTTGAAGTGTGAATGTTAATACTTTTGTTTGTGGGAGTTTAACTGTTGACCCATCTGGTTTAACTCCTATGAAATTAATTTTCATATAATAGTGAGCGGAGTCTACTCCTCTCCAGCCACACAAAGCAATCGCATTCTGTAAATTATCATTTAAACTTGTTTCGCCCACTTCTACAACAGAGAACTCTAAGTAAGTGGCTGTACCTGCGAGTTTACTAGATGATGCCATTCCGGCTCCTTGAGCCTCTACTGTTAAGTCTGTTATATTAAATTCTGTAGTTACGCCAGTTTTTGCTATTGTTATTTTTACATCTTCTGGCCCTGGCCAACCGTCGTTTACGACTGTTTGAACATTAAGAGATTCGCCGAATTCTTGGTATCGTATATCTGCTTCTCGGTCAACGACAAACCATTCCAACGTATATGTGTAACTTTCGTATACATCAAGTGGGTTTTCAAAAAAATCGTTTGAGTCAATTAATTCACTTAACGAACTTGCTTGAGAATTATTCATTTACTTACACCATTTTACTAATATTATCTTTACTCGGAAGTTTAATAGTAGTTCCTGCTGAAAAATCTCTAATCGGGTCAATTATAATATCTGAATTTCTATGAGCGAATACCCACCAGTATTTTGCAGTGCCATACATCTCGTAACTACACAAGTCTGGACGCTCGTCAAACTGTTGAGGTATAATATACTCTTCATCATATGGGTCTTTGTAGATGAATCGCTTCTTCATTATATCTAATATTGTATCATCGATAATCGCGGTTCTGTTCCACGGAGAATTTTCTTTATACATAGCCTTTGTCCTTTAAATTTCCTGCAAGATAATCTTTGACACTAAAGTTTTCTCGTACACTTTTTGGTGAATATGTAGTCGATAATGACAATACAAACATATTTGAAACTGGAACTCTCATACCACTAGCAGTCTCTACATAGTCTATATCAGAATCTAGGTTCCAAGTAAAGTCACTAATCACGCACGGCACATTGTTGTATACTCCGTGAGCATTAAATCGTAATATTGGCGGTGGCATACCTGGGTCATTATCTCTTAGCCATTGCATTTTCATCACAGCCCTAATATATAATGCGGCGTTGTAAACATACTCTGCTTCTTCTTCACTTCGTACAATCATTGGAGCAGTCACGTTCAAATCCATATTTGAGTGACTATCAAATGCACGTTGTTGAAAGTTTGCGTGTGTTAGACCGTATTCAGAGTAATTTGAACTACTAATAATTGAAATTGTAGGTGTAAACGGAAAATTTAGTATCGTTGGAGTATTAACACGATACCTTCCTGCAGGTCCCTGTCTCTCCTTAGTCAAAATATTACTATATCTGCCACTTGGTTCAGACAAATACACTGGTTGTTTCGTATAATATGGGGATGCCATAACTTTACTCCTAAATCATTATAACAGTATTTATCGCTGTATTATATGCGAAGTTTTTATAAGATTGACTATATAGTGTAATACCACTTGACATAGGTCAACTATATATGTTATAATT
>Ga0098055_1002011_pt1 | contig 10739 bp, 19 predicted proteins | sample 17_taG_FD_75107 | JGI IMG/M metagenome (GOLD analysis project Ga0098055, IMG submission 75107) | Marine viral communities from the Subarctic Pacific Ocean - 17_ETSP_OMZ_AT15314 metaG | ecosystem: Environmental > Aquatic > Marine > Oceanic | place: Pacific Ocean | collected 2015-01-18 | reverse complement strand
TGCAATGTGCGCAGATTTAAACATACAAGTTCTTGAAGGAAAGAGATCAGAAAAAGATCATAACTTGTACTTTGAAAAAGGCGTGACTCAAAAGTCAGATCATTCTGCTCACTTGTATGGATTTGCTGTAGACTTAGGCATTTTCATCGGAGAGCGTTTATGCTTAGAGGCAGAGCCTTACGATGATGTAGCACAGTCTATGATCTTTGCTGCACGAGAAGTAGGAATTAAACTTCGATGGGGCGGCGCTCCTCAAATTGATGACATGAGAATGAGCGACGGCTTCGTAGAAGATCTAACCAATGATTGGATTGACTATAGGCGTGAAAGACAGAAGCGTCCTATTGTTGATTACCATCATTTTGAAATCGGAATTGATTGATTCGTAGAAGTAACAGACTAACGGTTGGACTCGGGTGCAACTCCCGACAGCTCCACCATAAGGAGTTTTATAATGCGTATACCAATGAAAGGTGGTGATGAGTTTAAGGGACTTTCTCAGCGATCTAAGAAGTACTTTTTCTGGAGAGCGGGGGAGCGAAAAAAACTAAAACGAAAACACAATAAACGACGCAGACAGACTTTTTATGATGGGGCTGATACAGACTCGACAGGCGTATAGTGGAATTATGGAGAATCCGTGCGGAAGCTACGTTAACGCAACAAACTCAATAAATGCCAATGACGACGTTTATACACTTGCAGCCTAATTAGGTGTGCGGGGTCCGAGGAGCCTGGCAACAGAAATCCTCATGCTAACCAAAGGAGGTTATATGCGAAAGCTTATAGCAGTATTGACGCTACTAGCCACTCCCGTGGCAATTGGCGAAACTGTAATTAATTATGACGATGGATCGACATATACACTCACGGAAGGGCAACAAATTTATATTAGTAATGCACGCAGTTCGCTGTTTAAAAGACAGCTAATGAAAAACAAGGACACATTTTTTCGTGTACAAAAGCCGTGGAAAAAGAGGGACTATGTTCCAGAACCTCAAGATCCTTTTGCCGTAGGCAGCCACGACTGGTGCAAAGCCTATGTTCCTTGGAGTGAAGGTTTAACTTTTGACATGATTACATGGCAGAAAGTTTGTGATGATGACAATGATGGAAAATACGGATGTGGAGATACTCGATTCGACGCATCTGAAGACGGAGGAGTTTGCGCTCCTTAATACTCGGGGCTACGGCCCCTTTCTAAACCGGGCATCGAAAGAGCCCAAGCGTACCGAAAGGACGCAATTCATAAAAGGAGAACTTTATGACTAATGCTAAACTAGCAGTGGCAGACCTGCATAAATTTATGTTAGGTTTTGACCGAATGTTTCATGATACCAGTGTTTTTGCCCCCACACTCGATGGCGGGTACCCTCGATTCAATATTCTACGCGTAGGCGAGACGGGCCATAGGGTCGAATTAGCTGTGCCAGGCTGGAATAAAGATGATCTTGAGATTAGCCTTCATAAGGGCTTGTTGACAGTATCGGGCACTGTAAAGCAAACAGAATCTAGTAACGAAACTTATGTCTACAAAGGCTTAAGCGGTAAGTGCTTCTCACGCACATTCGGCGTAAGTGAGCACGTAAAGCTAGACAAAGCTTATATGGAACGTGGGCTGCTATGTATTGATTTACATGAAGAAATCCCTAATGAACTGCAACCCGTAAAGGTTACAATTTCATAAGGATATATATGAACTATTTAAAAGTTGAGTGTTGCGGAGAGTGTCTGCTCTGTTTATGGGCAGCAACAGTAATAACAATGTCTCTAGCACCACTACTTTAACCTACTCGCCCGAAGGGAAACTTTCGGGCAATTTTGAGAAGCCAATGAAATTTCCTATCGAAGAAGCACTGGTATGCCTAGTATTTGTACTAATTTTAGTATCAATGACTACTTGTACTCCAAAGGAAAGAAAATGTAATATTGTTCATGAAAGCGCCTCTCATCTTCAAAAATGCGAGATATGGTAATGGAATTAGTAGGAATATTTTGTATAATGATGCTTCCAATGATAGCAGGAGGCGTTACATTTGTAGTATCCCAAAAAGCAGTAGAGGGTGAGTTTTGACACCCGAAGATACAATATTTTTATTATTTTTTATTGCTGCAACTATATTTATAGCAGGAGGAATGTGGTATGGAGACAAGACTGACAAAACATCTAAAAGAAACAAATAAAGGATACTTTGAACATTTGTTAGGTGCCTGGAAAGTAGCATTTATATTGCTGGTACACGGGCTTCTACCAAATGTATGGGAGGATAAAGCAAGCACCGTACTACTAGAGGGAGTAGTAAGGATAAAACCTCCAAGGAGATAATGTGTACTCAGATAAGGTATTAGATCATTATGAAAATCCCCGGAATGTCGGAAAGCTTGACAAAAATGATGAGGATGTCGGAACGGGCCTCACAGGTGCTCCAGCATGTGGAGACGTCATGCAACTTCAAATCCGAGTATCGCCCGACGGAATTATTGAAGATGCTAAATTCAAAACTTACGGATGCGGCAGTGCTATTGCTTCTTCATCACTACTCACAGAATGGGTTAGAGGAAAGTCCCTTGACGAAGCGGGAAAGATCAGCAATGTCCAAATTGCTCAAGAACTATCACTTCCGCCAGTAAAAATACATTGTAGTGTACTAGCCGAAGACGCAATTAAAGCCGCAATCACGGACTATAGGAGCAAGCATGAATCGTGAAAGATTATACGAAGAAATTAAAGCAGATGAAGGAGAAATTCTTGAAATTTATAAAGACCACTTGGGATACCCTACTATTGGTATTGGACACTTGGTCACAGAACAAGATGAAGAGTTTGGAGAACCAACCGGCACTCCCATTACGGCAGAGCGCTCCCGAGAGCTCTTCGATAGAGACATTCAGGTTGCCATTAAGGACTGCGAACGACTTTACGGACAGTGGCACAATTGGCCGGAAGAGGTTCAATTAATTCTAGTAAACATGGCATTTAATTTAGGTGGCCCACGTTTAGGAAGATTTATGAACATGAAGAATATGCTGTCTCAGGGCAAATGGAAAGAAGCCGCCGTCGAGGGCCGTGACTCTTTATGGTACCGACAAGTTACAAATCGAGCAGAAAGATTAATGACAAGACTGGAGAACGTGTGACAAATAATTCGGTAGATATCGTATAAATAGTTCTTGACTTTTTATCTAAATTTAGGTATAATATATTCTTAAAGTGATAAATTTACCAAAGGATATTACAATGAACCCACATACTCCAATCAACAAGGACTTTGCTAAAGATACAGCTTTAGAAGTTATCCAGACAGCACAACTTTCTGAAAGCTCTGGCAATATTCAATTCGTTACTCAACTATTAATTGCTCGTTCTAACAGAGGCATGAGAGAAATCTTCTGTGTCGATAAAGATAGAGTAATCAGTGACTTTAAAATCTTAAACATTGACCGACCCTCTAAAAATGCTTGCTATAGAGTTTGTCTTCTTAAACTTCTTGAAAAAACTGAGTCAGAATGGCTTAGAGAGCATGATTATTACGTTGATCAATTAAATATTGAGCATCCTCACGAAAAAGCTCCTAAAGTTAAATTAGAAATATCCCCAGTCTCTCCTACTTTATCAGATAGTATTTTTGATAGAGTAGATTCTTTCGCACAGTTTTTGAAAGATAATAGTGATGCACGAGATTATTGGGGCCGTAGGTATGAATCTTTTTTATCTTGATGAAGACTTAGATGCGTGTGCAGAAGCCCACGTAGACAAACATATTGTAAAAATGCCGTTGGAAGTAGCCCAGATAGCTTGTACCTGTGTCTGGATCGACGTGCACCTAGGATTTGTACCCCGGGCCTTGAACAAACAAGAGTCCGACTATCTTAATTCCTTGAAGAAGGAGATTAAACACTTACCGCCTGAAAGCAGACCTCTCACTCCTTACCTGCCTATGATGTACAATCACCCTTGTACTATATGGGCACGTAGTTCCTTGGATAATTATGAGTGGACGCACTGCTATGGCAATGCTCTCGGAGAAGAATATCGCTATCGGTATGGGAAACAACATAAGTCAGTCACAGTCATCAATGAGCTACCCGATATTGTCAAGATGGAAAGACTTGGATTTACCACTTTCGGATTGGCAATGCCAGACGTGCTCAAAGACTATGACAATCCTATACAGTCTTATCGTGACTATTATCATCTCGACAAGGCTACTTTTGCCGTTTGGTCTCACAGACCCAAACCCAGTTGGTGGAACGATGATCTTGCAGACTACGAGAAAAGGATCACTGCGAAATGAAAAATAAAAAAAGTTACAATCACCTAAAACTCGTAGCTTCTCGCTCTGGCTTATCAAAAGTAGATGAGCAGTACTTAGAGTTAGAAAAGCAGCGAGAAGAAATCGAAGAACAAGCGAGATTAATTGCTGAGATGTATGGAGAACCTGACGAAGAATGAAAAAACTAGGCTTTTGGGTGTATGACACCTACAATTTCTTTTTTAGTCTTAAAATGAACCCTTTAAGATTTATACCAAATGCGTTTACACAGTACATACTGATGTTTTATCTGTCAGTTATGTGGACAGTTGTATTTACGTTTTGGGCGGGGTATAGTATTTACTTTGGTCTTGGAAGTGTCGGAGGACACTTATTAGTAATTAGTGCATTTTTTATTACTGCTCTTACCTTTCAAGATGCAGAAAAGAATGGGCATTTATGGGTACAGCGAGTTCAGCCTACCCCAGTAGAGAACAGGAGAGGTGTGTGGGACCTGGAAAAGGAGGGATGAGTACTTTTGATATTGTGGAAGTATTCTATGCACAAAATGAAAGAGTGTATAGAGTAGTAGAAAAAAGACCGGATGGACAAATACGAGATGTAGCACGGCTTACTAGCAGAGAAAAAGCTGAGTACTACATAAAGGCTCGTCAACCACAAACAGCATTGGAGACATAATCATGGGAGTAGTTCTTGGAAAGTATAATTCTAAGTTGTTAAATGTAGAGCACCCACCGCACTATAAAGCACACCCCAGTGGGGTAGAATGTATTCAAATCACAGAGCATATGAATTTTTGTTTAGGCAACGCTATTAAGTATATTTGGAGAGCGGGAGTAAAAACTGATGATCCTGTTCATGATTTAAGTAAAGCAGTATGGTATATAAATAGGGAGATATCAAAAATTGAGAAAAATCAAGAAGAAAGAGTACGAGAACTTGTCCGATACGAATATACGGAAAGTAATAGATCTTCTGAGTGGGACTCCCCCTGTTTCAAAGAAGGAGGCCTGCAGTATCCTGAATATAGCGTACAATACGGCACGGCTCCAGAAGATCATAGATGACTTTGAAGAAACGCAGGCGTATCGCTCAAAAAGAAAAAGCCAGAATAAAGGCAAGGCGGCCACAAGAGACGAAGTGGCAGATGCGGTTACTCGATTCTTATCAGGGGACACAATCTCAGAAATCGCAGCGGGGTTATACAGATCATCTGGATTTGTCAAAGCCATCATCGAACGTACAGGAGTTCCACAAAAAGGAGAAGGGACTTATGACTACTTGCCGGATGAGTGCATTGCTGAAGATTTTGCTACTGGAGAGATAGTGTGGTCGGCTAAGTATCATGGGCCTGCTATAGTTAAACAAGAGCTATCAGTAGATTATCAAGCGGAGCTTCCAGGGTATAAAGATATAAATTATGAAAAGAAGTATGGTAGTAAAGCATATAATATCTGGGTGATTGAAAAAATTGACGATGATTATAGTGATCGGTGGACTACTGCGCAGGGTGGGGGATTTACTGCTACACAGCTTGCCTATGATTTGGGAAAGCTGACACACCTTCAAGAATACGGTTTAGATTTATCACGTATCTAAAAATACTTCTTGACTTTTACTTCTCATAGTAGTATAATATCTGTATAAATTGATAGGAGAGTTATAAATGGAATTTTTAGCAGGATGGTTCTTGCTCTGTACCCTTGCCGCAATGACTGTAGTTTATATCGGCATGGTAAAAGAGCTTTAATGGGCCAAAGATTTTATCAACAACAACTAACGGCTACAGGAAACTGTCCTGGGGCTACTATTTCACAACAAAGAAGGAAAAGAAAAATGGCATGGGACGACGAAAAGAAAGCAGCAGTTATTGAAGCTTACGAGGCTGCTGACCCAACCCCAGAAAACAGTATGGAGATTGTCAAAGATATTGCGGAAGAGCACGAAGAGTCCCCCAACGGTGTTCGTATGATTCTTACCAAAGCAGGTGTGTATGTAAAGAAAGCCCCCGCTTCTGGTGGCAGCAAAGCTTCCGCGAGTGGTGGTAGTAGCGGTGGGCGAGTATCAAAAGCTGCTGCTATTGAAAGTTTGTCTGCGGCAATCTCTGACGCAGGACAAGAAGTTGACCAAGAGATTCTTGATAAGCTAACTGGCAAAGCCGCAGTATACTTTGCCGCAGTAATCGCTGCAACCGCAAGTAACTAAGCTTAAATATTCTATATAACCACTCTCGACAAGGGAGTGGTTTTTTGCTGCAAAAATAAAACACCTTAGACGTTGGACAGTAAAAAATTTTACTAACCTGCTAACCTAAGGAGTATTTGTGAAAAAAGAAGAACTAGCAGATCTTGTAAACTTGTACGGTGATGCCGTAATTACATATAGAAGTGAAAATAGTAATAAACTAAAATACAATGTTTGTACGTTGGATTTTACTACGCCTTATATACAAGGTAAAAAGAATCGTGCAAAGCCTGCTCCTGAGTCTTTGCTGCTATTCTGCTGGGATACAGACTCTTTTCGGCTGTTGAAGCCAAAAAATGTTACTAGTGTGGTTCCTTTAGCTTCTATTTTAAAAAACGAGAACTAATATGGAATTATATGCATCCCCTCCAGAATACCAACGAATTATTCATCATGACGAAGCCAGGGAATTACAAGTACGTTTAACTGTTAGTAGTTTTCGTGGGGTAGAGTATTTACATTTACGAAAATACTTTTTAAGTTTTGATGAAGAATGGTGTCCCACCCCCGACGGTCTTGCATTTCCTCTTGATTTTAACAATAGTCGAGAGCTTTTTGCAGGGTTAGTAGAAATATTAAGCCTGGCAGAAAGTAAAGAAATCATAGAAGAACACTTTTCTGATCTTTTAAAAGACCTTTACATAAAATAGTTCTTGACTTTTCCTACTTCTTTCTGTATAATATATGGTCTGAGTGGGAGAAACTATGAAAGACTTTTTTGAAAAATGTGATGCCGCGTACTTCTCAGGCTACCCGATAATCTCGGACGAAGAGTATGACGCCCTTGTATCAAAGTGGAATCATCAAGCAGTGGGCCACATCGTCACAGACGGTGTGCCGCATTTGTATAAGATGTATTCTCTGCAAAAGTATTTTGAGCTTTCTAACGCCCCCGATACTACGGAGTACGTTTGTACCCCCAAGTTGGATGGGGCGGCTGTGTCTTTACTATATGTAAATGGACACTTTGCACTTGGATTGACACGAGGCGACGGTAACTTAGGCCGAGATGTTACCTTAAAACTAGAAGAGCTAGTACCTGCGACCATTCCTATGAAGGGCCAAGTGCAGATTACTGGTGAAATAGTTTTGCCTTCGTCCGTCACTAATGCTCGCAATGTTGCAGCGGGGTTATTAAACCTTAAAGACATGAAGGAGTTTCGAGAGCGATCTCGAGATTTAGTCTTTGTTGCTTATGACCTTCAGTATGAGAGTGACTACTCAGACTATAAAGCAGCAATGAAAGCATTAGCCCATGAAGGTTTCAATGTCGTGACAGACTTCGACGCTACTAATTATCCTACGGATGGTTTAGTATACCGCCTGCGCGATCAACGAGCCTTCAAAAAAATGGGACATACAGCCCATCACCCTCGCGGCGCTTTTGCTCTCAAAGAGCAGAAAGAGGGGGTGCATACAGAATTACTCGATGTTGTGTGGCAAGTAGGTAAGTCGGGCGTAGTCAGCCCAGTTGCTCTACTTGATCCAGTCGAAGTAGCAGGGGCCATTGTGGGCAGGGCAACTCTACACAATATCGAGTACATTCGCTCCCTAGAACTAGAAATTGGTTGTATTGTAGAAGTTATTCGTAGTGGTGATATTATTCCGCGAATTATTCGCAGAGTAGACCTCCCAAAAAATAGTTCTTGACTTTTACCTCAGTTTTTCGTATAATATATCTTACATTTTCGGAGAAGTTTAAATGCTGTTACCTATCTTACCACCCGCAGAATGCCCTTCTTGCGGTGGCAAGCTTACTTTGGTCAATGATTTGTTCTACTGTAAAGGTGGTGACTGTTCAGCACAGAAGCAGAAGAAGATCGAGCATTTTGCAAAAACTCTGAAGATTAAAGGGCTTGGCCCTTCAACAATAGAGAAGTTAGAAATCGAAGACTTTGATGAAGTCTATATGTGTGACGAAGAAATACTTTGTGAAACACTAGGAGAAAAGCTAGGCTCTAAGTTATATTTAGAGATAGTTAACTCTGCTTCGGCCCCTCTCGACCTAGTATTACCTGCTTTTGGTATTCCACTGATCGGAAAAACGGCAACGAAGAAGCTGTCTGAGACTGTTAATTGCTTATATGAAATAAATGCAGACACTTGTGAGCGTGCCGGATTAGGCCCAAAAGCAACCGAGAGTTTATGTGGTTGGTTAAAAAAAGAATGGTATGGCTTCTATGACGGGAGTTTGCCGTTTGATATGAAGTTCTTACCTTCGTCTGTAGCACCAGTGAGCCAAGGCAGTGTTTGTATTAGTGGAAAGCTAAAGAGTTTTAAAACTAAAGCTGAAGCAAGCGAACGTCTTAGCCTGTTTGGTTACAAAGTAAAAACGACTTTAACCAAAGATGTAACACTTCTCGTTAATGAAAGCGGTATTGAATCAGCAAAAACTAAACAGGCCAGAGAATCTGGCGTTGAAATAATTACGGATTTAGAATCCTATTTGGAGAAAAAATATGGCACTTCCTAAGTGGACTGATGAGCGCACCGACGCTCTGACTACTTTCGTGGGCACTGAAAGCCCCGTATCCCAAGCTACTGTTGCAGAAGCAGCAGATGAGCTTGACACCTCTGCACGTTCTGTCTCTAGCAAACTGCGAAAGATGGGTTTCGAAGTAGAGCTTGCTTCTGCTGCGGCTGGTAAGTCTTTTACCGCCTCGCAAGAAGCTACCCTGCACTCTTTTGTTACTGATAACTCAGGAGAGTACACATATGCTCAAATTGCTGAGCATTTTGAAGATGGAAACTTCTCACCCAAATCTATTCAGGGTAAGATCCTGAGTATGGAGCTGACTGACCATGTTAAGCCTGCTCCCAAGGTTGAGAGTGTTCGTACTTACAGCCCCGAAGAAGAAAGCACGTTTATCGCTATGGTAAATGACGGCGCTTTTGTTGAAGCTATTGCAGACACATTGAACCGTACTGTTAACAGTATTCGAGGTAAGGCTTTGAGCCTTCTTCGCTCTGGTGACATTGCTGCTATTCCTCGCCAAGAGACTACAAAAGGCCCAGCGAATGCTGATCCTTTAGCAAATGTAGACGTAGCATCTATGACTGTAGAAGCTATCGCGGAAGCGATTGGCAAGACTGCTCGCGGTGTTAAGACTATGCTTACTCGTCGAGGGTTGACTGCTTCAGATTATGATGGCGCGGCCAAGGCTGCAAAGTCTCAGTAAGAGATTTAGTGTAGATGGCTGACTCTTTCGAGGGTCGGCCTTTTTATGTTCGGGGGAACAATTGAATATTTCTAGTGCTTTGATAAAGCAGTGTGTTGCTGTGGGGGACTTTGAAACGTGGAGCTATCTACGTAAAGAGTATCTCCCAGGAGAATATCACCTGCTTTTTGAGGCTATTGACAATCATTGTGAGAAGTTTCATGAGTTCCCGTCGTTCAACGACTTAAAATTAAGTATACGACACCCCTCTACTAAAGATAAGGTGTATGCAGTAGAGTCTATAGATGTAGATATTGATCCTGCAACGTTGCTTGAATATTTAAAAAATGAATATGCTCAGAAAGAGATACTAAACTCTCTTGACAAGTATATTGATAACTCTGTATTGTTTGCAAGTGCAGATGAGTCAGTTCAAGAGCTACATCAAATAGTTCTTGATATAGAAGATAAGGTTGACCTTGAAGTACCACAAGAAAGTATGCAACGTATACATCTTATGGAGCCCGAGGAAGAGCTTGCCAAGCATATTGGTCTTGGCTTAAATTCTATATATGATGAAAATATTACGTTTAGTCCCAAAGATTTGATTCTTGTGGGAGGTAAGCGGGGCTCAGGTAAGTCTATTACTTGTGCTAATGTTGCAAACAATGTTTTTCAGTCTGGCCGTTCAGCTATTTATTTCACTATTGAAATGGATAGTCGTGCAATATTGCAACGATGTTGCTCGATCTCAACTGGAGTTCCCTTTTCTCGTATTCGCAATGGAAACCTCACGAATATGGAGTGGGAAAAAGTGGCCTGGTGGCAAGCAAGTCGTTTCGTCAATGGACAAGAACGACTTTTAGAATACAAAAAAAGCGAAAGCCGAGACTATAATGAATTTCATCGTAGCCTAACTACTCAACATGAGCTTCTCCCGACTCAACAGTTGGATGTTATCTACGACCCTAGCCTTACTATCGCAAAGATACGTGCAGAGCTAGACAAGAAAGTCTCTAGAATCGGCGCAAGCGTTATAATTGTAGACTATATAAATCAGGTT
>Ga0098055_1002010_pt1 | contig 10740 bp, 11 predicted proteins | sample 17_taG_FD_75107 | JGI IMG/M metagenome (GOLD analysis project Ga0098055, IMG submission 75107) | Marine viral communities from the Subarctic Pacific Ocean - 17_ETSP_OMZ_AT15314 metaG | ecosystem: Environmental > Aquatic > Marine > Oceanic | place: Pacific Ocean | collected 2015-01-18 | reverse complement strand
TGTCAAACAACTTGTTTCAAGGTGAAACAACTTGTTTCAAGGTGAGACAACTTGGTCAAGTTGGCTTGAAGATGAAGGGGCCCAAGTTGTCAAGTTGATAGGGCGACCTTCGAGACAACTTATCCCGAGTTGAGGTTGACAAGGGGGGAGCATGTTTGGCCAGTTTGACATTTTGGTTCAGTTTGGGCAAGTTGGGCAAGTTGGGTGATTCCTAACCAACTTCCTAACCTAACTAACCTATTCAACTTTTTGGCGTTTTAAAAAAATATATTAAAAATCTAAATATGTATTTTGTTTAAATTCTTAAATAGTTAGTTAGTTAAATAGGAATGGCATAAGCCCATATAAACATTGAACAAAAACCTAACCAACAACTTCTAACCAACTTGCCCAAGCTGGGGTTAAATAGGAAATTCTGCCGACTCGAGACTATTTCAAATTCTAAATTGATCCAAGGTGGCCAAATTGGGCAAATTGGGCAATTTGGTTAGTTAGGAATCAATTCTCAATTCCTGAGAATTACACCCTGATTTTTGAGAATCAATTCTCATCTTGGGCAGGGTGGGGGCACCCCCAAGAAGGAGTCCCGCGCGCACCTAGCACCTAGCAGTAATTTGCCTGCACGCTCACTGATTTTGAAAAACCGCGCCCAAGGTGCCCAACCTGTACAAAACATCAAAGTGAAAAGTGAAGAGGGGGGGCCCTTCTATATAAGGAGTCCCGTCGGATTGGACAAGGTGGGACTCCGGTTACTATATCGGTACGGCGTGTGATATAATTGGTATTATCCCCGAAGGCCCAGTTCTCGGGTGGGGTATGGGAGTTCGAGTCTCTCCGCGTCGTCTTTATTAGGAGACCATATGACAGATAGAGTTTACTACTGGCTTGTGTCCATGCAGGCGATAGGGATCTGGGCCAACATGAGTGGTAAGCTCGGAAGCACAGATGAGTGGTTTCTTGGAGCCGTATCGCTGTTGGTAGGTGTTGGGTGGGTTTTTGATAAGAGAGAGTCATGACGGTAGAGCTTGTAGACATCCTCGACGGAGAGGTGATTATAGTGAAGCGGACCACTCGGGTGTGGTGGGCACCGTGGCGTAAGAAGACTCAGATGTTTGTAGGTGAGTGGGTTCACTGGGATTATTACCCCAGCAAGAAACTAAGAGTTGTCGCGGACAAGTATATAATCCGCGAGCTCATGGACTTTCACAGCAGGTATAAAAGGGCCGATCGAACTAACCAAGTGTCCGGCCCGATGGGCAAAAAAGTCGCGAATATAAACGCGTTGATATACAAGGACGATTGATATAATAGAGAGATGGAGATCGTGAAATTTGACCCAAACGCCATAGCGCCTGAGCTATTGGACTGCGCGCAGACTTGTGCCTCTGTTCAGGAAGTCTTGGACTTGGTGGAAATTGATGACGATTTGCCCAACTTGAGCAGAGAGCAAGCACGTGAGCTCATGCGGTACGCTCAGGCTGAGTCGGAGAAAGACCAGCTAGCAGTAGCGCCAACAGCTACGTCAGTGCTCTCTGCTAAAGTGGACACAGCTCTGAATGACTACATCGACCATATCATAGAGGAGGTCCGGGTGCTGACTCAGATCTCTCGGAAACCGAAAGGCAAGGTGTTCAAGATAGACCAGAGTGGGCTAGTAGTTACACCGGAGCAGGCAAGCGAGATACTGAGTGAGAAGTCGAAAGAACTGATCGCGCTGAAGAAGGTAATGGCGGAGCAAACTAAGGCCGAGAGTGGACACGGCAATGCGAGTTCGGTTAGCCTGAGTGTGGACCTAGGGTCGATCGTTACGGGGGCAATAGAGAACATAAAACAGGCCGAGGTTGTAGTAGAGGCCAAGGAAGTATAATAGAGAGTATGACAACAGGCATACCAACATCAAACAAAGGGTATCAACAAGCGGCGGCGTATTACGCTGATCCGAACAACGAGTTGATCCCAGATGAGACCCATCACGAGTATGTAAAGGGTGTTCACGCGTACATGTTAGCCACTGCTATCCCAGCGGGGGGTGGTGGCGGTGGAGGAGATGTAACCTCTGAGGAGTTCTTGGACGTTAAGCAAGCTCAGGGCATCTTAGCCATTCAGCAGGCTATCAGTGCAGGCACTACTGTAAACTCGAACTACCTATATGCGGTTGATGAGTTCGAGGATGAGACTGGTATTGCTACTAAGGTTGCTACATATGAGCCATCTACTGCCAGCTATCGAACGACTACTGCTAGTGCTCATAACCTGCTTATCCAGTCTGAGGTAAGCCCTGCGGTGTACTCTAAGTTTGACCAAAGTTCGTACAACACTTCCTCTAGCGGATCTTTACAAATCAATGGGGCTCAGACTTGGGCCTGCGAGTTCTATATAACCGCTTTACCTAGTGCGTTTAGGACTCTACTGAATAACAGAGAAGGGGTGTCAGGCCGAGGTTTTCAGATTGATATAAATAGCTCTAACCAAATACGGATGTTTGGCAACACTGGTGGTGGGTCAATATTTTCTACCTTTCAGTTAACAGGTTCTCATGTTAACACTTGGGTTAAGGTGATTGGGACAGTTACGGGTATTGGGGGCAGTCAATCTGTTGAGGTTTTTATAGAGGGTGCTAGCGGTGGAGCCGATACGGGAGCTACCATTGCTTCCGCTGATGACTTCTACATTGGACATAACCCAGATACGGCAGGCAGAGAGTTTGACGGGCGCCTAAGAAACATCGAGATATATTCAGGCAAAGCTACTGACCCTGCTAATTGGGTTCCAGGAGATACAGACTCTATGTCGGGCGTATCTATCATTATGCAATCAGAGGACGGGTCGGGCTTTGATAACGATCAGGGCATCACCTTCACTGAAACTAGCGGCAAGGTGGTCAGGTTCGTTGACGCCAGTTTCTCGGATGGCACTGAAACACACACGCCCACCGCGAATGGAGATGTGTCCAATGTAGTTAACGATGCTAAGTTCGGCAGTAGCTCAATATACTTCGATGGGTCGGGAGCTTACATTAGTATCCCTGATAGTGCGGACTGGCACCCTGATTCAGGAAGCTACACAGTTGAAGCATGGGTTAAAGTACCTAATGTATCTGGCACAAAGACTATCATATCCCAATCCTTAAATACAGGAAGTCAAAGAGCTTGGATGATTAGGATAGATGATGACGAGGTTAGAATGTACTATTACACAGCGACAGGGGCAGGTAATGGAGGTAGCGAGGTTATTGCATCTTCCACCACTGGCCCTATATCTGCCAACACTTGGCATCATGTTGCCTTCGATATAGACACGGATAACACTACTCTTAGGCTCTATGTTGATGGTGTGGTTGAGTACATAGACGCTTCTTTTACCGCATCTATAATTGACTCCACGGCACAGCTTGCTGTCGGGTGCTACAATCAAGGTGGCACTCCCGTTGGGTTTTTCAATGGATTCATGGAAGAGGTTAGAGTCCTTAAAGGATCCGCTGAGTACGCAGGTGCCTTCACTCCTCCAACAGCACCTTATAACGCAGGCTATGTCTCTAACATAGAGTTAGACTCAATCACATTCACAGCAGGTACAGCTCCAACAAAAGCTACTATCGTTGTGGTCATGGAGCCTATCGACAGCGTTACTATCAACACTGACTTCTTAGCGTATGTGAGTCCTACTGCCAGTTTCGCTAACAAGGCAACCTTCACCTTAACTTATGCAGGTATAGATCCTCTCAGCGGAGGAAACATCTACACCTCGGATGACGTAGATCTCTCTGGTCTAACCAGTGGTACTGACATGAGGTACTACATACGAGGAGCTAACGAGAAAGACCTTCGAGTCCACGCAGTGTACCTTTATTACGCAGGTTAATCATGGCTATTAGATCAGGACAAGTAGGGGTCAAGACTGCGGTCGTTAAGAGCCCTATCAGTAAAGAATACCTAAAGCGTAAAGCTGAAGGCACCAACAACCCTCACCCTTGCAGACCACCTAAATGAACATTGATATAGGAAACATTATTGACATTGTTGGCATTGTCGTATTACCTGTTGTCTATCTTCTATTCAGATCCATAAGGAGTCTAGAGATGAACCAAGAAAAAGCACAAGGCGACCATAAAGTCTTAGATGAGAAAGTTCACCACATCGAGGGCAATTACAAACAGGGCATCGAGTACGTTAAGGAAACCATGCACGGCCTTAAAAGTGACATCAGCGAATTAAAAACTGTTATGATGGAACTGCTAACTAAGAAGTGATGGGACCGGAAATTCTTTTAGGAGCGGCAGGAGCAGGAGCAGGAGTCCAGATCTTCAAACAGATCTTATCTGACCAACAAGCTAATGCACAGAAAGCGTTTGACATCGCGGCTAAAGCGGCAGGTATTCAGAACAAGAATGCCAATGATGCGGCGAAGAGGTCGTCCGGATGGGGACGGCGCTTTGCTTTGGTTACTGTACTTAGTGTTGCTTTTATTGGCCTTCTGCTCGCATCTTTCATGGAGATACCAGTCTCACAAATCGTACGAAAAGAGCCCATCCTCAACTTGCTCGGAATGGTCAAGCTCGGGGGCGGTGAGAAAGTAATTGAGGCGAATGGACTTGTATTACCGGAATACGTTGGACAATCCGTTCAGATTATTATAGCCTTTTACTTTGGAGCAAGTGCGGCTAAGCGATGAACGTAAATCAGGAGGAAATTCAGGAGCTCCTCCACCTTACACGCAGGAGCTTAGTCAACACTGGACTCGGGTTGTTTCCGGACAACATGAGGATCAAGTCTTGTGCGCTCCATTACAAACTATCAGAAACTCTAGTATGCTCAGATCGGTCAACAGCGTTCGCATTCCCTCGTGGTTTTGGAAAGAGCACGTACTGTTGGGAACTCATGAGCGCATGGAACGTGATGCACCGGAAGTACCGGTACATCATGTTCATTGGTTCAACGACTACGATCGCAGAGGACATGTTCGCCAACGTGCGGTCCCAGCTAACCAGCCATCCCCTACTGAAGGGAATGGTCAAGGTTTTAAAAGATACTGCTAACAAGTTCTTCTATCAGATAGATGGTGTCAACTACTTCTTGGCTTGCTATGGTGCTGGTCAGCAGTTACGTGGTAAGCGCTTCGATGCTATTCGGCCTGAGCTTGTCATCATGGATGACTTGGAAACAACTGAAGGAGTGCGATCCCCGGATCAAAGAAAGAAACTTAAAGACTGGTTGTTCGCAGACGTACTACCGCTTGATGTTAACGCCCGATTTTTCTACATCGGAACCATGCTTCACGAGGACTGCCTACTAGCGAACCTCATTGTTGATCCCTTGGTAGAGGAGAAGACAGGGGATAAGTGGGACGTGATGCGCTTTGGTGTAGTAGATGATAACACCGGAGACCCTACTTGGCCTGAGAAATATGACACGAGTTGGATAGAAACAGAGCGCAAGAAGTACATAGCGAACAACATGCTATACCGTTTCAACACGGAGTACATGAACATCGCAGTGGCTAGGGACGACAGGACATTCGATCCCACACGTATCAGGTTCTTCGCACCAGATCAACTAGAAGCCGCGAGGCGAGACATGGAGATAATCATGGTAGTTGACCCCGGTATTAAAGCATCAGCAGACCATGACCCTACGGTTATCCTAGTCAGTGGCATGGATGCAGACGGCAACCTGTGGATGCTAGACATGATAAGGAAGCACATGATCCACCACGAAATCTTGGACGAGATCGTAGATGTGTATAGGAAGTGGAACCCCAACAAGGTATGGATTGAGTCTGTTCAGGGGCAGGAGTACCTAGTTCAGGATCTCGAACACGGCACTTGGCCCGGAGGTTTTATCCTACCAGTTGAGAGACTGGACAACAAACACGTACGTATGGGCAAGACTAGGATCTACGGGATTGAAGGTATGTTCCATCAGCGGAAACTTCTGGCGCCTGCCGCCGCTCCGTGGTGGGTTGACTTTTGTGATGAGATGGTTAGTTTCCCCCGTGGAAGGCATGATGATATGCTCGACTGCGTTGCGTACGCCAAACTTTCCCACAACAGACCAAGTGGTAAGAAGTTTGATTTCAGCAACATATTGTCTGGACGATTGACTTCGCCAACAGTTTTCTAAAATAGGTAGTTATGGCTAACACAACAAACTCTCACCCAGACTTTCCAGCTATCAAACTGGACAAGATGGAACAAGAACTCAACGCTGAGTACATGGGTCTAGAGTCCGGATACAAGACGCGCAAAGCAAACAGAGAGGAAGCGTGGCGGAGATATAACTTCGAACCTTACGGTAATGAGAAGAAAAACTCCAGCAAGATCGTAGACTCTACCATCTTTAACGCTGTTGAGTGGATGACTCCATCTCTCATTCAGCCATTCTTTGAGACATCAGACGTCATCAAGGTCATCCCTGAGACAGCCGAACTCAAGGACATCATGGCCGCAGAGTACAACCGAGAGCTGTTGAACTACCAACTTCGTAAGCGTATGGATTTATATTCAGTCTACTACGATACGTTCAAGACCTTCCTAATTAGTGGTGACGCGTACCTTAAACTTACGTGGCAGAAGAAAGACTCTAAGATGGGTGAGCCAGTAGGCCGACCCCTCATTACACCTGTAACCCCCGATGCCATTCGTTATGACTGGACAGTGAAGGGTGGGTTCATGAACAGCCGAGTGGTTACACACGACGAAGACTGGACTCGATCTGACATCTTAGGTATGAAAGGCCAGAAGGGTGTAGTTGACGCTTGCCTAGATGCAGTTCTGGAAACGTCAGGAAGTGAGATGAAGTCGACTGACTTGCGCGATGAGCAAGCAGAAGACAAAGCATATCAAGGTGAACAGTTCACCATCGCGGAAGAAGCGAAGAAACTTTACTTACGACGAGAACACTGGACCGAGTATGACCTCAGAGGTGATGGCAGGCTAGAACCAGTCATGGCAGTATTCATCAACAACAAACTTGTACAGGTCATTGCGAACCCATACGATTTCAAACGCCCACCCTTTGTGCAGGCTGAGTGTGTTAGGAACCCCCTCGGAAATCCTGCCTTTGGCTGGGCTGAAATTCTAGGAGACATCCAGAAGTTCCGTACCGCTATCATGCGTATGAGCTCGGACAACCTTAACAGTCAACACAATGGACTATACGAAGTTGACCATAACAACGTAGACGAAGTGGGGATGCAAGTCCTTATGAACGCACCTGAAGGATCACGTATTGGAATTCCAGTGCGTAAGCCGGGATCAATCAACCCTCTTCAGTCTGCTCCTCTTGCCCCTCATGCTTTCAAAGTATGGGAGATGCTTGAAATTGCAGGAGAGAACCGAGGGGGATTTACTAGATACTCTCAAGGTCTTGACTCTAAAGCGCTTAACCAAACAGCTACAGGATTCGTAGGTATCACCCAACGATCTGAGATGAGACTGTGGGAAGTAGCCACTCGATTTGCTGAAGCTACTCTCAAGCCTCTACTTCGTATGGTTATCACCCTAAACCAGCAGATGCTTACTCCTCAAGACATTGAGGTACAGTTTGGAATTGATGGGCGTGACATGGTAATGGTGGACAAGGTGACAGGAAACCAAGTACCACTCAACAAGAATCCGGGTGAACTTATCAAAATCAAGAAAGAAGACATTGCAGGCTACTTCTCTGTCCTTCTAGACCTTCAGGTTGGATCGGACAAGCAACAGAAGATTAACAACCTGTTTCAGTTTGGGCAGTATTTTGCACCGTATATCGGAAACGGTGTACCGCCTGAAGTAATCGGAGCTATTGCCACAGAGACGGCAAGACTCATGGACCTGCCGAAGGTCGAGAATTTAGTAAGGAGCAATTATGCAGGACGTGGAATCAGCTTACCAGCCCTTGGAGAGGCTGGAGGAGATGCGCAAGCAGGCGGAGGCATTGGAGGAACTGCGACAGAATCAGTCCTTTCAGACTCTGTTCCTAACCAACTTTCTGGGCAACCGTTACCATGAACTTGAAAAAGAAATTCTTAGAAATGCTAGCCAAGGCGTTGAAGATGCTGAAATTATATTTGAGTATCGAGCGCTTGACTTCTTTAAAAGATACCTTGAAAGGATCGAAGAAGGCGGTAAGGCAAAATTTTATCAACGTATGGCGGAGAAAGCCAACAAAACCGGATGGTCAGAAGAAGACCTAGACTCAATTAGGAGGAGCTTAAATGTCTGAGGAGCAAACAGTTGAACAGGAAATCCCATCAGGGTTTACCGCAGAAGAGTACGCAGAGGCCATGTCTATGCGAGAGGAGGAGAAACCCGCTGAGGGATCTGAGCTTCCGAAAGAAGAGGAGTCCAAAGCTCCTGAGCAAGAACCCAAGGCAGATGAACCTGCGGGGAATGAGGAAACAGCTCCCGCGCCAGAAGGCGATGATGCGAGTGAGGCCGAAGCAAACCCGTTTACTTTTAAGGTAAAGGGGGAAGACCGGGAGTTTACTAAGGCACAGATACAACACATGCTCTCAAGGGAGCAAACCTTCCAGCAGAAGTACGACGCGATCAATAAGTCTGAAACCACTAAACTTGGTATGCTTATGGAGGCCGCGAAGGGCGGGGACGCTGGAGCACAAAAGAAAATCTTGGATCACCTCAAGGAGTTTACGAACAACGATGTTTACGAACTAGAGGATGTCGAGCAAGAGTTCGACCTTGACAAACACGTCGAGAAGAACCAAGAACTAGAATCAGAGGATGAAGCGTTTGCTGACGTCAAGAACGATGTTGACTTTGAAAAGACGCTTGATACAATGAAAGAGCATTTTCCGAATCGGATGCCGGGGAAATTGTTTCAGTCATACTGGGACAATCCGGAGGAGAGGAGGATAATGTACGATATTGCCGCTTCAGGTAGAGCTGATGAGATCTTCGACGCGTTAGATGGAGAGCTCAACAAACTATCTTTAGCTGACAAAATCAAAATAAAACAGGATCCAGAAGCATATGCTCTGGCAGTTGTGGAAGCCATCAATGGCTTGAACGCACCACAACAGCCCAGTGCGCCGAAGGATTCAGGGCCAACTGATCTTGACGCGGTGTCTACTGGACGAAGTTCACATTCGCAGACTAAGGAAGAACGTCCGCCTGACTTTAGCAAAATGACTGAAAAGGAATTCTATGATTTCCAGATCAAGAACTTTGGGAAAGTCTTGTAACCCCTTGTTCTAACCGCTATTCGGAGGAAAAAGAATGGCTATCTATACAAGTGCGGGAACTCCGGGCGCCGCTTCACCTGCCGCCGGGACTTACGCCGCAGACCACAAATTCTACGAACGCAAGTTCCTAGAGATTCTACAACCTGCTCAACTCTACGACAAGTGGGGAGACAGCAGATCCATCGGACCTAACAGCTCTAACACGATCGTCGTTAAGAAGATCTCTGAGTTCACCGAAGATGTTGCGGCTGTAACTCTCACTGAAGGTACTGTACCTTCTGAGCTTGCCGCTGTCAGCCTAACGCGTACAGAGAAATCTGTTAGCCAGTATGGTGGATACATCACTACCAGTGACCGCTTCGAAGAAGAAGGTCTTGACGGAACCAAGCTAGAACTTACCAAGCGTATGGGACAGCATGGATCTAAAATTATGAACCGTGTACGACGTGACGGACTCCTTGGTGGGTCCAGTGAGCGTTTTCAGAATGGTGTTGCTGACCAAGACTCAATCACTGCCGCGCTTACTTCAGGTAACGTAGCAACTGACTTGGACTTCATCCTTACTGATTTCCGTAATAACTTCGTAAACGAGTTTTACCCAATGACTTCAGGATCACCTAACGAAGGCACTACGCCTATCCCCGGTGGTTATGTTGTCATCGTTCCTGTCGCCGCTATTGACACCATTCGTGGTCACACTGACTTTGACGAAGTTGAAACCTATGGTGGCCAAGTAACTCTTCTTCACAAGAATGAGTTCGGTCGCTACAGAAACTTCCGCTTCATCTACGACACAGAAGTTAAGACTGTCACCAATGGTGCCGGTACTCCTCAAACCATTGCGCAATGTCTAATCTTTGGACAAGGCGACATGGACAAGGCCTACGTAACAGTTGACCTTGCTGGTGGTAATATGCAAATGATCAGCAAACCTTTGGGTTCTGCTGGTTCTGCTGACCCATTAAACCAGATCGCCTCATTGGGATGGAAAGCTAAACAAGCTACTTTCATCATCCAAGACGATTACATGTTCCGATGGGAAATTTCACTTGGTGACGCGTAATAGCGTTACTTAACCTATGAGTAAGGTGGGCGTCCGGTGCTCCTACGGGCGTCCACTTTACTCTTTCCATTGTCATAAGGAGATAAAATGACATCAACAAATAGAAAGTCAGCACCCGCTAAAGAGTCTTCTGAGGTTAAACTAACCAAGGCAGAAGAAGCGGCGTTGCACGCCTCGCTTGAGAAGGCAAAAGATGAGATCATCAATGAGCGTAGCAGAGACGAAGAGCTCTTCGCTAAGCACAAAGAATTATGGGAAGATCGGTACGAGTGTAAGGTCACTTGCGTAAGTCGTAAAGGGGAGAAATCCCACGGCGTTACAGTTGGTCATCCTGATAACCCACACAAACCATACCGAGTTAGTATTAAACTAGGTGAGTGGTTGAAGGAAGAGGTCGGAGGACTGCCCAAGTTTATCATTGATAAGTTTGCGCGATGCTTTGACACTGAGTCAGAAGAACTGATCCCAACTAACATTGGGCCTGATCAATCAGG
>Ga0098055_1002009_pt1 | contig 10743 bp, 23 predicted proteins | sample 17_taG_FD_75107 | JGI IMG/M metagenome (GOLD analysis project Ga0098055, IMG submission 75107) | Marine viral communities from the Subarctic Pacific Ocean - 17_ETSP_OMZ_AT15314 metaG | ecosystem: Environmental > Aquatic > Marine > Oceanic | place: Pacific Ocean | collected 2015-01-18 | reverse complement strand
TATTTTATTCATTTTGTTTAATTTTAATTTTACTTGGTGCATAAGTTTTAATTTTATTAAGAGCATTTTCTAATCTCCATTTTAAAACCTCGCTGCTTATTAATTGGTGTCTGTAGGATATATCATTATTTTTTAAGATTTTTTCTTCTTCTACCAATTCATCTATTTTCATATTTTTATATCTTTCTAAAATATCATAATACTTCTCCTCCGTGTCAATATCTATAATCATAACACTAATATTTGTTTATTGTTTTCATTGTAACGTTTCTCAAGTTTTTTATGAAACTCAATTACATCATTATTATATTCTTCTAAAGTAGGCAGTTTGCTTTCAGCATCATACCTTGGATGTTCTTTAGAATATTGAAAGCTGATGCCAGCATAATAAGAGTCTTTCTCTTCTAATTCATAAGAATAAACCTCATCTACAGGCAGCCCTTTTTTAAACTTTTCAATCTGTTCAAAAGTACCATATACATTAAAAGATTTTTTTTCAGTTTTGGTGTCGACATAATTTTTGTCAAGTATATTATGTCTGCCTGTGATAGCAATTTCTGTGTATTCATAAAGTTGTATTGTTTTATACTGTAGCATTTTCCATTTGTTTATAATTAATAACTAAGTTGTCTTTTGTAAATCTTATGTCTTTGTCTCTGCATTCTTGTATTCTTTCAATACAAAATTTCATCTCATAAGTTGTTCCTGCAAGAGTAGGAAACTTAACAACCGCAGAACTAAATTGTATTCTTCTTATTCTTTTCCTTACTTTCTCAAAGTTTGACATATATAAATCTGTATGCTCACTCCCCTCCATACTTCTTAGTCGCATTGTGCAAGTATCATCCGACCATAAAGTTTCTTCTAGCACCCAATTTAAATTTACTGATTTGTCATCCCATTGTATTTCTTTTTTATGTGCAGGAACATAAGAGTATTGTTCCTCAAACAATTCTATAAAAGAGTCGTCTTGAAACACATCTTTTAGTGGTAATATTTTTTTTGTATTCATAGTTTTTGGTTTTTGGTTTATTTATTTAAGTTCTTAAAAGTATCTAAGAATGATTTATCCCAATCATTCCTTGGCTTTACTTTTTTATCTATCATAAGTTGAGCTATATTTACTCCTGTATCTCCTCTGAATTTTGGTTTCCATCCTGCTGCTTTCAGTCTTTTTTGTTCTGCTATTATTAAGTCTATCATTTTTTTTTGTTTTTTATTTTATAGTTCCTTTGTACTCGCCGTTTATATATCTCCAAGTTTGGATAATTTCGTTACCTTCCTCTCTTAATTCTTTTATGTAGTTTTTAGCTTCTGTAAGGTTAGTAAAAGACTCTTCGTAATTGTCTCCTTCTTGGTCTCTGTATTCTATGTCGTATTCGTAGGTCATTTTGTTGTTTTTAATTATATGTAAATATACATTTTATTTTCAAACTGTGCAAGTTATATGCAAAGATTAATATTTTTTTTTATCTATTTCTTATCTCTTCTTGTATTGCTTTTAAGTCGTTTTCTATTCTTTTATAGAACTTTTTACTGTAATCTGTTCTTTGAGAAATAGGCTCAGATGCATAATCTTGAAGCATTCTAAAGCAGTTTTTTTGTGCGTCTATTAAAGTTTGTATATCCCAAGTTGTTAATTTTATTTTTGTTTCTTTTAGTTTCATAATTTTTGGTTTTTTTGTTCGTTTAATTATATGTAAATATACAACTTATTTATAAAGTATGCAACTAATTTGCAGTAATTATAAGTTTTTTTTAGTGTAAAAAGGGAGGGGGAAACTGCCATCTGTGTGGTGTTTTATCCCCCTCAGTCCCTTTTATAATGTGCCTTTATTATAAGATTGAAAAAAATTATCTGTATATTTTGTCGGTTGTTCAAGGCCTAGTTTTCTCTCTATTGCCCAAACCTTAAAGTCCATAGCATCGTGTGATTGGCTTTTCTTAGCCTCTTTAACTGATATGCTATAAGGAGGAGTATCGTTCATCTCCATAAAATTATTGATTTTTCTAATTCTTTCATATAAGTACTCCCAGTCTTGTTTTGTTGCGTGTATTGAATATTTAGCCATAGTGTTTGTTTTTGTAGGGGGATTTTACACCCCCTTGTTATTATTAGTTATTTATGTAATCTACTGCTTGATTTAAGCCTTCTGCTGAGTAAGGAAAAGAGTCTGTGCCTACAGTAATAATGTATTCGTATTTTGGATTATTTATTTTTTCTAAATATACAATAGTTACATACTCCATTCCGTTCCAGTTACATTCTAAAGCAATAGTCTTAGATGTAAAGCTGTTTAAGATATTACATTTAGTAAAGCCATCATTAAGTAAGTTTTTTATTTTACTTGTTAGTTCAATGTTTGTGTATTTTGTTATCATTTTTTTGTTTTTTAATTATATGTAAATATACATTTTAATTACAAAGTATGCAAGTTATTTGCAATAATTAAAGGTTTTTTTTAATATAAATCTACCTCTACATTTAGCTGCAAATCAGCCCATATGCGGTACTTTTGCAGGTCATCAATGTCTGTAGGACAACCACTCCACGCAGTTGTCAATATGGCCTTTAAATCCACATTCTCGGGGTTTTGTATAATCTCACTGTAAGTCTTACCTGTATGCTCACTTATTAGTTTTACTAATTGTCTTCTATTGTTTGGTGCTAACATAATTTTATTTTTTTAGGTTATTAAATTTGTGTAGGTATTTGTACCATTCTAATATTGATGGCTTTTCTGTTACTTGTACTTTTATTAATTTTATTGGTTTCATAATTTAGGTTTTAAGGTTAAAAGCAGGAGGCAGAGCATTTTGCAGACTTGTCTGTGCCTACCCCCTACTTATTAATTTGTTTGCAGATTTACGATTACTGCTCTATCATCAACACACCAGCTTAGTTTTACGTCTGGAGCAAAGTTGTTAGTATTTAGCATCCAACCCCATCTTTCCATCATTCCGAGTCTTTTAAACATACCTCTTGGAGTTCTTGGCTCTTTTCTGTTATCGTCATCTTGCAGCCAAGTTGCCCATACTTCTGTATCTTTGCCTTTTGAGTCTGTGTTCGTTCCGCAGTATTCCCAAGGGTCTGTGTTGTCTAATAGGCTTTGTAATTCTTGTGTTCTGTATAATTTTGAGTTCATAGTTTTTGTTTTTTAGTTATTTATTTTTTATCTTAATCCTGTTACGTTTATTGATTTGTCGCTTTCAAATTTTGTGTGGCAATTTGCTCTCAGCCAGTCTGCTATAAAAAGTCCGTCTATATCAACACTTATTTCGTCTAAGTTTACTACTAAATCTGTATCATCTAAAAATCCTATTGTGAAGTCTTTTTCTGTCATATAATTATTTGTTGCTAATATTATTAAAGCTTTTAAGTCTTTCATCTCTTGTAGTTTTCTTTGTTCTGAGTTGTGTCTAAGTAATTCTATTGCTGTTGTTATTTTCATATTTTCTAGTTGTTTGTTTTTTAATATATATAAATATACAGTTTATTTTCAAACCTTGCAAATATATTGCAATATATATCAATGTTTATATATACCTAACTCTTTGATAACTAAAGAGTTACATAATATAGTAAAAAAAGATTAAATTTAGTTGCAAATATCTTGCAGAAAGTAGTCGATTTTAGACAAAAAAAAGAGGACAAATCCGAAGAAATGCCCTCTCAAACAAGTACACAAACAATTATAGAAAACTCTAGGTTTTATTTCTTACCGCTATCGGCAATCCCTTGACCTAAAACAAGAGCTAAAAGTGAGTAAAAGGTGTTTGTTGCTACCTCCTCATCCAAACCAAAACTGTTACATAATATCGGCACAACGATTGAACTTACGGCATACCAAAACTTTTTAGATTTAAAAATCTGTCCTATTAGCATTTTTTGTATCATAATTTTATCTGTTTTTAATTATTAAATTAATATTATCTGTCACTCCCTTTTCAATTAGGGTTTCCATCAAATTAGTGTGAGCCTTTCTACTTAGACCAACAAAGTCATCTTTTCTTGTTTGGCCTGTTAAAATACACCCACGACTATCTTTTGTTCTGTTACCTACGTGAAATAAAATAAAATCTCTATTAGGGACATCTTGCACCAATAGATGTAAATAATCATAACTCGCACTTTCCCGAGGATATCTAAATCTCATTTTATAATTACCTTTTGGAATGCAAGAAACACTTTTTTTATTATCTAGCCAAGGCCTCTCTAAAGTTTCGCATTGATATTCGCCATTAATATAAAGTTTTCCTTGTGTTGAATCTTCCGTGCATCTATCTCTAATCAATAATACATTGACTTCGCTTTTACATACACCAACTTTTTCTCCTAAGTTTTTAAGAATTTTTTTAGTTATTCCTATCATTTTTCATCTTCTTTGCTTGATTATATATTGTAATTAATATCGCTAAAGATAAAGAAATTGTTGTTAGCATTGCATTAAAGTCTGCAATTCCAATTCCGATTGCACTAAGATTAGTTGTCCATAAAAAAACTGTTTCTTTCACTGAGTTGTTTATTTCTGATTGCATAATAATTTCTTATTATTTAAATTGTATTAGTCCACATTATACCATAATAGGTCGTGGAGATATTTGTAGTGTCTATTTCTGTATTATTATATTTCATCAATTTCTTGTATATATATATCATTCTGTATGTCTATGTAATCCAATTGTCCTCCGTCTCCCATCCATTCATCAGTTGTATAATGAGAATGTAAAACAAATTTTGTTATACTCGCAAATTTAAATAAATATTTTTGAGTTATTTGTGCAGTTATTACGAGTAATTGAGTTCCGTCTAAACTAGGATGTTTAAATTGAACTTGATTTTTATCTAGCAAATCCCATTGTTGAGTATTTAATAAATAGTAATTCATTTTTTATGTTTACAAGTTTGCAATGCAATTTGTTCTTTTTCTAAATCTACAATTCTATCCTCGCATTCATTTATAACTTTTATTTTTTTCTCTAGCCTTTGTTCAAGCACTTTTATGTCTTCTCCTAATTGTGCAATTTGACTGTATGCAATACCCATTGTAAATATAATTCCTACAATCCATATTATATTACCAATATTTAATGTGAGGTCTTTCATCATATACTTACAAAATTAGAATCACCACTTACTACAAAACTTGGATGACTGTTTCCACTACTATCCGTGCCATCATTTTCAAGTTTGTAATATGCTTCTAAATCATTAGCTGCCGAATGTGTTGTTGCATCTAATCTTGTTCCTTCATTATATAATTCACTTACTTCCGTATCTGATAATCTTTTATTCCAAATCGTTAAGTCATTATATTGTGTTTCTGTATCGTTCCCACTTTTTTTGTAATTCCAAGTATTACTTCCTAATGCTATTTGTCTGTCGGTACTTGCTGACAAATTTAAAGTTCCTGCATTATTTCCATTTGCATAAAAACCTTGACCGAGATTTGTGCCATTCCAATAACAGTCTATATTAGCATTTGTAAAACTATTATTTCCTGCATAAGCAAAAGTTATCATTGTAAATAAATCGTCGCCAGTATTTCCTCTGTTTGTATTACTCCAATAACTAGTTCCTAATCCTGCGGCATTGTAGGCTTCGGTGTATGGACTTCCATTTACTTGAAAAAGCCAAAAATTATATTTTTTTGTATTACTTGATGAACTTCTCATTTCCCAATATAATCTGTTATTAACTTCGTTATAATAACAACGTATCATATGGTCACTCCCATTTGTACTTCCACTTGCGGTTGAAGAAAATAAATGAATGTTAGTGTTTAAATTTGCATTCCAACCAACTTTTACCCAAAACGAAACTGTAAATGCTGTGTTTTGAGTATAACTCATTAATCCGTTTCCATCTGCAATTAAAACCGCTTGTCCACTTCCCTCTGTCAATGACCTACTAACTGCATAATCATCTGAAAATGTAGCAGCTGACGGAACTTCAACATCTGAAATTTTGGAAATGTTTGCTCTAGCTATGTCTTTAACTTTATTAACATTTGCTAATGCAACATCATTTATTTTTGATGTACTCATTTATTGTACTTCTACATAAGTATTGTCTGGACAGAAATAGATTGTGTTACCACCTGCACCTCCATTCCCATCCAGACCATATCCTATTATTCTTACAACGCTGCCAGCTGCTGATGGTTTTGTATCTGTAATGGCTCCTGCCGTATTTGACAAATACAAAGGGTCTCCAGCATTATCAACAGTATCAGCAATATTAATCGCACCTCGTAATAACATCCCTTTAGATGATGCTGTGCTTATTGCAATCGCTAATAATCCTTGATACCTGCCGTTTAAATTTGCATCGGCCTCTACCCACGCACCACCTTCGTCCTCAGTCAAAACATAAACTTTACCTGCAACTGTAGATGTATTCGCACCTAAAAATGTAATGTCGCCATTATTGTGTCCAACTGTTGTCGTTGGTACTTCAATAACTCGATTTGCGATTTTTTCATAATTAGCCATATTGTAAAAATATAAAAATTAATTTAATTAGTTAATTAGTTGACATAATACAATTACATCACCAGCAGATGGTGCAGCAGAAAAAGTAATGTCTACCGCAGCCGTTGTTGTTCTAACTACATCAGCATAAACTGTCTCATAAGAAGATGCATCATACATTTGAACAATAACTTGTCTACTTCCTAGTCCGTGAGTTACAGTTATAGATGTTGCACCACCAATTGCCTCTGAATAACATCTTGCACCAAGTCCCTCTGGAGTTACAAATCTTGTGCTATCACTTCCGTTTTTAGCTTCAGTTGTTGTTGCTCTTTCTGCGATACCTTTTGTCGTTGTATTAGCATCTGGCTCATCTCCTGTATTCGTTCCCGACTGACCTACAAGGTAAGTTTGGTTAATAGCAGTACCATTCCAAGTTCCTGTTGTAATTGTACCTACAGTAACTAATGATGTATTTCCAGCCGTTGGTGATTTACCAGCTAATGCAGTTGTTATACCCGAAGCATAAGATGCATCATCACCAATCGCCGCAGCTAATTCGTTTAACGTATCAAGAGCAGCAGGTGCTCCACCAATTAAGTTACTAACCGCAGTTGAAACGAAAGCAGTAGTAGCTAATCTTGTTGAACTGTTACCAGCCGTTTGAGTTGGTGCAGTTGGATTTCCTGTAAGTGCAGGAGAAGCTTTCGGTGCTAATGTTGAAATTGTTACTGCCTTTACTCCAGCAAGGTCAGTCATTTCACTATCCATTAAAGCACCAGCTGCCGCTACAGTTGTAGCATCAGTAACATCCGCACTAGTCGAAATGCCGTCTAGCTTTGTGTTTTTTGCTGATGTAAAGTTGATTTCAGAAAGACCACCATTTCCAACACTATATTGTGTATTAGTATCTGTAGATGAAATTGTACCATTCGCTGCAATACTAATATTACTCCCAGCAGTTAAAGCCGCTACAACAGTTGTTGCATTTGTAACATCAGCACCAGCCGTAATACCATCTAATTTAGATTTTAAAGTTGTAGTGAAATTCTTTTGAGTTAATCCACCATCACCAACTGAATATTCAGTATTTGTGTCAGTTGCAGATAAAACTCCACTTCCGTTTATAGATAAGTTAGTTCCAACTTTAATCCCTCCAAGAGTTCCTGCTGCCGCAGTTGGTAATGAAAAGTTGTTTGCATTTGTAGCGATACCACTTAACTTAGTAGCATCAGCACTAGGATAAGAATTCTTTAATGTATTAGCATCTATCTCAGCTATCGTAGCCGAGGATAATGATACTGTTACAGAGCCACTACTTCCACCACCTGTTAAACCTGTTCCTGCGGTTACTCCTGTAATATCTCCTGTTGCAGAAGATAACTCTACCCAAGCACTCGCCGTAGCATATTTTAGCACATCAGACGCAGTGTTGTAGTAGATTTGTCCTTCAACTACAGCTGGGTCTGTCGCTAATTTCTGCACGACAATATTGAGTAATTGATTGTCATTTAAATCTACTGTACCTTGTACATCTAGATTGTTTAAAAATTTAATTGCCATTATTTATTTATTTATTATTATTATTAATTAAAGTAGGCTTTTCCCGAGAAACTGCCTACAAAAGTTAAAGTTGCTTGTGTCGTGGAATTATAATCCACTTGCCCTACAACAACTGTTCCTGCACTATCCACTACTGTTACACTCGGATATTTATTTAAGTTGTGTGTAACAACCCAAGTTGCCGATGCCTCAGTTTGTGTATGTGAGAAATGTTTATCTCCAATGCCATCTCCTGCTGACTTAAAAACTAGTTTTCCTGTATTAGCCTCTGAAACTAAATATTCTTCTAAAGAAGATTGAGCCTCTGAAACTGAAAAATTAAAACCAGTATCTACATCAGAACTATTTGCATTGGCCTCATTTACTAAAGTTAAATTAGTAGAATTATCTGTTATACTTGTAAAAAGCCTATGCGTTGATGAACTTGCAGATGTGATTGATGTAACTAATGCATCAATAATACTTTCAACTGTATCGTTTGTGTTTAAAGCTACATCTATTCTTAAATCGTATCCGTCTGGAGTTATTAAATTACCAAGCCCTCCAACATTAAATGCGACTAAAACTTTGATTGTATTGTTGCTACTGTATAATGTAAAATGTTTATTATTTAAAGTTCCATTTACATCAGCAACAGGAGTTATAATAGATGTACTTACGTGGTTGGTTGTAACATAACTTACATTACCATCTATCTTTGCAAGCAATGAATTATTACTTGCCTCCTCAAATCTTTTAGGATTATGAACTTGTGTTCCTTTTTGTTTACTGTGAAAATTACTCATTTATTAATAAAATATTATGCCTCCTTGTTTATTAGCCGTTACGTCACCCATTGCATCCTCATCCCTATGTTTACTGTTTTTATAAGTAGGATAATTATTTATGTTATTTTCATCAGATAAATAATCCAGCATATCCTGTAAAAATAAAGTTGCTTTTCTGTAAACGTCCTGTTTAATTAAATCGAATTGTTTAGGTGATACTGCTTGACTAAAATCATCAATATTTTCCATTATACCTGTGCCTGTTGTATTGTATTGTAAATCATTTAAAGTTTCAAAACGTACAAACCAAGACAAACATCTTACTAAAAAGTCATCCATAAGAGTTTGATTAGCAGCACTTAAACTTCCACTTGGGTCGTGTTCTCTAACCAACTCTTCGTAATACTCTCTACCAATAACTTTTTCTATGTGCGTTATTTCAGCAATTTTTATAATATCATCAGTTATTAAATTTGGGTCAAAGTTAACATTTGCTAATGAACTAATGACCTCATTTTTTGTAACTAATCTATCTAAATCATTTACATTATTATAGGCCATATTTTTATGATGTTATTGTAGCTATTTCTACATCACAAGCTACTGTGTCCGCTTGACATTTAACCATTGTCATATCAGCCAATGCCGTGTCTCCAATCGCCATTTGATTATTCATAAAAAGATGACTTTCTCCTGCTGCTAGTTTAACCTTAAAATATGATGCCGCACCATTATAAAAACTTAAAGTTACATAATTAGTGTCATCAAGATTTGTTATTCTTAAATACTTCATATCATCCCCGACAATAGTTCCTGCACTATCAGCCGTTGAAAAATTTAATAAAATTGTATCTGTTACTGCAACTGACATTACTCTTGATAATGCCTCGCCTTGGCTCGCTACTTCGTGAATGTTTGTGTTCCCGTGTGCTTGACCATTTAAAGTAATCAATTCTGTTATAGTGCTTGTTAGTGTTGCTGCTGTTACTGTTGTCGCCATTTGTTAATTTTTTTTATTTTTTATCTATTTGTTTAATTTTTTTTGCTGCCCAATTTATCATTGATGTTCCCCCCCAGCAGTCCCACATTAATCCTCCACAACCTTCGCCATAAGGTACATCTTTATGTTGCTGATGTCTTTTAAAAGCTGCAACCCTTCCAATCGTATCTCTTGAAAGCGGAGTTCTTGTTGCGATTTGCGATGCTCTTTTTTTTCCCACACTAGTTCCGCAGCTACCCCATCCATTTTTTTCAACCCACTTAAGAGCTCTTTTTGCGTTGTTAGTAGCCGACTGTGGATAATCATTATATGTCTCCATATTAATATTTATAACATCAATCCACTCCATTAGTAATCTTCTTTTTTCATATCTTCATCAGCCATTATAGTTCCGTCGGGCATTTTATGAAACCCCTCTTCCAACTCAGTATCTTCCTCTTCTTTTTGATTTGATAATTTGTCATAATTAGGCTTGTCATCATAACCAATAATATTTCTTAACTCGTTGATTTCTAATACTTGAGTAATATCTACATCAGAGAAGAATGAAATAGGTGGCTCAAATTTAACCTCTAAATCTTCAGCACTAAATCCAGCATCCATTAATACTTTTTTAATTGGCTGCATTAAATGATTAACTGTATTTTTTACAACTGTTGTCATCACCATTTCATAAGCAATTCTAATTTCGTTCCCTGTATTATTCATCTTGCCTGCACTAACAATTCCCGATAAAGCTGGCTGCCACCTGTGTGCAGTTATTATATTTTGATTTGTTGTGTTTTGTAAATCTAAAAAGTTACCTTCTGATGTATCTCCAATCGGAGTTACAGTTGCTGGAGAACTATCTCCGTTCTTTACCATAAATAAAATCTTGCCATTGTTTCCCTCGCCAGTAAATTTATTTTTAGCCTCCTCAATTAAATTTTCTGCTTCATC
>Ga0098055_1002006_pt1 | contig 10750 bp, 6 predicted proteins | sample 17_taG_FD_75107 | JGI IMG/M metagenome (GOLD analysis project Ga0098055, IMG submission 75107) | Marine viral communities from the Subarctic Pacific Ocean - 17_ETSP_OMZ_AT15314 metaG | ecosystem: Environmental > Aquatic > Marine > Oceanic | place: Pacific Ocean | collected 2015-01-18 | reverse complement strand
TTAGTCTTTAGAAGTGTTAGAAGCTCCAAAGTAAAATGATATTACAGCACTTGCTAAACCACCAAGGTATCCAAGTACAAGGTTTATAAGGGCTTCAGAGTTCTGCTCTGGTGGTTGTAGAGTGACAAGGAATATGTATCCCATGAATCCACCTACAACAGCTATACCCATAATACGGGCTGTCCAGTCTTTACTGAACTTATTTCTAGCGTCTTGTCCATCTTGTGTTTCTAATTTAAACACATCTACTTCAAGCTCTTTCATCTGTACTTCAAAAGCTTGTTCAGCTTTTTTAAGTTCTAACATTTGTTCAGGTGTAGCTTCTGCTATTCCTTTCTCTATAGCTTTTGGAGTATTAGGAACACCTAACACTTCTGATATCATGTTAGCTGCCATTCCTCCCATTGGTCCACCCAAGGCAGTTCCTAATGTAGGTGCAACAGCTCCAACTATATTTTTTAATAATCCTTTCATTTCAGGCTCCTAATACCATTTCTTGTAATTCTTTACTTCTTCTACCAACTTGTCCATACCAACGACTGTCTTGCATTTGTACAGACATTTCTTCCCAGTTATGTTCTCTACAAGCTTTTAACATGTTACGAAACTTTGAAAGTCTTGTACCACCTAGATTAAAACACATGTTTACTAACACTCTCTGTATAACTTCTGGTAACTTTTCAAAGTCTTCCTCGCTACCAAAGACATGTATGGTTTCCTTATAATGCTTTTCAAAGTCATCCTCATAGTACATATCTACAACTTCTTGAGATACAGATGTACCAACTGCCCAATCATATTCAGGGTCTTCGGGTTGGCAAAGATGTCCAACTCCTAAAGTTTTATATCCTAAACTATCTTCATAGATGTTTAGTACTTCACCTTCGTGTCTTTTAATTTCTTGTTTGCATAGTTCTATATTCATCTGCATAATCCTCAATTGTTTTTTCTATTAATAATTTTTTTGCCTCTTCATAATCTCCAGTTTTTTCAATCGCATTAAAGCCTAATTTATTATTAAAAAAGTCTGTCCTAGAATCTATTGGTTTACTCAATGCTTGTATAAATTCTTTACCTTGTATTAAAGTTTTCATTTTTAAATCAGTACCAAATTTAGCACCAAATAATCTGTGATTTAATTCATTATAAGCAGGAGTAGATTTTTTAACATATTTACCTGTTTCATCTAATAAAACTCTTTGGTCTTCTTTTATTAAACCTTTATCTACTTGTTCATTTAAAAGTAAAGCAGCTTCTAATTCATGTTGTCTTTGAGTTTTAGTATCAATTCCTAATTGATTACCTACCCAATTTATAAACCTACCACCTTTACTAAACCCTAATCGTTGCATATCATTTATATATCCACCTTCATTAGCAAAAAGTCTATCTTCTTCATCTCTTAAAACAACTCCAGCTACTTCGTTATATGTAGCGTCTACACCTCTCATTTTAACTTCATCAGGTTCTGGGTGAACATTAGCTACATCATACACTAAACCACCTTTAGAAAATTCAATTTTTTTATCGGAGTCTTTATCCTTAGTTCCTCTTGCTTTTCTACGCAATTCTTTTTTAGTTCCTTCTCCAAATATTAAATCATATGAACCGTAAAAAGGTAAATTAGTAACTCCTATTTCAGGTATTCCTTTTCTATATAATACACCATCTATAACATCTTGAGGTAGTGGACCTGCAAAAGTTTTTAAAGTAGAAGTTAATCCACCTGCATTTCTTTCTGATTCATTTTGATATCTTGCTGCATAATCAAAAGGACCATATCCACCCCAACGTCTAACAGCTTCTTTAATTAAATCTCCTTCGTCTTTTAAAAGACCCGTTTCTCTATCTGTTAAATTATTACCACTACTTCTAATAGTATTACCAACATGGGCAACAGCAGTCATTAACAAAACAGTAGGTAAAACTTTTGGCATAGATTGCATAGGACTATTTATAGCTTCGTTTGCAAATCTTTTAAGAATCGTATTATTAAAGACTGTAGGATAACCTGCAAACTGTACTAACATTTGAGCTGCAGGAGTTGAAAACCATAAAGGTCTATTAGCTTCTGCAGTACTTGGATTAAGTATTATTTCTTTTGTAAATCTATTAGCACCTGAAGTATATTTTTCTTTGTAAAATAAATCATTACCAAAACCTTTTTGACCTTCTTCTAATAACTGACCATTTTTATTTAATCCTTTAGAAAGAGAATCGTTAAAAACCCCATTTGAGTCTAAAGAATTTTTATACCAATTAATAGCTTCTTGTTCATCAATGCCTAAATCATTAAGTTGTTGAATATAGTATTTAGTACTAGACGTTTTTCCTTTTCCTGTTAGCATTATAGGTTTTAAACCTTTTTGATGTTTATATAATGCTTCTGCTCTTTGTCTTATTAATCTTTTACCTGTTGTAAATGAAGCAAGTTGAACAGCTTTTGTCCACTGTGTAAGTAAATTAACTTTAAAAAATCCTTGTTGTATTAATTTAGCTGCTTCACTATGTAACCCCTCACCTGCAAGACCTTCAAGTCTTTCTTGTACTGCTTGTTCTAAAGCTAATCCAGTTTGATATAGTTCTCCCCAAGCTTCATCATCTATATCTTTAATTCCTTTAACTCTTTGACGAAGTACTCCTCTTTGAAAACCTTTAACACTTCTGTCAACAATACTTTTACCTTCTTTTATAATAGATTTTACTATAATTGCAGGTACTTTAACATCTAAAGTTTTAGCTCTAGATAAAAGTAATAAAGGCTCAGTAATACTAGATAAAGTAGCTAATGGAAGATGAGCCATTTGCTGAGAAAGTTTTAATACATCAGCAGCTCCTCTAGCAAAACCATTAGTTTTCCAAATAGAATTTGCATCGGTTTCAATACCTGTAACTCTTCTATGCATTTTAGTTAAATTATCTCTAACTGCATAAGCTTCTGATTCAGACATACCAGCTTTTTTTAATTCTTGTACAATAGGTTCTAATGTATTATTTTCAAACTCAACAATATTTCTACCAAAGTAATTAGACCTTTCAATAGCTCTAGAAGCATTAGTAAAATATTCTTCTAAAATAGTTTGAGTATTATTTTCTAAAACATATGATATTTTATTATCATCTAAATTTGTAAATCTTCTTGCTTGTAAATAACCTGAAGAATCTCCAACTACTTTATTTTTTGTCATCATTTTAATTTCAAAAGGAGTCCATCTTTGTTGTAACATATCTTCAACAATTCTATTAGCTTTTATTTCTTTAGCTAATTGAATTATTTCAGCATCAGTTCCTTCTCCTTGTAATCTTTTTCTTGCAGTTTCTATAAAGTTTTCTCCAAAAATATCTTCATCTATTCCAACTGCATCTTCTTTTATACCTCTAACTTTTTCACCATCGGTTGTTTTTATTTCTATTTCTTCAATATCATTAAGAGGATTAGCGTGTCCTGAATCAATTAAATCTTTTTCAAATCTTTCTTGATTTTGTTTTAAAGCTTTATAATTAAATAGTCTTGGTAAAAAGCCACCACGATTAGTAGTTCCGGGTTTTAATAATCCTGCTTCTTGTAAATCTGTAAAGGTTTCATCTAATTGTGTTCTAATACCGTTAGCACCATCAAAGTTTTTACCACCATATGCAACTGCAATATCTTCATTAATTTTTATACCCTTATAGTTTTTACCAATTAAATCTTTAATCCATAACTTACCTTCTTGGTCTGCTTGTTTTTTAGTAGCTACAATTAATCTATCTCTTAATAAGAAATTTAATTGCTCAGTTTGTTCACCTACTAATCTAGCTCTAAAACCTACTCTGTCTAAAACATTTAAAGCTTTAGAAAGTGTATACATATATTTACCTGTTCTTTCACCCACAGCTAAACCGTAAGATTTAAATTTAACACCAGCCTTACCTAAACTTGTTCCAGTAACATCCCAATCATATCTAAACTTACTAAGTAACTCTTGGAGCTTTGGAGATTTTTTAGCATATTCTAAAAATTGTGTAGTAGGTTTCCCAAATGAATTTGCTAAAAACCAATTTAACTTATTATTGGTTTCAAATTTAAGTTTTTCTTTATTTATTTTAGTTCCTTTTAATTTATTAGGACCAAAATCAAATTCAGTTTGTTCTTGTATAGGCTCTAATAAAGCTTCATCAGCTTCGTACTGTTCTTGTATTTCTTTTCTAGTACTATTTTTTGTAGTGTTTATAATTTCATTTTCATTACTAAATTTAAATTCTAATTGTTGAAAAGGCTCGGGCATTTCAGGTCCAACAAACTCATCTATAGAACTTTCTACTTCTTCTCCACCTTTTTTAATTCTACCGTAACGAGTAGCTCCTCCTATAATACCAGCAAATCCAGCACCTAAAATAGTAGAAGTTTTTAAATTTGTTAAGTCTATTTCGTCTTGAAGACCTAAATCAATATCAATATCTTGTAAAAAATAATTATGTAGTCCACCCCAAGCAGCCCCTTCTGCTGCACCGAATAAAGCACCATCTACCATTGCAGTTTTTTTAGCAAGTTCAGCTTTACTCATTTGTTTAACTTTAGTTTTTATAGCTTTACTTAACAAAGCTTTACCACCTAATGTTGCTCCTCCAGTAGGTAAAGCAAATAAAGCAGGAACAATGTTTAAAGGGTCTCCTAATATGTCTATAGAAATATCTTTTAACATACCGAATCTTTCTTTAAAACCTTTTAATTCTGCATTGTTGAATTGGTCTTGAAGATAAACATAATCTTCTTTTTGTTCGTTAGTCCATTTACCTACTTCAAAAGAACGAGAGATAGCTGAGCTTAAACTATATTCAGCATCTCTTAAAAACTCAAAAATATTTTCATTACGACCTATGCCTTCTAAAAAACGTGAAGACCTTTTAGAAAACTCAGGGTCATTTCTTAATTCAGTTAAACTTTTTTTAGGTTGAGTATCTTCTTCCTCAATAAGAGGAGACACAGGTTTTTGTACTAGTGGATTATATTCTTCGTAGCTTTCAAGATTTTGAACAGGGGTAGTATTAATTTCTGTTATTTCAGGAGTACGTTGATTATGCTCTTCTTGTTTTTTTTCAAGCTCTAGAATATCTAAATATTCTTGTAAGATATCTGACATTTAAATTCCTTTTATAATCTAGAAAATACTTCTTGAGTTTTCATTTTTTCAATTACTTTTGAACTGGCTAATTTATTTAAATATTCTTCTTGTGTAATTCCCAAAGGGTTTGGAATTTGAGTAAATAATTTATTTAATTCTATTTCTCTAGCAGTTTCACTGGATATGTTTTCTTTCATAATATGCTCAATCATATTATCATAATTTTCAATTTTTAATTTTTTTGGAAATTCTTTATATTCTTTACTTACTGTATATCCTTTATTAGATACAGTAGGTTGTTGGATTCCTTCTCCAACAGCTAAAGGAACATTGCCATTGTATCTATCATAAACCCTCGTTAAATTTCCAGTAACATTATATCCTCTAGTTTTTCCGGGTATTAAAAAAGTTCCAAAAATTCCTTCCTTTTTAACTATAGCACCTTCTGTAATTACAATACTCGCAGCTAGTTGTGTTCTAAATCCTTCTTCATTTGATAAAGATTTAAATTCTGCGTAAGTTAATTCTCCTGTTTTTGCTCCTTCTAATCCTAAATAAACATTACGTGCAAAACCTTTATCATTTTTTAATTTTAATGCCACAGCACCTATATCTGATACTAATAAAGAATCATCTTTTACATCATTTAAAAAATCTTTTAAAACTTTAGGTGCTATCATGTTAGTTGGCATTTGTTCTGTTGGATAATTTCCAGTTTTTATATTATTAGCCATTGGTGTAACATATCTATCCATAATATTATTTAGATATACTTTTTGTGAAGGGCTTCTTATTAAATCAGTATAAATAGTATCTGATACATTTTTAGTTAACATGTGTCTGTCTACTACAGTATTAGTAATACCATTTAAATTTAAAGCTCCCATAACTTTAGACATTTCAGGACCTATTAATACATTTTCATCTATTGTTTTAAAGGGGTCAAAGCCTCCTGTTGATGCTTCTTTTTTACCAATTCTATTAAATACTTCTTTTAAACCACCTAAAATATTGCCTTTTTTCTTATATTCATTTACAATATTATTATAGTTTCTTTTTTCAGCAACGCTTAAATCATGAGAACTTAAACCTATACCTCTTTTAAATAACTCAACTCTATCCATTTCAATACCACCCATTTTTGGGTCTAGTAAAGTTCTTAAACTATTTTCAAAAGTTTGATATTTATTATCTGTTAAATATTCTTTTGCATAATCTGATGCCATAGCTTGTAATTGATTATCATAAGTTGTAGTATTCTTATATTCCTCAAATGATAATCCACCTAAATCAAGACTTCTAGATTTAATTTTATTATCAATAACAGGACTTAATCTTTGTTTAAATAAATTAAAATTATCTTCATCAGATACAAACGCTTTAACTCTTTCTTCATTACTGGCATCTTTCATATAATTTGCAGGTATAGCATCTACAATATAAGACAAATCATTTATTTCTTTTGCTTGATATTGATTATTACTTAACTCAAAAGTTTGTGCAGTTTCTAATTCTTTAAGTCTTTTATTAACAGCACCTTTAAATATACTTTGACCTGCTAATAAAACAGCTAAAGCTTTTTGGGTTTTATCATTTTTTTTACTGGCTTTTGCAGCAGCACGTTCTTTTTCTTCTTTTTTAGCTAGTAAAGAAGCTCCAAAACTTTCAAGACTTTGTCCTTGTCCAATACCATTAGCCATATATTACTCCTGTTTTCCTAATAAACTAGATTGTTGTTTTCTTTTTTGTAAAATACTTTGTTTAACTTTACTCATATCTAAGTCTTCTAATTCAACTTTAATATTTTTTCCTACTGATGCTGGATTAACTTCATTAATTCTAGCGTCTTTAAATTTACCAGTTGGAGTTACTATATTTTTTATTTGTTGAGAAGTATTTATATCTTCAGAGTCAGTTTCTTCATCTTCTATTGCTTCTGTTTCATCATCTCTATTTAAAACAGGCTTAATTCCTGCTTTTTCTGCTATAGCTAAAAGCATATAAGTCGTAGGCTCTAGTTGAGACACCATCATGTCTGGATTCATTTTACCTTTTTGAAAAGCTGTCATTAATAACATTTGTGAAATATCCATAACAGGTATTCCATCAGACATTAAAGTTGTAACAGTTTCTAAGTTATCGTCTTTTAATAAATCTAAAAATATTTTTTGAGTTGTTTCTTTTTGTGAAGTTAACTCAGGTGCTTGTTCCCATGGGTATTTTTGGTCAGGACTATTAGTTAAAGATTGTCCGGGTATAGGACCGTCAAACAAATGAGCTTGAGCATCTGGATGTATTGAGTTATTTTTTATCATAATAATATCCTTTTAATCTGTTAAACCTAAATAATTTTCAAAACTAAAACCATAAGTATTAGACTGAGTAGCCACTTTAAATGCATCTTCTTCAGGCATATCTATTTGATAACATTGTTTTACAAAATCACTAGCAGAACGATTATCTACATTAGTATTTATAAATGACATCATTTGCATAGGGTCAGTATATCTAGGAGTCATTACATCTAAAGCATATGAAGATGCTTTTGAAGAATTATATAATGCTAAATCTTCTTCGGCTTGAGCTGCCATATCTTCTCCAGCTTGTAAAGTTTGACCGTAAGTAGAAACACTACCTAATTTTTTCATTGTATCTGCTTCTTGACTAGTTCTAAAAGATTCAACTATTCCTTTATCTCCACTGCTTAAATTTTCTAAAAATCTTTTTCTATCAGCAGCTTGATTAACTACAGCTTCTTCTACAACTTTTTCAGAACCTTCTTTTACAATTTCTGTAGCAGCATCAGGAACAATATCTGTAAGAGTAGTAGGAGGAGAAATTTCAGAAGACTTTACAAAACCATTAGTTGTTTTACTTATCCAATTTCTAAAGTTACTTCCTGCAGTTCCTGTACCACCCATTGTTTTACTTACTGCATTAATACCTGTTTCTAAAGCACCTGTAACAGTATTAGCAACTTTACCCATTACACCTTTTAATGGTTCTGTTATTCCTTTAATAATAGGAGATAAAAAATTTGACACTGGACCAAGAGCATTGCTTATCCAACCAGAAACAGCACCTCCTAATCCCGGAAATAAAACTGATAAACCTATAGTTCCTAAAGGTCCTAATTTACCAAAAGCTTTAGCTAACTTACCAAAACCTTTTTTAAGTTTACGTCCAATTTTCCTAACACCTTTAGCAATTTTTTTGCCTACTTTTCTTAAAAATCCCATATTAATCTAACCATCCTTGTACTAATTTGGTAACTGCAGATAAATTTGTACTCCAACTTGTATCTGAAGCAGTTCCTGATTCATTACCCAACGCAGCAATCATAAGAGAAGCTTTTCTTTGTTGGTCATTATCCCATCTTTTAAATATAAAATCAGCTTCATCCCTTACTTCTTGCCATAAAAAGTTTTGAGCTGAAGAAGTTAAACCAAAAGCATTCTGTGCATTTTGTTGATTTACTGCATTAAGAGCTGCTGTATCTGCTGTATTGGCTTGTCTTCTCCAAGCAACATTTGACTGGGCTATAGCTGTTTCATTTCTTGTATTAAATTCTTCTCTAGCAAAATCTTGAGCAGAATTAAATTTATCAATATCCGTAGCTAACTGTGCATCTAGTTTATTAGCTTCTAATTCTCTACCAGCTCTTCTAGCTTCTGCAGCATTTTTAGCAGTAGCATTAAACTGTGCCATTGCATTATTTTGTGTAGAATTAAATTGGTCTGTCTGTGCTTTAAGATTTGTCATAAATTGATTGACTTGATTTTCACTTGTAGCATTGAATTGTAAAGCAGCATTTTCAGCAGACTGATTACTTAATAATCTTTGTTGTATTTGTTGAGCTTTTAGCACACTTGCTTGTTGTTCATTATTTAAATTTTGTATATCCATAGCTAAGAAAGCTTTTGCATTTTCTATACCTAGTTTAGTATTTTGGTCAGCTTCAGCTAAGTTTCTTTGAGCCATTAATACTGCATCTTGCATAACACCTTGTTGTTCCATAGTTGCATTTTGCAAACTAGCAGTTTGTAAAAACTTACTATTATTTATTTCTCTTTGTTGGTCAGCACTAAACTGAGCCATGTCCATATTAAATACATTTTGAGAATTAAATAAGGCTGTCTGTTGAGCCATCTCTGCATCTTTTAAGGCAGCAGTAGCTTCTATAGACTTTTGTTGTGATACGCTTGTTTGAATAGCCTGTGCGTTTGCTTGGGCTATTGGTAAAGCAGAAGTAATAATAGCATTAAGTAAAGAGTCTCTACCTACTGTAGAAGCTGACATACCTCTTTGTGCTAACATAGCTTCAACACTAGCAACAGCAGGTCCAGCCCAAGGTGGTATTTCACCATCTTCAATACCTGTTAATAAACTATCAATTTGATTAGATACTAAAGCTTCTTCAGGTAATCCTTCAACAATACCTCTTTGCTCTTCAGTAAAATCAGTTAATCTAACTTCTAAAGCTTCAGGGTCACTTCCAAGTTCTGCTATATCTTCTTCAGATAATCCTGCATTCCTTAATTGTTTTTTAGCTCTAGTAACTCTAGCTAAAGTAGTACCTGCAACTTTAGCAGCTTGTGCTTTAGCTTTAGGACTTATAGTACCCACAACTCTATCTTGTAAAGCACCCGGAAGTATCTCAACTTCAGCAGCATCAATAGGTGCTACAGCTTGAACACCAGCAGCTTTAGCAAGTGTTTCTGAAACTTCAGGTGATACACTACCAGAAGCAGCCTCAACTACAGCATCTTCAGGAACTTTAGCAACTTCTTCAGCTCCTATTGTAGCAATATTAAAAGGCTCTGGGGCTGCTGCATTTGATACATCTTCTATAATAGAAACTTGTTCAGGTGAAACAGCAGCAACTTTAGCAGCTTGAGCTTGTTTAGTTGCTTCCATTTGTAACTCAGCAGCTTGTTCTGGGCTTATTTCTGTGTCTGCTCTGTCAATCTTTTTAGGGTCAGGTATAGTGGGTATAGTCTCGGGCATAATACCCTGTGCCATTTCTTGAACATCTCTACCTGTTGAAATTATTCTAGCACCTTTTTCTTCTTGTGCTAATTTTTCTTGTGCTGTAACTTCTGGAGTAGTACCATAAGCAGCAACCATTTCTTGTAATTTTTTATTTTCTTCTGCTAACTCATCTAATCTTTTTTGTTCAGGAGTTCTTTCATCTGGAGTTTCAGTTGTATCTGTATCAGTAGTTGTATCAGTAGTCGTATCAGTATCTGTATCTGTAGTTGTATCTGTATCTGTACTTGCTCGTTGATTTGTATTTACATATGTAAAACCATTCCATGCATAAATAAATCCTTGTCTTACTATTGTAGCTTGACCATTTGGAGGGTCTTTAGGCTCATTACGTTCATCTCCAATTCTTCCATCTTCAATATCTTTTATTGACATAGCAGGTCTAACATCACCTTCTCTATCAATAAACATTTGATTAGATTTTTTACCGGTTGTCGGAGCTTGTCTAAATGTAGTATCTATATTATCTGCAACATTATCTATATTTTCAATAAATTTTTCTTGTTGTGGAGGTGTAATAGGTTGTTTAGGTGTAACTTGAGGTTGAACAACGTCAGGTCTTTTAGACTCTATTGGAGCTTGTTGAAATGTAGTAG
>Ga0098055_1002001_pt1 | contig 10755 bp, 9 predicted proteins | sample 17_taG_FD_75107 | JGI IMG/M metagenome (GOLD analysis project Ga0098055, IMG submission 75107) | Marine viral communities from the Subarctic Pacific Ocean - 17_ETSP_OMZ_AT15314 metaG | ecosystem: Environmental > Aquatic > Marine > Oceanic | place: Pacific Ocean | collected 2015-01-18 | reverse complement strand
TCAGAAGTAACTGTTCATTCAAAAACAGTTGCAACAGCAGTAGCAAAGCCAGCTAATGTCCAAGACAATTCCTTGTTAGTAGACAAAGATACTGGAAACAGATATTGGTTTGATACTACTAAATTAGTATTTGAAGATGATTTTTCATCTTATGCAAGTCAAAGTGCAGCTGATGCAGTATATCCAAACAATGGAAATACATCAGTAGGACAAGTAAACATAACAAATGATGTTATAGATGCAACAGGAAATGTTTCAACCGTTGCAGGAGTTGTAAGAGATATTGGTGCAGTTGGATCTACATTTGTATTAAGATTTAAAATTGTTATTACAACAGCTTCACAGTATTCAAGTGGTGCAGTATCAGGTAAACTCAATATTGGTTTGTTTAGTACAAATGAAGATGGCAGGTCAGCAGAAGAACTTATAGCATTAGATGTTAATGCTTATGACAATAATTACAGATTCAAGGCAGGTGGATCAGTAACACCTGATGCAGGTGGTCAAACAGGTGCAGGGGGTTACACTACTGAAACAAGATATGTTGAAATTAAAAGAAAAACAGATGGGGATTGTGTATTGTCTATTTTTACTACTGATGCATATACTTCTAGTGTTTTAGAAGGCAGTAAAACTTTAACACCAACAGGAACCATAACATCAGCATTAAAGTATTTTGGTGTCAAATCAGGAGATTCAGGAAGTGGAAATGGAACAGTAGTTTTAACAATAGATGATATTAATTTCTGGAATAATACAACAGTTCCATTCAATGCCACTTGGACATGGGATAAAGAACCTGACACAAGAGGTCTATTCATCGGTGGTTATGCATCAGCTAGAGATAACACTATTGACTATATTACTATAGCAACACTTGGTAATGCAACTGACTTTGGAAACTTGGAATATGTTACTTATGACTTAGGTGCTTGTTCATCAGATACAAGAGCTGTATATGGTGGTGGTAACGGTGGATCACAGGTAGATAACACAAATACAATAGGATATGTAACAATAGCCACACCGTCAAACGCAACTGACTTTGGTGACTTGACAGTTGCAAGGGGAGAAAGTGTTCCTGCTGTTTCAAACAGAACAAGAGGTGTATGGGCAGGTGGATATGCAAGTGGATCTAACTACAACACAATGGATTATGTAACTTTAGATACTACAGGCAACGCAACGGACTTTGGAGACTTAGCAACAGCAAAACGAGCTTTAGGTGGAAGTGGCAATTCAGGAACTAGAGGACTATTCGCAGGTGGTTACTCATCATCATGGCAAAGTGCCATTGATTATATCACTATTGCTACGCCATCTAACACAACATCATTTGGAGATTTGTCATCTTCTAGAGGGAGTTTAAGTGGTTGTTCTAATACTACTAGAACGTTGTTTGCAGGTGGTGGAAGTTACAGTAATACAATAGATTATGTAACAAATGATACAACAGGTAATACAACTGATTTCGGAGATTTATTAGGAACTACTGATTCTGTAGGTGCTTTGGCAAATTCAACAAGAGCTGTGTTTGGTGGGGGTAGTGTTTCTGGAACAAAAACAAATGTTATACAATATGTAACTATCGATACAACAGGTAATGCAACGGACTTTGGAGATTTGACATTGGCAAGAGATCAACTTGCAGGAACATCAGGAAGATGAGCCAAGAATATTATGACCATCTAAACGCAGGGGAAAAATACACCTGTGACAAATGTCAAACAGCAACACTAGGAGCTCACGAATATGACCAATATATCAAATTCCAATATCACTACTGTGAGCCATGTTGGAACTATATGAAACTAAAGAAAGGCACTTGTGACTCATGTGGAAGTACAATGACTAACAGAAGCGAAACACCAACAATCTTAATAAAGTGTGGTTGTGGAAATGAGGTTGAGTTAAAATGACAATAGAATACCTCGCAGGAAATAGGCTTAGAGGAACTACGGCAGAAAGACCAAATGCAGGAGATGGTACAGGTGGAACAAAAACAACCAATAGTGGAGATAATATTCACACATTTACAACAACAGGTAATTCAACTTTTACAGCCAATGGAGCTTTAACCGTTCAATACCTAGTAGTTGGTGGTGGTGGAAGTGGAGAACAAGGTGGTGGCGGAGCAGGTGCAGTACGACAAGCCACAGGTTTTTCAGTACCAGCAGGAACTTATACTGTAACAGTAGGTGCAGGAGCTTCAGTAGGTGGAAATATTGGTGGAGATTCAATCTTTCATACAATCACATCAAACGGTGGTGGAGATGGAAATAATAATGCTAGTTATACAGGTAATGGTTCAGGTGGTGGAGCTTACGGTGGTAGTGGCGGCTCAAACACAGGAGCTTCAGGTGGAACTTTTGGTAATGACGGTGGAGATTCGTCAACTAATTTACATGGTGCAGGTGGCGGTGGAGCAGGTGCATCAGGTCAAGATTATTCAGGTGGCTCAACTGGAGCAGGTGGTGCAGGAACTCAAAACCTAATAGTAGGTAGTACAATAGGCGAATCATCAGGTGGCAATTATTATGTTGGCGGTGGCGGTGGCGGAGCAGGATCAGGTCAAAACACATCAGGTGGACTTGGTGGTGGTGGACTTGGAAAAGACCGTAATCCAACAGCAGGAGATCCAAATACAGGTGGTGGATCAGGTGGATCATATAATACAGGACAAGCAGCAGGTGGAAGTGGAGTTGTAATTATAAAATATACACCAACATCAATAAATCTTCAAGACGGTGCAATCTATTATGATAAACAGTTAAACAAAGAATACATACTATCGAATAATACTTGGACTGAACTGTAGGTAGTAAAACTTGGCAGTTATTGCACAAGTATTCCAGTCGAATGTTTTTCAAAACAACGTATATCAGCAAGAATGGGGTGCTCCAGTATTCCAGAAGAATGTTTTCCAGAACAACGTATTTGACGTACCTACCACGTTACTAAAGATAGTAAATGAGACAATCAATACTGCTGAATCAAAAGTAAAACTAAACTCAATACTCAGAACTGTAAACGAGACAATATCAATACAGGCATTTAGAAGCAAGCTCAGGGCTATACTCAAACTCGTATCAGATAACGTTCAAACAACAGAACAAAGAAATACGTTGAGAGGACTGTCTAGGGCATTAAATGATACCGTAAACACAGAGGAGTCAAAGACAAAGTATATTACCTTGCTAAGGTCACTTGTAGAGACAGAGCAGGTGTCAACTGGAACATCATTTATCAAAGGACTAAAGAAGGTATTCAATGACACAATTCAGGTAGCAACAAATACCAAGATAGGAAGAACCATATCGAGAGTAATCAGTGATACCGTATCAGTAGGAAAGAGGGTTTTCCAGTCCAACGTGTTCCAGTCCAACGTGTTCCAAGGCAGAATATCTGAGGCTATCACATTACTAGGTAAGGTAAGAACAGTAACGGAGACAGTAAGAATAAACGAGGCACTAAAGAAACTACAGGGATTACAAAAAGTAATAACCAACACCGTTCAGGCAGCAGAGTCAAAGATAAGACTAAGGGCAATGACAAAGCTTGTATCTGAGACTGTCAATGTGCTTGCATTTAGGGACAGATTAAGAACGCTTACAAGGGTAATTTCTGATACTGTCAGCATATCAGCAGTAACAAACTATGTCAGAGGTAAGGCAAAGATTGTAAATGACACTGTATCCATAAACAAGATAGGCATATTCCAACCAAACATATTCCAAAACAACATATTCCAAGAGGCTCAACAGGAAGCAATCAGGATAAGGGGACTCGCTAGAATAATAAACAAGACAGTAAGCGTGTCAGATTCATTCAAGAAACACATGGTATTGTCCAGAGTAAGGGCAGAGACAGTCAATATATCTGAGTCATTTAGCAGGTTGATGGTAGTAAAAAGAGCATTTACCGAGTCAGTAAGCGTTGTTGAATCTGCCATAAGATCTACTGTAATGAAGAAAGTCTACAATGAGACTGTAAGTATCATAGCATTTAGGGACAGGCTAAGAACACTCAGAAAGATAATCAACGAATCAGTTCAATTCAGTGAAACCATACGTGAGATGGTAGGACTTGGCAGAATCATAAACAATACATTGTCCATATCTGATAATCAGGCTAGGGCACTAGGATTCGTAAAGGTTGCAAACAGTGCAGTAAGCATTGCACATAACTATGTAAAGTACCAAGTGTTAAAAAGAACAGTAACAAAATCTGTCAGCGTATCTGAAGGATTCTACAAGAGTTGGATAAGAAGATTCAATGAGACAGTAAGCATACCTGAGACACAGATACATCTAGGTGAAGTACTTAAAGTATTATCTGAAACAGTGAACATACTTGCATTTAGGGACAGGTTAAGAACACTCAGAAAGATAATCAATAATTCTGTCAGCGTATCTGAAACTGTACCAAGACTAAGAGGAATATTCAGAACTATCACAGAGACAGTTCAATCATCAGAATCATTCAAATGGTACAGAACCATCAACAGAGTTGTCACATCAACCGTTCAGGTAGCAGAGTCATTGTTAAGATACAATGTAATGTTAAGAGTAAGAAATGAAGTTGAAAGAATAGGCAAGAACATATTCCAGTCCAACGTGTTCCAAATCAACGTGTTCCAACAGGTCACAGAGGTGATAAGAATAAGAGGAATGAGAAGGACAATAAACAAATCTGTCAGTATATCCGAGACAGTTCCAAGACTAAGAGTACTTGCAAGAATCATTGACAACACCGTATCAGTATCTGAAAGTATATCAAGACTCAAGGACTTGATAAAACATGTCAATGAGACAGTAAGCATACTTGCATTTAGAGTAAGAAACAGATCTCTTACAAGAATTATAACTGAAGTAATTCAGGTAGCAGAGTCATTTAACAAGAAATGGACAAGGGCATTTACAGAAGGTGTAAGCATATCTGATGGAAACATATTATTAAAAGAACTTACAAGAATTATAAACAAGGGCGTATCCATATCCGAATCATTCTATAAGAGTTGGAGCAGATCATTTACAGAGTCAGTAAGTATATCCACTACCAAACCAAGACTCAGAGACTTGACCAGAATAATTACAAAATCCATCAGTGTATCTGAGACAATATCAAGACTAAGAGGACTTGCAAAGATTGTATCTGATACAGTCAGTATATCTGAGATAGTAACTAGACTCAAATCACATACCAAACATGTAAACGAATCAATACAGGTTGCCGTGTCATTGACACCAAGAAGAGTGTTACAAAGAGTATATACTGAGACAGTAAACATCTTGGCATTTAGAGACAGGCTAAGAACTATCAGAAGAATAATAAACAATTCAATATCTGTATCTGAAAACATCTACAAGGGTTGGGCTAAGAGTGTCAATGAGGATATACGAATTAACATATTGGGTGTATTCCAAGACATTTTCCAGTCCAATGTATTCCAGAGAGTGCAGAAAGAAGCCATTGTATTGCTTACAATGAGAAGAATACTTACCGAATCTGTCAGTATATCTGAAACATTGTCAAGGTTAATCTCAATCAAGAGAGTTGTAACAAGCACCATTAATGTTGCAGAATCATTGTTGCCTTACAGAGTATTGAGCAGAGTTATTACAAAGTCAGTAAGTGTATCTGAAAGTATCTCAAGACTCAAGGATATTAGAAAGATTATAACTGAGACAGTTAATATACTTGCATTTAGAGATAGACTCAGAGCAATCAGAAGAATAATAACCGAGTCAGTAAGCATATCTGAGACAAGAATAAGATCAAGAGGAGTAATAAAAACAATAACTGATACGGTTCAAACATCAGATGCTTACATATTATACAGAGAGTTGAGCAGAATACTATCTGATACAGTTAACGTGGCAGAAACTAGAGTTAGACTCAGAGGATTAATCAAGACATTAACTGACACTGTAAACATATCTTCAGGATTAATACCATTGCGTTCATTGGTAAGAACAATAGACAACACTGTAAATATGTCAGAATCAATTTCAAGACTCAAGGATATAATCAAACATATCAATGAGACAGTAAACATACTTGCATTTAGAGACAGGCTAAGAACAATCAGAAGAATAATAACTGAAAGCATATCTGCATCTGAATCATTTGCACAGGGTTGGAGCAGATCATTCACAGAATCAGTTTCTATCAGTGATGGAAATGTAAGACTAAGAGGAATCATAAAGACCGTAACTGACTCAGTTAATGTATCTGAGATAGTAACTAGACTCAAGGACTTAATCAAACATATCAACGAGTCGGTGTCAGTTACAACATCAATAATTAGAATAAGAGGATTGACAAGATTGATCACAAGCAGTGTTCAGTTAAGTGAATCAGTTAATAGATACAGAGGATTGGGAAGATTGGTAAATGAAACTGTAAGCATTATAGCATTTAGAGACAGAGCAAGAGGATTACTCAGAATTATCACAGAGAGTATATCTGCATCTGAATCATTTGCTAAGGGTTGGAGCAGATCATTTACTGAAACTGTAAGCGTATCAACATCATTCACTGTCAACAGAGTAATGAAGAGAGTGTTATCTAGCAGTATCAGTATATCTGAAATAGTTTCAAGACAGAGAGGCATAACAAAATTGATAGCAGATTCAATATCAGTGTCAACTGCAACAAACAAACTCAGAGGATTGGGAAGATTGGTAAATGATACTGTCAGTATATCTGAATTGATGAATAAGGTAGATGGAAGAATTAAGACTGTCACTGAGACAGTCAACGTGTTGGCTTTCAGAGATAGACTAAAGACAATCATCAGAGTTGTAGTGAGTTCCATCAATGTATCTGAAACAAGAATAAAATTCTTCGTAATCACACAGATTGTTACTGAGACAGTTCAGGTAGTAGAGTCAATACTCAAGGACTTGAGAGATGGACTTGTAAGGGTAAGAAGAACAATAAGAATCAACAGAAGAGACAGAACATCTAGCCTAAAAGGCAGATCCAAAACTACTAATCTCAATAGAAAGGGATCTGAGAAAGTGCCTGATAGGAGTAAGAATGGCAAAATTAATAAGCGAAGTCAGGATATAAAGGGTGAAGACACATGAGCATGGACATGACACCAAGATCAACATCTTTTACCATAAAGGTAGGCAGTACTACCACACTTGAACTTACTATTAAGAACGCTGATGGAACAGCAAGGGATTTAAGTAACAGCACCACATTTCATTCAGGAAAATGGAAGGTATGGCAACCAGATGGAACCCTTTTGATAGACAAAGCCATTGTATATGACACTAGATCCAGTGGTATAGTAAGAGTGACGTTTGGCAGTTCTGAAATAACAGCAGCAAAAGCAGGTATTTGGGCAGGGGAAGTAGAGCTAAGAAACGCATCTGATGTAATATCAGAACAAACGCAAACTTTTAATTTCACCATAGAGGAGAGTTATTAATGGCAGATATAGTATTTGTAGCATCAGGAGCTTGTGCAGAATGTGGTCATGGTCAAGAGGCACATGATCAAAATACAGGTTGTACAGCACCATCAGATGATGATGATACACAACCTTGTTTATGTGAAAATATAGGAAATTATTAGATAAAATGATTAATTTCTATACGAAGAATATTGATACCAAAAGGTATGAGGATATTGTTTGTCGTATCATAATGCTTAACGGAAATAATGGTAAACATTTGTCAGGCTATCATGCTTGGGAAAACTTTAAGGATAATTGGGAACTCAATATAATACCTACTACCAAACAAGAGGAGTTCAAATCATATTATGAACACCTCAATGTAGAGACAAGTGATGGCATAGCATGGGGTGTTACAGGAAGTAAGGTAATCTATATGTTTGTCAATGATAGTAAGAATCCATTCGTACTTAGATCTAATATAATGCCTCTCGGACATGAATTACTTCATGCAATATATCAAGACGGTATTGGTACATATCATATCACTAGAAAACATGATGCACCAGAAGGCAGAGCAGGTACAAGAGGAGCAGCAGCAACGGTCATTGTTCACGATAATTGGTATGGTTCAAAAGAAACCATCAGGTTTTGGATAAGACATGGATTTATTTGGTTGCCAATAACAATTCCATTCATACCAATCAAAAAAGCAAAAGAAGATTACAGTATCTAAACATTTATATGTTAAACAATATATCTATATGTATGTTAACATTAGATAATATCAAAGAAAAAGTGTATTTTGAATACAGAAGGGCACAGATGGAAGCCATGAAAACAGAAAGACTTGGTGTAATACATGTGTCAGATGTAATTAAACCATGTATGAGAAACGTAGTCTATAATAAAATAACACCTCACACAATGAGCACTGAGGATATGAAGTCACTTTACTTTGGACAGATTGTACATTCAAATTCAATGATAGCAAAACCAGAAAACAATGAAATGTTTTTGGCATACAACTATGTTAAAGATGAGCCTCTTACAAGAGAAGAGGCATTAAAAATACCTGTAGAAGATCCAGAACACCTAGATATTATATATGGAAGTATAGATGATTTGATAGAAATTGACGGAAAATGGATAATTTGTGACAAAAAAACTACAGGTTCTATTGATTACTTTGGCAGATATAATTCCAAACCAAGTGAAAGCCACGTAGATCAGATCAATAGATACAGAGTATTGCTAAAGAAATGTTATGACATTGATGCAACATTTGGTTGTGTGATATATATCTCAAACAAGATTGAGAAAGACAAGCGTGACATACCAATTCCTATGGCATTTAAACTAAAACCTATAGAAGAAACTCTTGCTGACATGATTGAGAAATCAAGAATAATCAAAGATGCAATGACTGAATGTACCTTACCAGAGAGAACCAAATGTTATCTTTGTGACGGTATGTGTCCTTTTGCATCAACATGCTTTGAGGATAATAGGAAGAAATGGAAGGAATAAAGATAGTATCACCTGAGTGTCATACTCATAGACATTTTGACTGTCCTGTAGAAAGATTGAATGTTAAGTGTCAGTGTATATGTCATAAGATAGTAGGTGAATAAATGATATACCCTGCCTGTAAAAGAAACATGCATAAAACTTGTCCACAACAGTATGCAGGTTTACAGCCATGTAAATGTGAGTGTCATAGTTGAAGATATATTTCAATGGAAACAACAAGGCACACATGGAAGCCTTAGAGGAATGTAAGGTCAAGAATGTTGTTCTCTCTTTCAAGTATTCCTATGCCAATATCACCAAGTTCAGGGATAGGTTTGACAAGTTATTCGTTGTAGCAGGTACTAAAACAGAACCAGAAAGATACTATGAATTGTTAAAGAAACATAGAGGGGTTTATGATCATGCCATACAATATGATGTTATGTATAATATGAATGAGACATTAAAACATTATAGAAAAGAAAGAGAGATGGGTATAGATTGGACAATACCTGTGCTTCAAGAGCATTATCTTAACCATCTTTCACAGTTAAGACCAGAACCAGATACCTATGTATGTCTAGGAGAGGTACATGGAAGAGAGGATACAGAGGATCAGATTAGAAAACTTCCTCCCAACTTGAAATATCATGGGTTGGCGAAAGGAAGATACACTACAAAGACAAGATTGTTTGAATCACTTGACACATCAGGTTGGGTTTCTGCTGCAATGTCAAAGAAATGTGAGGTATGGAATAACAACTCTACCAATTTTATGTTCTTTGGAGACAAAGGAAAGTCTATGATACCAATGTTAAACCATGCATGTGAGGTACACAAGGAATATCTTGAGTTAATTAATTTAAACAAACAGGATTTAATTGACGGTGATTACAAAGCATTACTGAAAGCACCATTTGCTTTACTGTATTTACCCATGTGTAAACAACTCAACATATTAGACGAAAACTTTAATCTTTAAATACTTTGTTTTAATTAAAGTTATATATGTCAGGAGATATATTTAAGATTAAGCCTTTAGATGAACACGCTTCCAAAGTAGTAGTTGATGGACATAAGACTGTATCACCATTTAACTCAGCTAAACATCTTAAAACTGCAAACATACCTGCTCTATGTGATCAATGTGTATACCGTTCCATAGACTCAGGTGGTAATGGCAAGTGTCCAAAGTATGAGGAAGGTGCAATGTGTGTCATACGAAAAGATTTCATTGCATTAATTAATGAACTTGATACACGTAACCCAGAACATGTGAAAACAATGTTGGATATGTTAGCCAAGTTATCATTTGAAAATGTACTTATGGCATTGACTGAAAGTAAATTTGATGGTAACATACCTGACAGGAATACTAAATCAGAGGTAAACACTTTACTCAAAATCATATCTACAATAGGTGAAATATCTAATAAGATAGTGGTAAGTGAGGAACAAAAGTTTAGTAAGACAGGAGACATTGAATCTATATTCCGACAGATAAAAGCACACAAGACAGGGGATTAGATGCCACAACCTACCAAAGAAATCATAGCAGAAAGGGCAAACTTTATGCAGAGTATAGTTGACTGTGTTCATAAGCCAAGTAAGTTTAGTGATGTATTCTTAGGTCATAAATTATTTGAGTATAATAGAAAGTATGTAGACTGTTCAGATAGATTCATAGTATATCGTTCAGGAAGACAGGTGGGTAAAACAATGTCAACTGCAGTAAAGACAGTACACTTTGCTTTCTTTGCACCGTTGTTATCTGAGACAGTAAAGAACGAATGTATCATAGTTATTGCAGCACCTACTCAAAACCAAGCTAG
>Ga0098055_1001999_pt1 | contig 10768 bp, 14 predicted proteins | sample 17_taG_FD_75107 | JGI IMG/M metagenome (GOLD analysis project Ga0098055, IMG submission 75107) | Marine viral communities from the Subarctic Pacific Ocean - 17_ETSP_OMZ_AT15314 metaG | ecosystem: Environmental > Aquatic > Marine > Oceanic | place: Pacific Ocean | collected 2015-01-18 | reverse complement strand
TCTATGCTGTTTCCAAATTTTATTTGCAGTTTGGCGTTGCCCTTCTTGGTGTTTATGACCACTGTTGGTATCACCGGTTTGGCAGTGCCGAAGTCATAGGTCTTGGCATACACGAGATCTGTGGGTGCTTGACCCCAGTCTGTGAATCCTGACCAACCTGATGTCAGTGCTGACCAAGTGCCCACTCCTGTGTTGAAATACTCACCGTTGAAGTAAGTGCCGTTCGGATCTGGTGTGCTTATCCAACTTCCCATTATGCGAATCCTCCCGCGGCCGCTGATGTGGCCACTATGCTTGAACCACCGCCCCTAGGGTTGATGGTGAATGATTGATCTTTGATTAATACTTTTTCCTTGCCTGATCCCAGTGCCGTCAGTGTGAGCTTATACACACCTGGTTCTAGGTCACCCGTCAATGGCAGGTTGGCCGCTGACGTGTGGTAGCAATTGAATATGCTCAAGGACACATTGGATCCATTGGTCACTGAACACTTGAACTGATCCACGAAAGTGCTCAGTCCTGTGTATGTCATCTGCACACGACCTTTGCCTGACGTGCCTATTCCAGGCCTGTCAAATATGCTCAAGGTGTGTTGAAAGTTGGGTGAATCCAACAGGTTGTCATTGTTTGGTGGTGTTGGCGCCACTGGTGGATTTGGTCTCACCACTGGTGGTTCCGATCCATCGTCTGGTGGGAACCTCTTGGGATTCCTGCTCTGTAGCACAGGTATCTGATACACTTCCACGTTGTATAATGAGTTGTCGTGTTCCACTGCTGTCACTGTGACCGTCTGGTCCCAGTTGACTTTGAGTTGTAGCACCCTGAACAGTCCATCTTGATACATATAGTCATCTGCGTCAGCAGGATCGAGAACATATTGGTGCGTGAACTTGAATATGTCACCCGCCTCTAATTGTTGTAGTTCTGCCGTGCCTTTGAATTGCAGTTTCATCTGTTTCCTTGATCTCTCCACCAACAGTCTTGCTTGGTCATACGCCCTCTCTTCATCTGTTATGCCAGGTGAGTTGTGTTTGACTTCCAATACCTCACCTTCATCAGTGGCCAGGTGCGTGTCGCTCTCATAGGTCCTGACATCCGTCTCATACTCTTCCCTCTCGTTGGAGAATGAAACTTCTGCACGGTTGTATGTGTTTGACTTGTTGTTGCTGGAAAGTGTTATCTTGCCTATGATCATTGAGTCATTGACCTGGAACAGTCCTGAAGTGTCAACGGCCGCCTCTAATTTCAATGCGTATCTACCATTGGTGTAAGGTAGGTAACCCCTACTGCATTCCAACAGTGCCTTGGTGTTGTCCAACATCTTCTTGGACGTGTCCAATGTGATGTTTGTGGTCAAAAAATCTTTGTCGCTACTGCTACCATCTTCCAGTGTGAATGTCTTGGTCTGTCCACAGTCTATGGCCGCCGATCTGAATCTCGTTGTGTCAATTGAGTCGGCATCCAGTCCTTTACCAAATCTGGGATTACGCAAGTAGTCAAATAGAACCTCTGCTGGGTTTTCACTCCAACCAAAGTCTGCGTGTGACAAGCTCTGTGAGTATGTCTCTGAGAATGAGCTGGCTTGCACTTCTGACAGTGTGGTCAGCTTTCTCACTTTCTTACCTTTCAAAACCACCTGTATGGTTGGTAGTCCTGCGTATGGATTGTTGTTGATCTGGTCTTCTAATTCTTGTTTGGTGGCCTTACGCCATTCATATCTGGCCGCTATGTAGCACACTCCCCTCAGGGTGTGTTTGTTTGACCAACCCGTGACGTCATCTAATAGACTGGCCTTGCCTTGGTCATCTTTGCCAAAGAAACCCTGCACCTTCAACCTGGATCCACCAACCGCATACTTGCCTTCGGTGACTTCGAACTCTGTGCCGTGTGCCAAACCACCAGCATTGGTTATCTGTTTGATCTCGGTGTCATCTATTATGACCTTTTCGATCTTTTCACATTCTCCTTCAGCCAACACTGTGACCACGTATAGGTATTGGTTGTTGTCTCCTTGCGTGTGGATGAAAACCCTGGTTCCACCTATCCGCTTACGACCATAAACCACTGGTATGTGTGCTGAGTTTGATTGTTTGTTGATGTATGTGCCCTGTGCGTATGTGTCATAGTCTGACCTGTTGTCATACTGTGGTATAGATGGTGACAACCATCCGAAAATGCCTGAGAACAGGCTACCAACGAACTTGGCCACACCTTTAAATATTTTTGTAACTGCCTTGGCTACACCACCCATCTAGCACCATCCTTTTCTTGACGTTCCATTGCTATAATCCTGTCTGAACCACTTGAAGTGGCGCTGATTATACCTCTTGAAACCATATTGTCTTAGTTCACGAATAACTTTTAACATATTTAACTCTTTTGCTATCACATCCATAACATAGATCTGCTCACCGCAGTTCCAATGTGATGAATATCCATTCTGTTCGAATCTTTCTGCCTCCACTTCATTGAAACAGGCCCACGTGGCCAGTCCCTGCACTTGATCTCCGGTGCCATATATCCTCATCTGCTGGTGCCTGATCGGTGTCCTGATGTATGCGGCCATAGCCTGTGAATCTCTCACCTGTTGTCCCAATGGACTGTCCATAAAGACGTTCAATATGTCGCCCCAGTATGGTTCAACTGTGGCCTTGGACACTGTCTTGGCCCAAACTATTCCTTTGGTAACTTCTGTCCCCATTGTAGATCCTGTATCATAGCTGATGCGTGTTCAAATCCCTTGTCTTGGTCAAAGAACGCACCAGTGATGTAGTGTTTGGTCTCTTTCTGAGATTCTGGATTGGTAATTCTGGTGTTGACTTGTCTGAAATTGGCGAAGTGTGATGCCGCCGTGACCGTTATGCTGGATCCATCTGGATCTTCATTGATGTTGTAGGTGTTCACGTTGCCATCGAATATTATGTGTGGATCGGCCCTCAAGGTCCTTGAACCCGTGTTGTAGAAACCCCTCCTTATCACCATCCTCTTGTTGATGATGCTTTCGTTCAATGCCCTTTTAATGATGGCTGGAACCACCTGACTCAATGTGACCCTCACTGAGCCCACTATAACTTCAGTCTGTTCAGTTATGTCCTCAAATCCCATCATACCTCCAGCGGCCTCATATGTGTTTGAGTTGAAATCTATGTCGTAGAATGAATCCGTGATGTATTCCGTGCCTGCGTCAAGGTATATGTCTACCAAGTGGGCACATTCAAATTGGTTCGATTCTAGTGTGCTTACTACTGCTGGATCTAGCACCTTGGTCATTAGAATGTCTCTTCCATTTCAATCTCGTATCTGTAGAATCCATCTGTTGAGAGATTGTAAGACTGCACGTCATTCTTCATCCTTGCAAGGAACTTGACGTCCTGTCCCGTGTAGAATGTGGCACTGCTTGGTGCCTTTAACAATCCTGGGAATATGTTGACATCACCTGATCCTGATATGGTCACGTCATCTTGAACCATATAAACTTTATAATGTTCATTTGCGTCATCGTTGAAAGATATCAGGTCTCCCGCCTTGAGTGTGCCCGTGGCTGAAACAGTGAGTTGTCTTGATCCCACTGTGCCTGTGGCCGTTCCCGTGGTGATCGATCCTTGGTGTGCCATTCCTGGCAGTGTCACTGTGAAGGCCTGTAATCTACCTGACTGTGCGTGTGCGAATGCGAAGACAGGTTTGAATTCTGTGTGTGTGAGTGGTGTGAATACTGCCTTCCACTCAAAATACTGCATACTGAAACTTCTGGTCTGAACCCTACCTGATATGGTCCTTGAATAAAGTGTGTCGCCGACTGATTTGAAATCCATCTCATTCCAAGGTAGGTCGCCCGTCACACGGTCATTGAAATGTTCAAATTGACTTGATGGTAAACCAGGTCTTACTGGTGGAAATGGTGGAAATGGTCCTATTATTGCACCCATATTATACTATCGCCTCTCTGCCCTGCTCTAGCACGGCGTCGTTTATTATATTTACTATCATACCCCTCTCCCTGACCAATAGGTCCTGGAAGTCTGATGCGTCTAATGTGGTGATCTGGAAGTTCACATTCACTTTCTTACCTGAGCCCATCTTGTCCATTGGGATTATCTCACCATTGGTCTTGGGCGTGAACACTTCTGGTCCTGCTTCACCAACCAAGAACGGTGATCCACCTGTTACGGCACCACCTTCTCTCCTACCACCATAAGTCTGTGATCTGATCGCACTGACCCTGGCCATACCTGCCGCCACTGCCGCCGCCGCGGCTGAGAAACCTAACACTGGACCAACTATTGGTATGCCCGCTAACGATGTGAAGGCTGATTGTGCTGATTTGTAAGTGTCTATGATGGCCTGTGCTATTGCGAAAGCCTTGTAGGCCTGGAATGCTTTCTTGTTCATTGTTCCAAGCTCTTTGAACATCGCGGCCGTGTTGTCTAACACGAACTTGGCCTGTTGTGCCCTTGTCATTTCTTCAACTTTTACTCTATTGTTTAGATCTTTTTCAGAAACACCTCTGCCTTTGAATTCTTCTCGCAACTGGTCTACTCTAGCTTTATCTTGGATGTTCTTCATCGCGATCTGATGTTTTGCTTCTAGTTTCTCTCTCAGCTCTGCATAACGTCCATCCATATGCTGTCTGCCAGCATAGTATTCATCTAGTATCTGTAATCTGTTGTTGAATGAGTTACGTTCTCGCTCTTCTTCACTTTCCAATGACTGTTCAAGTTGTGCGAATTTTTTCTGTAATGCTTCTTGTTCTTTCTTGAGCTTGGCCTGTGCACCTGCGTCATCTTTCTTGGTCTTCTTGGTGCCTTGTCCAAATCCATCATCTGCTGTGGCCTGTTCTAGGAACTTGTTCTTCAGGATCATCTGATCGATCACTTTCAACTGTTCCAGGAATGATCCAGTCAATCCATCTGCCTTCATCTTGTTGGCATCTAGTGTGACACCCAGTCCTTCGAATGTGACTTTACCACTTTCGCCGACTTTTTCTTGAAATTCATTAAGTATTTTTAATGGTATGTTCAAACGAGTCATAGTGTCGTGCATATCGCTGGCGGCTTTCTCTGCCGCGGCCATCTGTTCTTTGCTCAACAGTCCTATGGCGTTCATACCTTTGGCTATGCCACCATACATCTTGCCCAATGCACCTACCAGATCACCTACCATAGCTCTGATGGTGTCAAAAACTCCTGCTATGAAACCAACTATGAGTTTGCCTTTACCACCCAACATTAAAAATCCAATAACACCAAGTGTGTCAATCGGTGGTGGCAGTGATCTCACGAAGTTCACTAGGTTTGAAATTGATTTACCAATGAAGTCAAATACCACTTTCATTGAATCTAGGACGTTAGTGGCGAATAATATCGTTTTAACTGTGCTGGCCACTATGGCATCACCCACGCTGGTTGCCGCTTCCTTGATTGAACTGAAATTAGCAGTCAATGCCTTGTCAACCAATTGCATCGTGGCTTTCAATGCGTCAAATGGACCAGAGTCCATAACAAGTCTTTGGAAATTGAAGAACTTGTCATTGATCATTGACAGTGTTCCATCAAATGTGGTCGCCATCTTGGCGCTCGAACCTGCTATACTGATCGTGCCTTCTCTGAATGCCTTTAATATATGATCTCTTGATTGTTGTGCGTTGTATTGCACACCTTCTTGGAAGCCCAACATCGATTTGACGGCTCTGTCTCTGAACAAGTCAGCACTGGCTATACCAGCTGAGAATGTTCTCTGTAGTTGTAGTGCAACTGTCTGGAAGTCCAGACCTGATGCCGCCGCTATGTCACCTGTTATGGCTAATAATTCATTTAGATCTTCTGTGCTGTCAGCAACAGCCAATAGACTCGGAGCCGCTAACTGTATGTCTTGTAGTTGGAAAGGAACTGTGCCCGCGAAGTCAGATAGTATTGACATCGCTTTGGAGGCTTCACTGGCTGATCCTGTCAATGCCGCCAATTGGAATTCTAGGTTCTCGATCTCTCTGGCAGTTGCCAAGAAACCTTTGGCTATCTTCATACCACCCAGAGCGGCCGCGACACCTATGATGGTGTTCCTTAGATTACCAAAACCTCTATCTAGGCCAGCAGTTGATTTTTCAACACGTCCAAGGCTCTTCTGGACCTGGTTGAAAGCCTGTTGCGTCTTGTTAACGCCTTCTAGTATTAACTGCTCTCTTATTGGCATCCTTTTTCTCCTGTTTTGCCTTGAGCGTTAGATACGCCAGCCAGCTTTTGAATTCTATTAGGGACATCTTTAATACCTGATCTACCGTAATGTGTAGATGCTCAGCAAGAGCGAACATACTATAGAGTTCGCTGTCCCGTGTTAGTTTTTTTCAATAGCTTCTATTGACTCTGAGTTGGCGTTGTTTAGCACACCAGCAACCCTTATCAAAACATTAGGATCTGTTTCGTTCAAGAGCTCTATCCTGTCTGATTCTTTGAATATTCTCTTGCCATCTTCGTCCAATGCCTTTAAAACTATCGATTCTACCAGTGCTTCCGCCGTCTTGCCCATCTGTGTCAAGTTCATTATCTTGGCTTCAGTGGCCATATTCGCAGTCGCTCTGTAATGGATATCACAATCCCATTCTTCTACTTTGTAGCTGAACAAGTTGTCAGCCAGTTTGGCTTTGAAATGTGCCAGTGCTTTGGCTTTGATTGTCTTATCTTTTTTGTCCGTATCAGTCATCGTTTGTTTCTCCTTTTTCATTATCTGGAAAGTCTACCTGATTGTAACCTGCCTGTTTGTGATATCCGTCTACTCACTGCTCTAGTGGTTGGCTGAGTGATACCACGTGGTGCCTGTTTTGAACGACCTTTCTCCAGTTGTTCAATGTATGGCACATTGTTTTTTACTTCAAAACCAGATTTGGTGGACTCTTGGGTCCAAGACTTACGAGCCCTACCAGATCTGATTGGAGTATTCTGCTTTGCCAACTTGAGTGTGTTCTGTCCCACCTTGGCAAACATATCCTCGACAGCTTTTGTCAAAGCGACGAAGTTGTTTGATTTTGCAAAACGAACACGCAACATAAAAAGTGATCCTTATGTTATTGCGTCAGCATCGTCCATAGTCAAAGCACCAGTTCCTTGTGCCGCGAATGAAGCCTCAACAGCTCCGTCCACTGAACTTGATACTGAGAATGAAGTCATAATCGCTGAACCTGAGAATGCTTTACCATCTGATGCACCAACGCCTGCTGGATACACTTTGAATGATAATGCTGTGCCTAAGCCAGCTTCGTCCAAACCGCCTTCTAAGGCGCCTTGTGCTGTGTCGTCACCATCGAAATACACATCACCTGATATAGTGAATGTTGATAGTCCTGGTTTGTATGTTCTTGATACTGCTGTAGATGAACTTCCTGCCGCTTGGCAAGATGTCGTCTCTACTGTGTCTTGTGATTGTTCTATTGTGAATGATCTAACTTCAGCAACGATATCGCTACCTATTTTGATCAATCCAGCTTGTCCTGTAAATGTTGACATAGTTTGTTTCTCCTATTAGTCTTGATCCTGGTTGTTAGATTCATCTGGCTGAACTGGATCTGATTCAACCTGAATTTTGTCTACTGACAGCTTGGCTTTACGTGGTTTAGTGGCCACAGCTGACTTGGGTTGATTATGATTTAACCATTCGCTGTGGGTTACCAATTTAACCTCACCGTCTACTATAATTCGTCTTTTGCTCATTATACTGTTCCTCGTGTGTATTTATATAAAACCTGATAATTGATGTCAATCCTCGCTATGGGGAATTGGTCACCTTGATCAGTCGTCACGTTGGTTATCAGACTGTTCATACAGAGGTCGTTTCTCTTACGATCAACTTCCAATGCTTCTTCTATGGTCTCGATCAGTCTGTTCCTTTCAGTGTCCATATTGTGTTCGCCTTCTGCCTTGATCACTCCTGTTATGGTGTAATCAATCCTGCCAAATCTGCTTGTGCTGGAATTCATTGATTCATCTGTCCTGTCTTCCTGCCCAGTCCTCACGAACACAGCTGGATACTGTTGATCACTGATGTCTATGCTCTCTATGGGCTGTCTTGACACGAATCTGATGGCAACAGGATCTGTGGCTGACTGTAATACAGCTACGATGTCCTTTGCTATGCTTTCTCTGACGCTGGCCATTATCTAACTAGTCTTCCATAGTGAACTGGTTGTTTCTCTGAATCTTCAACTGTTCCATCACTGTCAAAATCGTAAGAAATTCCATCTCTCAGAACCAGTTCTATCTCTTCCTTGAATCTTGCCCTGTAGTATTCCATCTTCTCTCCAAACACGTCACCTTCTGGTGTGAATTTAGAAAGTTTTGGTAGTATGTAGTAGGCCAACACGTGATATACCGCGGCCCTTGTGAATTGTGATTCTGTTAATTTTGTTTCGTCCATCTCTAGGCCGACGTTGATCACTTTGATCGTGTGTTTGCCTAAGAGGTTCCTGTGTCTTGGCCACCAATCTATTCTAAGTATCCTTAGGATATCAGCACGTGACTTTGCGTGTTCGTCAGTGAAGCTCTGGATACCATATTCTAGAATGTTTGGTTCGTATGCTAAAACATCTGTGTCTGTGCTCATTGCCATTGGTGTGTCTCCGGTTTATACAGGTGGGTGTATAGAACACCCACCCACATTGTTTTTTGTTGCTCTAATGCAATCCAATTATTACTACTGGATTGATGAATCGTGGTTACATTCAACACCATAAGAGTCGTGTAATTCACCAACTCCGTATACTGCTGAAGCTACGATTTCAGTTGCTCTTAAACTTGCATCTCTTTGAGTTTCAATTTTAAGATCCTGCATCATTGCTAAACCTAAAGCATCTCTATGGAAGACAGCACCTTTGTAATCACCAGTTGTTCCTGGGAAATTACCTGATGTGTCTGCTATGTTTGATGTTTCATATACATTAACACCTGCGATTTGACCTACGAATCCTGATCTTAACGCTTCATTACCAACACCTGGGTTAGGGTTAGCAAATGTGTTTGTTAAGCCTGATTTTAAATCAAATGCAACTAATGGATGAACCACACAAGCTAGATCTTCGCCTGGAACACCATTTTTTCTTAATTGTGCTACCGCTTTGAAAATCTCTGCCGCCGTGAATGCAGTTGTTCCATCACCAACTTCTGTTGAGAAGCCATCGAATAATGCTGTCAAGTCTGTGTCAATTTTTTTAGCGATTGCTTCACCAAATAATTTACCTAAGTCTCTAACAACATCTGATTCTGATGTGTTCATTGCCAAGTCAGTTAGTGTAGTCATAACACCGATTTCAGAAACAGTTAAGTTTGCAACATTTGTTGAAACTGCTGTGTTTGATAAATCAGTTGCTTCTGCTACTGCCGCCGCTGATACCGTTGGGTAGATCGGCACTTGGATTACTTTACCACTATTTGAAGGCATATTGTAATTTCTTACTAGGCCTCTCATAATAGATCTTTCGTTTGCTACGTATAATGCTTCTGCCACCATTGGTGAAATAAGATCATTAAGTGTAGTATTAGTTGTTTCGTTCGCCATTTTAATTTTCTCCTTTTATGTTAAACGAGTCCAGCCTTTTTACGATATTCAGCATATTTCTGCCTATCACTAGGGTTGGACATATCAAGTTTTGTTATATCAACTTTTTCACCAGATCCTGTTTCTCCCACTTTAGATGTAGTGCCTGATCCTGCTGGACCCGCCTGCACGAAATGTGGTGAAGCAGTTATAAATTCCTTGACCAGATTGTCAATGGTTAGATGTGTTCCATCTTCTCCATATCTAGTCTGACCTGTTTTAGCGTCCACTACCTCCACGTCACCTGTGTCATTCAGTCTAACTTGCTCTTTGAGTAGTTTGACCACTTGATTTGGTGATATGGCACGATACTTGGATGCCGTGTCAAGAAGTGCGCCGTCCACTTTGATGCTTGAGATCTGATTCTGTAAAGTGCTTATCGTGGAATCTTTCTTGTCCACGGTCTCTTTAAGGATCCTTTCAAAATCACCTTTGGCTTTTAGACGATCTTCTCTTTCTTTTTCCTGCTTGGCAGTTAGTTCTTTGTATGTGTCAACATCAACGCCTTCGTATCGCTTTTCAAACTTCCTTCGTTCTCTGGCGATCCTGTCAGCTACGATCTTGTCCACGTCTGTCTGGCTGAACTTTGTTTCCTGAGTTGATTCAGAAACTTCTGTTTCTGTTTGTGTTTCTTGAGTCTCAGTGGACTCAACTGTTTTATTTTCCATATCAGTCATATGTATAAACCCTCCTTCAAGGTATTGTTACCAGCATAAGTGCTGTTTGTAGTTATTTATGTTTTTTACGGTTTGATCTGGCCTTGAACAGGCTCTTCTTGTCCTGTTGTATTATGATGGGTATTGACGTCTGGTTGTCTAGACCTTTGGTGTATTCTGGGTGTGACCAGAAATAGACACAGTGCATCGAATCTTCATACACTTCGCATATGCGATCCAGGGTCTCAGTGTCATTAGGTGCGTCAACATATACCACTGCATCGAAATGTGGTTGTGTGCTGTCTATCCAGTGGCGATCACGCATCCACATACCGTGTTGGCTGTAGGGCACGAAATCTATGCGTCCCTGTTGGTATGAAGTCAGGCTCCACGGACACACTTTTTCTATGCTCTTGAAATATTGATCCCAATTGATGTCAAGATTTTCCATATGTAAGACCTTTGATTACACACCCAGTGCCCCTCTGACTGAGTGCTGTCCCTCTATAGATATTTATTGTTTTACTTTTTGTAAT
>Ga0098055_1001986_pt1 | contig 10811 bp, 14 predicted proteins | sample 17_taG_FD_75107 | JGI IMG/M metagenome (GOLD analysis project Ga0098055, IMG submission 75107) | Marine viral communities from the Subarctic Pacific Ocean - 17_ETSP_OMZ_AT15314 metaG | ecosystem: Environmental > Aquatic > Marine > Oceanic | place: Pacific Ocean | collected 2015-01-18 | reverse complement strand
CAGAATAATATCTGCATCTATTACTGCTACTCTTTCTCTTTTCATATTTCCTCTTATAGGTTAGGTGGATTGTTATAAATTTCAGGATCATTTAGATCGTAAGCGTACTCCTCATAGTATTTTAAAGTTAAACTATTTCCTCCAATATCTTCAAAAGGAATTACATAAATTAAAGGAAATTTTACTACAAATAATAAATCAAAATCATCTTTTGTATAGGGATATTGAACTGATTTACCTCTATATTTATCCCCATTCTCTCGTTTTAAGACAATTCGTTCTCCTTTTTCAGTTGCTTTAACTTGAATTGTAATCCATTTATTACCTCTATTAATTACAAAATCACATTTACTACATGAATTAGTTGGTTCAAAGATATCGTAATTCCATCTATGTAATATATACCGTACAAGATCTTCTCCTGCTAATCCTATAGACTGATTTATCAGTCCTTGAGCCGACGTACTAATGGGTTTCTGCCCATGTTCCTCCGATTGAATACTCTCCTGAGAGTGGTATTCTGAGTCCAAATCCAATCCCTGTAGTGGTAATTGCCTCGACACATAGTCTACCGATTTCTTCTGCATGATCCTCCTTTACTGTTAGTTGTACTTCATCGTGAACAAACGCTACTTGATCATAGTCCTCCCCACGTTTGAACCCTTTTTGATTAAGTAGTGAATGCATTTCCACTACCCATTGTTTACAAATAATAGCTCCTGCTGATTGAAGTAGAGTGTTTAAAGCTGCATGTTTAGATCTAACAGGTACTCGTCTTCCATCTAATCCTTTGATAGCTCCTTGTTCTTTGGCTTTTCTTTGGACATTAGTTCTGAGTTGTTTAAGGGCTGGAAGTTCTCCAAGAAATTTATTCTTTAATAACTTCCCTTCTCTCTGTCCTTTCCCCACAATCTCCCCAATTTTTTGATCTCCTGCACCATACAGAAAACCGTAAATGAATGTTTTGGCCTGATCTCTCGTAGCCAAACCAGCTGCTTTCTGATTAACAGTATGTATATCTTCCTCCAAAAGTTTTTTACCATATACACCACCATCATAGTTAGCAAGATAGTGCGATAAGCAACGCAACTCAAGGCCAGAGACATCAATCCCCAATAGTTTCTGTCCTCTATTCGGAACAAATAAAGACCTGCAATCTTTCCCATAGGGTGCGTTTGTATTCGGAACCTGAGCGAGGTTCGGATTTGAGTGAGATGCCCTTGAAGTCGATGCTCCCATCGTGTTGACTCTTCCATGTAATCTCCCCTGCTTTACAAGTTTCAACCATGCTTGATCTCCTTCTGCAAGTTGACCAATGCGTTTGTTTAACATTAAATATTCAGACATTAACTTTGCTTCAGGATATTCTAACCTTTTGAGAATACTCTCATCAACCTTAGCTTCACCTGACGGAGTGAATTCTTTTGGTTTCCATCCTCTAAGTTCCTTGAGTCTCTTGGCAATGTGTTGCCGTGAATTAGGATTGAACTCAATAATTTTAACTTTAGAATACAGTTCATTACGTCTAAGTCCCTCGTTGATGAGCCATGATCCAAATACTTTTCGGAGTTCTCCTCCAAGTTCTTCTCTCCTTTGAGCCAGCTTTTGATATAATTCAATGGCTTTTTCTTCATTAAATGCAAACCCATTTTTCTCCTGTTGGTTACAAATTTCGGCTATATTATGTTCCAATCGTATACTATTTTCCGTTGGTAAATTCAGCCTTAAATTTTTCCATAAAATATGCGTTAGTTCCACATCATTAATACAGTACTCCACCATCTCCTGAGAAAACTCTTTGAAGTCATTATCTTTTCCAAAGTTTCCTTTGTTAAAATTCAATCTATATCCCCATGCTTCTAAGGAATGTGATCCCCAAAACTTAGGTTCTAATATTTTAACAGAAGAATCTTCATTTCTAAGATCTGAGTGAATTAACCTAGAAAGAATAAGAGTGTCTGTAACTTGTTCCACAGGAATCACTAGGCCATACAATCGGTTTAGAACTTCTAAGTCAAATCCTAAGACATTATGACCTACTATATGATTAGCTTTTAATACAACTAAAGCTTTCTCAATCTGTTCTTTTGAAGTTGCTACTTCTACTCCAAAATGTTGACTTTTCATTACTATACAATGAACCTTAGTGACTGTATCTAAGAGTCCATCAGTTTCTATGTCTAGTATTATGTTTTCCATTAGAAATCCTCCTTATTCTCCTTTTCAAATCCATAAGATTTAGCTTCATCAGGTGAAGCAGTAACTACCATTCTTCCAGTTTCTTTAGAATAATGTAAGGTATCTGCAATTCCAGTTTCTCCTGTCCAACGGTTCTTCAGGACTCTGATAGTTGTGAGGTCTGGATTCTCCTCATCTTGTTGGTTTCTTTCACAACCAATTACTATGTCAGAGAGTTGAGCTATCCCATGAGAACCTCTTAACTGGTTCAAAGTAGTTCTAACTCCTTCTTCATGCCCTTTATCTCCTGTAGGTCTGCGTAAGTGAGATACAAGAATTAAAGAACATTGAACTTCTTCTACCAAAGAACGTAGTTTAGTCATTACAAAGTCTAACATTCTCCTTTCATCTCCTCCTTCTAAACCAGAAAGAATTATAGTAAGATGATCCAAGATAATATGGGTGCATCCCACACCTTTTACAAGGTATCTTATCTTGTTAAAGAGATGGTTGATCTCCATGCTTCCCCAATGATCGTAGAGGAATAGGTTTCCTGTACCTAGTACATTATCAAATCCATTCTTTAATTCTTCTGGAGTATGATCTACACTTTGTAGATGAATAGGCTTGTTAAGGTATAGTCCTATGAAACCAAGCGCAGTCCTCTTAGTGTTCTCCTCAAGTGCAAGGTATCCCACTTTTTGATCCTGAAGCATTAAGGAATAAGCGATCTCTCGACAAACCTGACTCTTCCCTACTCCTGAACCTGCGGTGATTGTAATGATCTCGCCTTTACGAATACCCTGAGTCATGTTATTCAATCCATTGAAAGGATAAGGCATTGAATCTGTTTCTACTGTGGTACTAACGAGATCCCATAGGTCTTTCCCATCAATGATACCATCAGGTCTATAGCTTTTTGCGTTCCAGATCTGATTGATAATTTCTGCACCTCTTCCTGCTTGTATCATCTCATTAGGATCTTTAAGCGGAAGTGTAGCAATTTTTACTTTTCCTGGACTAAACAACTGAACGCAATCATCCACAGCTTTTTGACCTGCATCATCCTGATCGAACATCAGTATAACTGACTCAAAATTTTCTAGGTATTCTAAGTCGTTCTGTATTGCCTTCCTTGCTCCTGCTGCTCCAGTTGGGATACTAACCACAGGCCACTTATTTCCTTGCGCCTGAGAGACAGACATGGCATCTATTTCACCCTCACAAATGGTGATCATCTTGCCTTTTTCCCACAAGTGTTTTCCGTAAAGTCCTGCTTCTTTAGTATCTCCTATAAACAGGAAATCTTTGTTAGGAAACCTGAGTTTCTGAGCTACTACATGCCCATCTTTTTTGTAATTAGCAATCTGAACCTTCTTACCTTTTACTTCACCAATTTGGTAAGACCATTTACTTACAGTAGCTTTAGTTAAGCCACGTTTTTTGAGTGGTTCAACTTCTCCTTTAATAAAATCCATACTATATTTCTCCTCTTGTTTAATGTTCTCCTTAGTGTCTCCTTGTTGTCTGTAACCGCAACCTGGAGTAAAACACCAACCATGCCCATCATCATAGACAGCTAAGTTATCTGCAGAACCGCATCTAGGACATGGAGCATGGGAGATGCAAGTAGATTCTTGTTCTCCCATAATCCTCCTTATTTTTCATGTAGCCATGAGTTAGGTACTATTGATTCGGCATATAGAAATTCATATTTCTCACACCATTCTTGACAAGTATACCTTCCTCCTTGAACTTTACTTTTAAGTTTTCCAAAGACAAATCTAATATCTAGTTCTGGATGTTGCTGTTTAATCAGTCTATGTTTTCTCTGATCTTCAGCTTTGAACCATCCTTTAACTTCTATCAGTATACCATTAGGAAGCAAGAAGTCAGGTTGATATTTCTTTGGAACCTCATAACCTATTCGGTGCGTTTTAGGCTCAAAGATAAAACTAACTTCTTGCTTTTCTAGATAATCAGCTACTGATCCTTCTAGATTAGATCTATAACGATTAAAAATCGTCATCATCCTCAGATTCTGAAGCTACAAAAGGATTTTCTGCAGGTTCTTCAGAAGTAAACCCATCTTCCTTAGAAAATCCTGATGTTTCTCCTCCATCATATTCAACAAGATCCAAGACCTGAACCGCATTGAAATACATAGTGACTCCTGACTTCCCATTTACAGTGTACTGTATTGGAGAGTAAGAAACCTTAACAGTTGATCCCCAACCGATGTCCACATTACAAGGCTTCATCTGAGAATCTACTACCATGATCTTAACATCACGGGATTCTCCATTTCTTCCTTTGATTGAGGCTTTCTGCTTGAACTTGAAGACGATATCATCACCATCTTCTTTGTATGGAAGAAACTCAGATGCTTTTTTACCTGAAGAGGCAACTTCATCTGCGATCCACCCATCAATTTTTTCCATCCAGCTTTTTGCTTCCTTTGATTTAGCAGGAAGAAGCAGGTTAATCTGGAACACATCATATTCAGGATGTGGTCTTTTAACATTAACCCATTTACATTTTGCTTTTGGACTTACCAGTTTTTCTACTGCCATATTGTTCTCCTATATTATATATTAATATTGATTAGATGAAAATTCACCTAATATTTCTCTTTGTAATGGATCTAATCCATCTTCTATTACTTCTTCTTCATCTTCTTCTTGTGTTTCCTCCTTTGTAAAAAGATTTATAAGATATTCTGGATCTATTCCAGAATTATTAAGTTCTATATAGATATCTACAGGTAAAGGTTCTCCTGATTTTAATATCTCTATTGCTTGATATTCAAGTTGTTCCATGATTTCCTTTCTATATCTAGAGTGTCGAAAAAGAATTTTAACAGAAAAAATAAGGTGAGTTTAACACCTCATAAATATTAAGGTTTCCTAGTTTTGGAGGTTCTGGAACTTCATCCAATACTTCCAAAGCAGCTTCCCGAAAATCACCTAGAACATCATTCTTAGAATAAATATCTACAAATGCTTCTCGTAAAAGCTTTGCAAGTTCAGGAGTATTTTTCGCATGCGTTCCATAACTATCATGGATCATAGCATAGCTATTAATCTCCTCCTTGTTACATAGATGCACAGTCAGAGTTAGTGCTGAGGCATCCAGAGAATGTACGAAATTAGGTGCTGATCCATTTATAGATCTATGAACATCTATCTTCTTACCATCCTCTTCATAAATTACAGGCTTTAAGAGTTTACCATCAATGGTGGTATTGATCTGTCTCCATTTAAAAGCCTTGTAATGCTGGTAGATGTAGAGTCCTGTAGGAGTTTTCCAAATAATAGGATAACCCTTTTTAGAGAGTTCAGAACTAACATGTCTGATCCATGTCATTGCTTCCTTAGCAGAAATTATAACTTCTCCGATAGCACTCCAAACTAAGGTAGTAATCCAGTTTATATATTTAGAAAGCTTTTCACCTTCAGGGATTTCAAATTCCTTTCCTTTTCTGAGTTGTTCCTTCACATATTGTTCTACATAAACTAGAGCAGAGAACCTAGTTCCACCATAAGGAACCACCATCACAGGTCTTTTGGTCATCTTACGATTTATCAAGCCAGATTCAAGCCACTTCTTAGCTATAGGATCATCTAAATCAGCTAGTCTTTTTGTTTCCCGAAATACTACATCAGCAACTTCCTGATAAATGTCCTGTGGAACAGGTTCATTTGTTAAGTTTGTTGCTTTACCCCCAATAGGACATCTCAACATAGCTGAATAATGCTGTAAACCATTATTAGAACCATCAAGAGCTATTGGGAGGTAGCTGAGTACCCCTAAGCCATTTCTTTTCAATGTAGCCCATTCTGAGCAGAATGCAAAGAATACCCAAGCATCATCAAATTGAGTCCACCAATCATAGTCAAGACCAAGTTCTGCTGACTTTAGAATGTGTTCTTCATTATCTAAGACCCATTTGATTCTTTCAGTAAAACTTACTTTATCTACTCCAGCGCAGTTAGCTCCATGAATAGCCAACCAATCTGCCTGTTCTTGGTTTTCAATTGGTAATCCTTCTCCAAATGTTAGAAGAGACTTAGCATATTCAGTACCTTGCGGAGTTAGGAAAGAACTTACTGTGTATTTTCTTCCCCTAAAATCTGCTTGGTAAGGAAAATAAATCTGATCAAAGTCTTTAAATTTTCCTGCAAGATTTAAAGTCCTCATGAATTGTAGGATCTGACTCTTTCTTCTTATATTTTCTTCATAAACTTGGGTAGCTTTCACTTTCCAAGCTTTGAATTTGAGTTTTGTCTCCTCATCCATGTCCTGTTTCTTTAGATCCTTCGGAAAATCACGAGGAGGTAGCTCCATCTCATTCCTATCAGGCATAGATCCTATTATTCTGCCCTGCTCCCATGCTTTTTCCATAACATCAAGAACTTTTGTATTAACTTTCCACTTAGTTTCCTGTAGAGAATTAACACATTCAAATTCCATATCCATGTTACTAGATGGAAGGTCAGTCTTAACATTCTTATGCGTTTCTTTAATAAATGGTAATCTATGTGATAAATAACCTCCATTTGAAGGATTAGTCCACTTTTTCGGAGTCGTTACCATTGGTAAGTAAGCAGGAGAAAGTAGCTCTCCTTGATTAATTATATCCTGAATCATATCTAATGTTTCCTGAGTTGGTACAATAGTATATGAAGAATACTTTTTTCCTTTAGATCTAGTAGATCCTAGTTTAATTAATCCAGTTGACCTGATTATTAGATCTATCATCAACTGTCCTACTTGTGTTTTCTCTACATGAGTCCAAACAGGGATCTCTTCTCCCATTTTATAAGAAGCAGTACGGATTAGACCATACCTTCGATAATGTCGAGATGCAGATATTTTCCCTATCTTTTCCACAAGCATTCGGAAATATTTTTTGTCTTGGGTTTCCCAAAGATTAAATCTTACCTGATCCGATAAAGCCTGTCCGATCTGATGGGAAAGATTCATGAGTTTTTGGGAATGTGAGATTCCATCCATAATAGCTCTTAAAGATATAAAAGCTGCTACATCATTTTCCAGCATTGCTAGGAAAGGTGAACTCGCTTTCATTCGACCTGGTTTTGAAACCTCCTCATTTATGTGAGTGTGTATGGCTTTACTCAGAGTGGTAACAGTTTTCTTCATAAGTAAGATGCCATGTAAGGTAATGGATTCTGTACCTTTTTGTTTAGCTTCTCTTACTTGCTTCTGGAACTTTTCAATTCCAGTATAAACCATTTCTTCCTCTAAAGATTTCTGAATCTCAAATATATTTCCTTCCATTAGAACTCCTCTTTAGTGATTGTTAATGTGTTACCTACTATTACATTGTAAGCAACAATTATAAGAATAGTAATGACTCCAGACAAGAATCCGAAACCAAATATGCTAAAAAATACTAAGATGTCAGGTAACATTAAGAACCATCTACCCATAATCTTTCTCCTATAGCTTTAATTACAGGCACAGTAACGCTATTTCCAGCCATTTTAAACAGTTGGGTATCTGATATCCCAAGTTCTCTTCCCTTGTGATATAGAGAGTCTGGTGCACCCTGTAGCCTAAAGAACTCTAAAGGTGTGAGTCTTCGTAAGACTTTACCATCAAATATAGACTGTTCTATATTTTTCCTAGTAGTTAAAGTTCCTACGACTGACTCTTTTTTAGGAACGATCTCTTTTCCTCGTCTTGGAGAGAAATCCTTTCCTGTTTTTGCTTTGTGTTCCCTTCTTATTTTCTTTGCTTCCTCTGATCGTACTTCCGTAAGAACAAAGGGTTGTCTACTACCACCTGAACACGAGTTAATAGTAGGTGAAATTCCTTTATCAGAATAAATCCGATCATTGGAATGTTTAGGTTTATTTAATTGAAGGATTGTCATTCCAGAATGATTTCCTCCTGTGTGTGCTCCTCCACTTATTGTTCTAGCAACTGCGGTTTTTGCTGACTCCGACTTGCAAGTGTGCGAGTTAGTTTCTCCCACGAGAGGAAATACTTTGGGTCTGGATTTTCCTCTAAGATATCCGATAACGAACACTCGTTCTCTGTTTTGTGGAACTCCGAAATTCTTGCTGTTACAAGTTTGCCATTCCGCATCGTACCCCAATTCTGAAAGCCTGTGGAGCATGGTACTAAAGATTTCTCCTTTCCATTTGCCAGACGATAGAACTCCTTTGACTTGTTCAAGAAAAAGAATGCGAGGTTTTTTAAATTGTATGATTTTGCAAAAGTGTATAAACAAGTCACCGCCACATTCGGCTTGATCAAAGGGATTTTCTGTCCTTTTTCCAGCGATACTGAACGCAGGACAGGGTAGACCTGCACAGGCAATGTCGAAATCTGGCAGGATACTTGGGTTTTCTGCAATTTTTCTGATGTCTCCATAATTTCCTCCTTTTGAGTTGTTAAATTCTTCATTAAGTAAGTTACTCCATTTGTCTACTTCTGCATGACCTACTTGTTCATGTCCTGCTTGTCTCATGCCTAATCCAAACAGATCTACGCCACTTGCGAATGAAAAGAATTTCATTTTAGTTCCTCCTTATGGCACTCATAATTAGAGTGATAGTACCCCTGAAGAATGTCATCTCTTAATACCTCTGGTTTGTACTCTCCATTTGCTAAATTCATGAGATCTTCTAATATCTCAAGCTTGTTACAATTTTGCAGGAATTTCTTCATCTCCCTATCACCAAGACTAAGCCAAAACTCGACTTGTTCTATAGTTACTTTTTTCATTTCCATTTTGTTCTCCATTATAAGGTTTGGTGAGGAAGGTAGGATTTGCACCTACTATGTCATACGACACCTGATTTACAGTCAGGTTGCTTATCTAGATTGCATACTTCCCCATGTGTGAGAAGTAGAGTAGCAAACGGAGATCTCGCGTCGATCACTACCCTACTAAACATGTCATCTATTCGGGATGCTATTCTGATCCTATCAGGATGACAATTCTATGCATATACGTACACATCAAAAAACTGAGCTTCACTCTTAATGTTGTGATCTCTGTGATGATTCCTAACTCCACGCCAACGAGTACGCACAACAACTTTTTGATTCTTGAAAAACTTGCGTATAGCTTTTCGTACTTGAATTAAATTTTCCTCAGAAAATTCTATGCCTTTTAAAATAGAACGATAACCTTTTGAATTTTTCAAGGCTTCAAAAACTAATTCTCTTATTTCTGACTTTTCCATCTTGTTCTCCTAAAATAAATTAATAAAAAATACATTCCATTCTGAATTGAATGAAATATAACTGTAAAACATTAAAGTGACCACCACTTTAACGGTATTACCACCCTTCATCGGTAGCACCTCTGTCCGAATCCTTTTCGTACCTTGGTTTCGGATGTTCCATATACCATCCTTCAGGAGTTATATATGGGTTGTCTGAATCCTCTTTATTCGTGGATTCGTTTAAACTTTTATTTTCTTCCATTCTGATTCTCCTAGTTTAAAAATTGATCCATCACATTAGTGGATTTATAATTTACTTCGATGTCTAACTCTTTAATTATAAAATTCAAAGCTTCAAGAGTTAAAGTCTTTTTTCCTAATAAACTTGCAAACTTCTTTCCTAGTTCATTAGTAGGATAGTATCTGACTGTTCCGTATTCTATCCTTTCCTGAATTACTATTTCTTTACTCATTTTTTCCTCCTTCTTTTCTTTGCAGTTCCATTAGTTAGCTCAACAGGCATTATGACTGTCATAACACCTTTGAGATCATGCTCTACTGTTTTAGTAGGGAATTGCCTGTCTAGCCTATCCCCTTTGTACGCTTGAATATCAAGAACTTTGTTTGTGTATAATTCTTGGTTCAAGTCAATTACTACTCTAACATAAATTTCGTTGTCTTTCATATTACCCCTTCTAATGATAGTTTAACGAATGATTTATTATATGCTCTCTGTGCTCTATTGAACATCTTTTTAAAGCCCTTCATAGATGCGTTATTCCTTGTTCTATGACAATATTTATTCTCTACTCTTTCAATCTTAAACTCTGAATTAGCCCTTGCCAGTTTAGAATTTATTTTGCTGTACTTCATTTTGTTCTCCGATTAGTGTGCTTTGTATACTACGTTAAATTCTGACTGATTCCAACATTTTCTGCAGTCTCTACATTCACCTTTTTGCTCAGGTGCTAAACAAGTCCAAGAATCCTTTTTGGTTGCTCCTGAGACTTGCAAGCCATGTTTTCTTGCCATTCCTTCAGGTGCTTTTTTATCAAACTTCATTGCTGAAAGTCTAATAGTCAAATTCTTAGGAATCTTTAATCCTCTTTTGATTGCTTTTGCTACTGTCTCAGTTTCCCTTGTTGGCAACCAGTGCTTAGTGTTTGGAGACTTCTTTGCAACTTCTGCAATCATGTGAAGATGTCGAATGTTTTGTAAATCTCCTGAGTCATGCCAACGGAAGTATTTTAAGCCTTTTTGCTTTCCGTCTTTTTTGATCCGTTTATTATTCATCAGAAAAGCCATAGAGTCAATCCATGCTGGATCATTCAACTTTTCAAGTCTTCTATGTATTGCATTTTGTACATTATCAAAAACGTATCTGCCTTTTTTAGCATAGCAATCAGAACAAATTGAATTTTCAACTTTACT
>Ga0098055_1001985_pt1 | contig 10821 bp, 8 predicted proteins | sample 17_taG_FD_75107 | JGI IMG/M metagenome (GOLD analysis project Ga0098055, IMG submission 75107) | Marine viral communities from the Subarctic Pacific Ocean - 17_ETSP_OMZ_AT15314 metaG | ecosystem: Environmental > Aquatic > Marine > Oceanic | place: Pacific Ocean | collected 2015-01-18 | reverse complement strand
TACACTGTAGCTTTCGTTGTCTTCCTTATCTAAAGCTTCCTTCATATTCTTTTGGAATACAGTTTTGTTTAAGTCTTTCGCCACATCATCGACTTCATTGACTCTTGTAACAGCACTAGCCGCGTCAATGTTTTCCACATCCATTATTGATAAGACAGTATCTAATTTAGCCATTGTCTTTGAATCTATAGCTGTGCCACCTTCAGCTATAGCTAAATGATTAATGCTATAACCAGTCATGCTAGAAACTGCGTTTCGATTGTTAGCGTAATGTTGCATTGCTACATTAGCTTGCCCTGCTGATAACTGACCATTAGCAAGTTTGTTTATAGTATTAGAAAAAACTTCTGGAATTGCGTGAAGATTTCTTATCTGACGATAAACTTCCTTTGTGCCTGTTGGCATATTTTCACTAGGCAAATTATCTTCTTTAGTGAAATAATTAATATCATTGTCAGTTGCATTACTAGCTTTTTGATTGATGTAAGTCTTTTGATCGCCAACAGTTGACCCATATGAAGTGCTTCCAAATGCACCATTCTCAACAACTTGACCAGCGTTTTGACCACGCAATAAATCAGCGTCTTGGTTTTCTTCACTCTTTAAAGTGCTTATTGTTGCTTTAATATCATTAGCAACACCCTGCAAAGCATTAGGGGATTTCTTGTTTGCCATCTCTAGCATAATTGAAAGCTGTTCTCTGTGTGACTCTGGCACACCAGACATATTGCCGCCGCTAGTTTTGATTGCCATATGTATGCCTCGAAGTGAACGGCTGTTTAATTCAACAACCTCTCCTTCAGCATTTTTCATAACGCTACTACCATTACGCAAACCATCTATAAAGCCGCCAAAAGTAGAATCAATTACATTAGTTAAAGCAGTTACCCTAACTGTTGAAGTAATTTTTTTATTATCTGGGTCAATGTTATCAACATAATCAAAACCTTTTTGCAAAGTATCTGCAAAGTAAGTAGTGCTTCCGTTGTTATTTGTTGCAGAACCTTTAGCGCGAATATTACCACTGTTTATTTCTTCAGCCGCACCAGTAAGAACATCTAAAGAAGCTTGAGATGCGGCGGAGGCATCTTCTTCAGCTTTAATTCTTTCAGCTTCAGCACTAAATTTAGAAGCATCAACTCCTTTAGAATTAAACCAAGAACTAAAGGCTTGCTCATCAGTGCCTCTAATATACATCTTATGTTTAAGCAAAGAGTCTAAGCTTGGCTTGATTCCGTTAATAAATTCTTCTTTGCCACTAACAATCTTTCCTTGATTAAGATAAGTCTCTACAGCAATTAAATCAGTTTGATCCATATTAGTAATGTCAGGCAAAATCTGATTAAGAAATTGCGAAGTCTTAATCCTACGACTGCCATCTAATTTAGTTTTAGATTCATCAATCTCTCTGTTTCCATACAGAGCATTTGCTACTTTTTGCCTATCGTCTAATTGCTTTCTTGCTTGGACAACAGAATCTACATTGAACGCACCAACTAAATCATCGCTATTTTCATAATCATCAGACCAAATGTTAGCACTAAGATTGTTAGAAGGGATGCTGTTGATTCTATTCTTTTCTTTTACGGCATCATCAGCAGTCTTTAGTATGCTTTCAGAAGAACCGTTTTGATTAAAGTAAGTAGTAAAAGCCCCCATATCTTTATCGGGTTTATATCCTTGGCTATCAATAATAGCTTGGATTGCGGCTTTTTGATTGTCGTTCATCCATGCTGGAAATTCTTTTTTAGATACAAGAGCCTGTTTAACATTAACCCATTTAGCGGCAGACATATCTTTACCAAATACTTTGGTCAACAACTCCATAGAGTTTAGCTGTCTGTAAGCATCTAATTCATCAACGTCTGATTCTTTAATCTGCCTTTCTTGTGCCATACCAGTTCTTTTCGCCCTCTCTGCTGAAAGGACTTCTTGGTTGGCAATAAAGGTTTCAATGGGATTGTTAGCATTTCGCAACGATGGCAAGTTTGTTGACAGAAAGTTTTCAGTAAACTTGTTCATACTAGGAACGTGGATTGTGCTGTAGTTCTCTGTCTTTGCTATAGACTCTTGTTGCAACTGCTCAGTTTGAATTGCATTTTTATCTGAGATGTAACTGTCAAGCCAAGTAGTTAGCTCTTTAGTATCTGTGCCAACAACAAACTTTGAGTTCCGATTAGATGAACCGCTTTTCAAAACTTGTGTAACAGCCGCTTGCAACTCAGCAGTTTGAGTTTCATTTTGGCCTTCAATTTTTGAAGTAGTAACTCCATTAGAGTTAATGGCAGATTTAATCTGCCTCATAGTTACTATGCCCAAGTCATTAAAGTTTGGAATCTTTGATAAGAAAATAGATTTTTGCCTAGTGTGTCTTAAAGACTGCAATTCATTTTCGTATGCTTCGCCAACTAGAAGATTGGAATCACGCGCATCTTCTATCAAACCAAGCTGAGATTCAAACATTTCGTTGATCTCATTTGGCTTTGCACCAGCAAAAGCAGAGTCGAGTATGTCACCATTTTGCGATTGAAGTATTTTTAGAACGTCTGTTCTATCTTCGTCTAACTGTCTAGCTACACGCTTTTCTTCTAGGTTAAGACCAGTAGAAGCTAAGTATTCAGAGCCAACAGATTCAATGTACCCCTTATATTTTCCAATAGCCAAGCCATGCATATTGTCAATATAATCGCCAAAGGTAGTCTTAAATTCTTCAACACCTTTGTCACTGCCTTGATATTTCAAAGCAAGAGTAGCCGCTTTCGTTTTTATTTCTTGGTTAATTGATTCTTGGAAACGCTTATCAATAACAGATTCGTAAGCGTCTTGAGCGATAGAACCGAAACCAGTAGGCAATAAAGACATCGCCTCTGGCTTGCCTGTCTCTGGATTGATGGTTCTTATCTGTTCTCGCTCTAATTGTTCAGCAACCTCTATACCCTTCTTACGAGCCTCTACAGCCGCCATCTTGTAAGCTTGGTTAGTTAGCTGGTTAGCAGACTCATAAGCCCCTCTCCACGCTTGTACGGCGGCGGTAGGCGCACGAACAACGCCTATGCTAGTATTCCGAAACGATACTCTTTCTTTAATTACACCAGCCATTACGCTATCGCCATAGTTTCGTACATCTTGCCCATGCCTCCTACAAGAGACATCATAGCTTTATTTCTAGCACTCTTAGCTTGCACAGCACCTTCGTATCTAGCAACTTTCCCAGATAACTCTAAGCTTTCACTTTTCATAAATCCTTGGAAACTAATACGACTAGCATCTCTGAAAGCTGTTTCTTTTTGTTTATCTAAGAAAGCTTGAAAAGATGAATCTGATGTATCCCTGCCAAGGAAAGAACGGAACGCTTCATTAGTAGCAGTGGCAGAATCAAATTGATTTATTCTATCAACATGCATCTGCTCTGATTCAATCATAGAATTAATCTGCTCTTGCTGATATTGCTGTTCTTTGAACTTGCCCATATCATTAGCGGCATTGCCCTCTTGCATTGCAGAGTAAACAGAAATACCTGTGCCAATAGCTTGCATTGCCATCATAAAACTCATTAGAACGATACCTCCGCAATTAGTCCATTAACCTCTAGCTTTAATGGATAGTTTTGTGAAATTTTAATTGAAGGGTCTTTATCATAACCCAAGAACCTAAATTCTTTTTTACCAGTAGCGGCTGTTCTTTCATTGCTAAAGTCATCAGTCACTTGCCTGAGTATAAGACTGTCGTTGTTTATTTTAATTGAATATGTATCAAGCACATCAACAACAACTTTATAAATACTTCTCGGTTGTCCTGTTAGTGGACCACCTTGGATAATGCCATCAATAGGCATTGTCTCTGCATTTACATTAAATTTGTATCCTACTTCTACATTTGTTAATGCGTTATTTATTTTTGTTAAATCAAGAATCGCACCAGTTGCAGACACAGTAACACTAGAACTAGCAATAGTTGTGGTCACGCCTCCGAATGAAGCCTCTGCATATATGTTTGCATTGTCACCTTGCAAAGAATCAAAAGTAATTGTGAACGTACTATTGCCACCGCCAACAGAAACCTCAACTGGCTGTTCGGTAAATGCCGTTCCGTTACCTTTATAAAATGTAACAACAGACAAAGATGTAGCTGTAATCTGTGCTGTAGCGGCTGGGTCTTTAACCATTACATTCCCATAGTAATCCGATCCTTCAACAACATCTACCATAGAGCCATCAACAAAGTAATCTGAAACATCAAACACACCAGCAGTGCCAGTGTATGAGTTAGAGAAATCTAAGTTGAACGTAGGCTCGAACTCAAGGAGATAGAACCTATCAACGCCATCACCTTTATCAAATACCATAACAACAAACACTCTATCATCAATAGTGACCACAGAATGAAACTTGCCTGTCGATGTGAACTCTGTCCAACCAGCGCGTTTCTCGCCTCGGTTAGAAGCAAACAAAGCCATAGTGCCATCTAAGTTTACTGCAAACATAAATGTCTCTGGCCTGTTTAAAGCACCATTCAATACAGACATTTGAATAGGAGATTTAATGAGGTGAGGCGACAACGTAGAAACTGCGGAACTAACATATGCCGCCTCTGCGTCAGAGAATAAATATTCCCTAACGACTGAGCCGTTCTTTTGAATATAGATAGTCGCGCCATCGTAAGATAATGGTCGAACAAAACTAGAGCCAAAAGGTGTCTGTCTTTTAATCTGAGCGTTTGTTGCAGTAATAGGTTCGTTCAATAGTGACGGAATATAAAACTCAGATGTTGAAGTGAATATCTGCAAATCACGGTTTGAAACAATATGGCGTATTGCGTTAATCTCACCAATACTTGCAGTTAAGTCTAACGCATCATTATCTTCAGCATCGCCAACATCGAAGTTAAAGTATTCGCTAGAGCGACTAGCCCATATACCATCAGGCTGTCCGACAGTACCACCAAACCACAATCTATTCTCATGGAAGGTAACTGCCGCAGGAAAGCCACGATAAGAACTATATGATTGTTCTTTCCAGTTAATAGTGGGCGCATGAGTTGTTATTCTTGGCGCACCACCACCGTCTACAGAAGCGTTAGCATTTGTTCCTGCGGTTATGAAGTAATGGTTTGCGTCAATAACTTCTTGCACGTTCCTAGTACCGTTAATATTACCAGCAGTAATACCAGCAATAGAACCAGCCCTAGATATCTCTATTGTGTCGCCAACTTTTAAACCATGCTCAATATGAGTAACTTCAAGATCGGCAGTGCCATCAACACTTCTAAAAGCGTCAATGTCTAAATCAATTTGGATTGTTCCAAATATATCACCAGTAGCTTGAGTTGCGCTTTGCACACTCTTAATCTCTATTTCAGTCTTGGCGTATTTCAAAACAACACCAATATGTTTTGAGTCTGGATAGTTGCCGCCAGTTTGCGTACCAGTTGTGTCAAAGTAATTAGAGCTTGTTGTTAGCGTAACCCCTGCGCCACTAGATGCTGATGGGTCAAGAGTAACGCCAGTTTCTTGAAAGCTATAGTATGGCTGGAAAGTTGTGTTGCCATCAGAGCTTGTCTCAAAGAGAAAAGAGCTAACCTCAAAGTCAGTTAAGCTAGTTCTTCTAAGCTCTCTTGTCTGAAAACTGTTATGACTAATAAACATTACATCGCCTGATTGTGCGTATGTAACTTCGTGCAAGATGCTGTCAGTGAATGGTAGCGCATCACCGTCAACATCTTGCGTGACAGTAGATACCAAACTAACAGCACCAGTAACAGGGCTTATTTGAAAACATCTAATCTTAGCGTTTTCTAAAGAAACTATATATCTCTCATCGTCAGAGAATATAAACGGCACAAGTCTATGTTGCTGAACCTTGTTGTTTAAATCAGGGACAGTATCAAATTCATATATAGATTTTGTGCCAAATCTTTTTAGGATGCCGCCTTCGTTTTTGATAAAGAAGTTCTCTAATCTTTGCGCGGCATTGATATAAACATTAGTGTCAGTTCTAGTGATAAGTGAAGGACTGACTTCGCCAAATTGAAAGTTGCTAAGTGGTACTCTTATTCTAGGCATTAGCTACGCCTTTCAGCAATAAACCTTGAGGTAGTCAACTTCCTTGTTGTCTGTTGCTGTGAGTCAAGATTCCTAGCTTTGATCATAGCCTTATCAGCTAAGTTCTGCATAAGGGTAGCCATAGAAGAATCTCTAGCTAATGAAGTCGCAAACACAATGGCGATAGAATATTCAACAGCAAGAGTGAAATATGAAGGCCAACGAGATTCGTCTGGTCTATAGGTATAGTCAGCTATAACTGTGTTAGTTGTGCTGGTATCACTAAAGACTTTATCACCATAGATAGCATACTCTATAGGCGAATCATTTACAGTGACCGCGTGTATCATTAAAGAATCAGTAGGTATCTGATGCGCGGCTGACCATCTGCCAGTAGGCGTGGCAGTAAGAAGGTTAAGAGCTTGCTGATTGGTAGCAAACCGCCACCTTGTATTTGTAAGAGCATTGCGAACAATGTCTTCATACATATTAACAGCAACAGTAGACTCAGTTGTTCCGTCACCAAAAGAAGTAATTGGCTGTGCGCCAATCAAGATTAACGCTCTCGAACAAATGTCTACGCCAGAGTTGGCGGTGGTGCTAGTTGTTGCCATGATAGGTTAGGGAGGGGTAAGTTAATACCTTGACCCCTCCCAATCCTTTAGTCAGCGTCAGCGACACTGATAGCAGTGCCGTCTGAAACGTCAACGATACCAGCCGCATTAGACAGAACAGTTACAATATTCACTGTAGGTGTTGCTGTGTCATACACGAACATAACGTCGCCAACATTAACCATGGTCGATGCGTCATTGAAGTAACCTTCAGTGTTCACATCAGCGATAGCGTCAGCAGAAGCGTACATCCAAACATTGTAGCCGCCCCCACCTGCCATACGAGTAAGACCAGAAGATGCATAAGCCATTTAAAAGTCTCCTCTTAGTTATCGTCTAGGACTTCATAGATGCCATTGTCATCAATGACAACAGAACCCATAGACATCATAGATGTTGCAAGGTGTGCCACACGCTCTGGAACATAGTTCAGTTCGGTGGTCACATCAGCGCCAATACCCAAACCAACAGAAGAAGTATGATAAGCAATGTTCTTCCCTGCGGTAATCGCAGATGTTGAAAAGATATTGAAGCCCAAGAATTGCTTCATGGTCATACCACCAGCATACGGAAGGTTTTGTTCCCCAACGTAATCTGATGAAGCAAATTCATTGATGTTAAACAAATCAGCGAATCCTGCTGGGTGCATCGCTAGATAACGCCCACCGTCCTCTGGAATGTTTCCTGCGCCAAATGTTTCAAACAGTGTCAACAGATTGGCTTTAGAAACAGCCGCACCAGTTGTACCAATTTGAGTAGCATTTGCACCAGCATCCATTGCAGTCACAAGAATTTCATCTGTCTTACGACCCAATGCAGCCGCCGCAGATTTTGCTACAGCTTGGCGTTCATCAATGTTGGTCTTGAGTTCATCCAATTTGTCGATGTACTCAGCCGCATAATAGTCAGCCATAGTCGCTTCGACATTGGTGTGATCCAATTCCATCGGTGTTACCATACCATTTCGTGATTTGGTAGAAGCAGAGCCAGTTCCGATTTTCTGGAAACGAACTGTGTTGCCGCGAACATTCGCAACAGTACGCACAGTATTCCGTAACTTTGAACCCATACGCTGATAAGCCATATGGACTTCGGACTCGAACTGCTTAATAAAGGCTTGGTCAATAGTATTAGCCATTACTAGCTCCTAAGTTAGAGTTTACAGTTGTATCGGTTGTCTGCTTTCTCTACTTCGGCACGATTGTCCTTGCGGGTCGCTCAGTGATACACAGGCCGTTGAGTGTAATATGCTTGACTTTTTTCATCTTTGCAACGCACAAATCGCAACATTTCGTAACCGTTTACATCTTCACGCTGTTCGTGGAAAACAAATCCACACCAAGATAACCACATAATTGTTTCGTCATGCCCTACTGGACATATGTTTTCAATGATGTCGTAGTCGCCTTGAAGCAAGGTAATGACCTCCTTACACTTGCGAACAAACGGTTTTGCGTATGTGTTTATGCCTTCAGTGCCAAGCATCCACACACTGCCTCTGCCATCTTCAAGGGGAACAGTTCCACACATTGCAATACAAACATCGTCTTTTTTAATTGCGTAGGTGTAATGTCCTTCTATTTCAAAGACATGAGACAAAGCATCAAGGGGTGTGAAACCAAATATCTCACACTCCTTAATGTCGTTAGGTCTTAGATTATCATATATATCTAATACATCTTGCATTGTTGCATGATGCAAAGACAGTGGAGGTGAGTCCACTAAGCTAGTGGTAATCATCTGAATAATGTTTTCCAGCCTTCATCTACCTGACGAACAAACTCTTTTTCTCTACGAGCAGGGTCGTGATAGCGTGGGTCTAGCATCATTTGTTTCAAAGTATCTTCGTTTATACGACTAGCACTTTGAGTACTTCCACCACCAGTATCGTCTCTCACAGCTTGCATCATAGCCTCCAATGCAAAAATACCGTCTGCTGTTTCGCACATTCGCTCAATAGCAGGCATGGCATCTTCTGGAAAAAACTTATTAGCAAACAAACTAGCAGACTCAATACGAGCTTCAGCATTGTCACCAAGCCTATTATACTCAGCATCCATATCAGGCATACTGCCTGACTGAGCTTCAGCGTATATCTTAATCCCTTCTTCAAACTGCTCTTGACTAAAGCCGCTTTCAAAAGAATGTTCAGCCCACCAGTTGAGAAGCTCATTATCTGCAACAGCTTCTACATCTAAAACTTCTGGTATTTGATAATCACCAATAGATTCTGGCCTATCTGCATAAGCTTCAGACTCAAGCCCAGACATAATCTCGGCTTCAATATCTTCCCTAGAACTACCTAGCTTAGATTCCAAAGCATTATATGAAGACAATAAATCTTCTGGTGTTTTGAATTTTTCTGGCAACCAGCTATTGTCTTGTGCTACTTGCGCTACGACACGTTCTGGAACAGAGTCAGCCGCAGTCTCTATTACCTCTTGGGTATCTTCATCACTGTTCATTTTTCGCCCTATGACCTTGTTGTATGCGTTGCTCAATTAAGCCAACTAAGTATCGTTGACCCTCTAAGTGACGCAACTCAGCATCACTTACATTCGCGCCATTAACTAATTCAATAGTTATAGAACGCAAATACTTTAGAACCTCTGCACCAGTATCAGTGGTAAAGAGACTCGCAATATTAATATTGATTAAATCGTTTTCTACTTTGGATCGGCTAATACCATCAGTACCAATTACCTTAGTAAACTTAGCCTTGCTCTTGCTCACCACCAGTTACTACTCCATCAGGTTGCATTTGACCCTGCGCTTGAGCATACTGTTGAGCCATCTGTACTAGCTGTTTTCGTTCATTACCATCACGAACAAGCTGGTCAGGTACTCCAAATTTCTTCGCCAAGTATGCCGCAGTTTCTTCTGAGTCAATGAGAATGTTCATTATCTCAGGACCGAATCTCCCTTGAACAAGTTCTAGGAAACGAGCCACGGCAGTTATGTCTTGGTTAGCTTGCGCTTGAGCAAGTGGCGATATAGACTTAACCTTAACTTCCCTGCCGTTTACAGTTGGGATGTCAATCCTTCCCTGCTTCTTCAATATATAAACTACACGTTGCAACACAGGCTGTACTAGCTCTGCTTGCAATCTTCCAAAGGCAGAGCCAATACGTCTTGATAAATCAGACATACGTTCTGCAACTTCAGTAGCCGATGCTGGTGTTTTATTTGGATCGCCTAGCATATCGTTATACAACGCACGTTTAATATTCAAACGCATATCGTTAAGAACTAAGCTTGCCACATCAAAAGAACCAGCACTTGCTACTGGCTGTAACCCTAGAGAATTAGGGGCTTTTGGAATGATTGTTCCCGGAACGAGATTGATTGTATCGGGATTAATAACGCCATCATCATCCATTTGATAGATGCCAGAGATTGCCATCTGTGCATTTTCTAGGATGAGTTCGATTGTTAGATTGGTGGTTTTAATTGCACTAAGCGCATTAATAAGTGGACCACGCCCATAAATTTCACCAGCACACTTAGACCAACGGAAACAAACAAATGGGTTACTACCTACGCCGTTGAATGTTTTCTCGTCTATAACTTCCTTGCTAGTCATTTCGATAGCAAAGAACATATGCGCTTCTTGATTTATCTTTGAGTAATCACGACAGACTATCTCAAGAACTTTTGTTTTTTCTTCTGGGTATGTATTGATACGCCTTTGAACATTCTCACTAAACTTTGCTTTAGGGAACATGATAGGTAAGTCACTGTTGCGACAAGGACGTTCCCTAAACACATGGTCAATACGGTCATCAGGACCAGTATCCAAAACAACATGAGGCAAAGGGATTGCGCTAAACATGACAGGGTTGATTGAATCGCCTTCAATGACATTCAAGACTCCTGTGCCAACAGCTAAATCCATAAAGGATTCATGTACTTCTTGAGAGAAGTTAGAGTTTTGAATTACTTCAAAAACGTAATCCGTGACTTCATCAAGCGCATTGTTGACTTCATCTTTTTCATTAGCTTCAACTTCAGACCCAGCAGTGAAATCTGCCCACCTAGCAAAGTTCGGGACAAGACCCGATTGAAGTCTTGAAGCAAACTCTTGAACGCCAACGACCGCAGTTTCATCAAATATTTTTTCATCCCTGCGTTGCCCAATTCTTTCTGCATAAAAAGATTCTCGCATTG
>Ga0098055_1001983_pt1 | contig 10829 bp, 14 predicted proteins | sample 17_taG_FD_75107 | JGI IMG/M metagenome (GOLD analysis project Ga0098055, IMG submission 75107) | Marine viral communities from the Subarctic Pacific Ocean - 17_ETSP_OMZ_AT15314 metaG | ecosystem: Environmental > Aquatic > Marine > Oceanic | place: Pacific Ocean | collected 2015-01-18 | reverse complement strand
TCGGAGAGAAAGCCAAGGCGCTCAACTAGCGCACGTTCAGTATCAACGTCATCCTTACAGTAAGACATAAGGATCTCGAAGTCTTCATCTGATTCATGCCACTCACCATGTAGGTGCTGGCGGTTCTTGGGCACTGGTTTACACATCTTCATCATGACGTTCTTACCATCCATGTCCTTGCGGATTGGAAGGTCGAGTGCGTCAGCCACCTCCCCGAGTGAACGGGGAAGTGACATGGACAAAGACTTCGCGGCTGAACAGCGCCACCTATGAATGGGGATGTCACCGTAGCCATATCTCTTGGCCATGATGTTAGTCCATATAGCTTGCTCGAACCCAGCGTTGAACGCAGAGAATATGACATCTCTGTCTCCTGCTAGCATGTGCAGATCTAAAGACTCAACGCCCTTAACGCATTGCACTGGACCATCATCGACAGCCCAAGCAACGCACAGTACGTCAGTGCTGGGATCCATCGCGTATGGATGGACCCCAGTTTTCCTCAGATCAACACGGCTTCGAGTCTCGAAGTCGAGGGATACAATCATTTTATCTCGATATCTGGAATGATCACACTTGGTTTGAACACCACTTTGTAGTGGTGCACGCTCACGTTCTTACTCTCAATCTGCTCGCAGAAGTAAGTCACGTTGTCAGACAGCCCAAGAAAATGTTTCTTGTATGCGTCCTCTCCAGTCTTAACAACCACCTCAAGCTGATCACCTGAGTGGGTTATGTTAAGTGCGCCTTCAACGGTAAGCATATACTCACCGGTGATACCGTTGTAGAATACAACACGGCGCATGATGCCGAAGTTATCCGCTGACTTGGATAGATTGTACGAAGCAACATCCGCATCGTCCTGACATCCAATAGAAGATAGTGTTGCTACCGTGAGTAGCAGTGCTCCTAGTAAATATCTCATTACACCAACTCCTCGTCATCGTCCTGATCGTCACTGTCAAAGTCACTATCAGCGATGTCAAGATCCTCAACGTCATCGTTGAATGCGTCCTCGGTACTGGTTGCAGTTCCGAACTCGTCATCGTTAGCCTGCTTCTGAATGAAGAAGCCAAGGCCAGCGGCAACACCTTTGTTACCATCAACATCATAGCAGTACACGCTCAGCTTGATACGTGCCCAGCATCCAGAGTAAAGACCTTCGGGGTTAGCGTCGGTCTCAATCTTCTCACGGTTCTTGTCGATGACAGTAGGCTTGAACTTCGACTTGGTTCTGATAACCCAGAAGTTTGCGTTGCCTTCCCATGTGTCAGTGAGTTCATCACCGTCTAGCATGGGGCACCATCTAGTCTTCTTCCACTTGCTTTGGAACCTAGCCTCAGCAATCTTAGAGCAGTGGCCTCTGAACTCCTCAACGAAGTCAGCGACGTCAGCCAGTACCTTGGCTACCTGCTTGGGGTTAAGCCCGAGTGAATCAAGAGCGGCCTCATTCTTAGGTAGCATGATGGTCGTCTTGTACTTGTTCTGATCGCCGGGCTTCTGACGTGGATCTTCACTGAAGATAAACGTCCAACTCAACCTCCCAACTGGGGTGCTGATCTCAATTCCTTTTGGTCCTTCTTTGATAAATCTCATGGTGTATATTTCCTTTTGGTTAAAGTAATGTGCTACCGCACTTCTAGTTCTGATGTTAATAATTTCCATGCCTCTGCTACTGCGGAGTATTCATGCTCTACGATCTCGTGTGGCAATGAGATACTCCCGTCTGTTGCTAAGACATACGCCTTCTCTACTTCGTCTTCCTGTCCGAATATTCCCCACGCTGTTTGATAACCTCGCGCTTCCAAATCGCACAGCACTTGTCGCAACTCCCGTGTGATGTATCGTCGTCCGACTTCTCCGAAATACATTCGGGGCTTAGCACCGTCGAAGAGGCGACATAGGTGTGGCCATACTCCTCTTCCTTCATCATCTCGGTCGACCTTGCTGATGGGGCACCCGCTAAGAACAAGGTCAACACGCTTGTAAAAGGGGCCCAATGGAAGGGTGGCAATATCCGTCCAAATAGGACACGGATCCATTCCTCCCGACTCCATCTTATCGACCAAGTCTTTAAGGGTGAACGCTTCTTCTTCCACGTAAGCGAGATGTTCAAGTTGCTCATGAGCAAGTTCAAGTCCTGCTTCGAGTCCAGTGTGTCCAGTACGGACTGACAGAGTGGTAAGTTCTTGGGTATAATCCACACTACAAATCTCCTTCTTTGTCAAAGTTAGCTTCGCCTAGTTGCAGTGGCTCACCTGCCTTAGACATGTGAACCAACTCGGTCCCGTTGTCTGGTCGTTCGGTGAACTTATCAAGCTCTAGCTTAGGCACGCCGAGCCTCTGTAGTTGAGCAGGTGACTTGAGTTTCTCTTCAAAGAGCTGAGCTTTCTTCAGCCCCCATCTCCTGCCCATGGATGCAACAGCATCGGGGTCAGCCCATCGCCTGTTGCCAAACTTCTTAACTACCTTGTAGTTCTCTATCTCTGTTCCTGTCATAGCCTCGTCATGTAATATCTGCCGGGCCTCTTTGAACATTTGTATGACCCGTGCTTCGTAGTCTAACATGACTCGGAGCTTGTCAAATGAGAGAGCACTGAGGTCTGGCAACTGGGCGTCATCGTCAAATGCTACCAGTGCTTTCTCTTCGATGTCTTTCTGGAAAGCTGGGCACACTGTCTTAGCGCAGAACTTACACCACTCACCCGAGGTGCATTCGTCAGGCGCTACATCAACTCGGGTCGCCCCCTCTTTAAGTTCGTCGATGAACGCGTTAAGTCTACCCTTGTCTACCTCCCACGTGTCGTGTGAGTTGTGCCTTGGCATAACAATGTGAACAAAGATCTGATCAGGCTCGAAGTCCAACTCGGATAGGATACCAAGCGCATAGTACATGAGCTGAGGGTTGTTCTCTGCCTTAACCTCCGCGAATCCGTCCTTCAGGTCGAACACGTGTAGCTCTTCAAAGCTCCAGATTGCGGCGTCATTAGTTCCGAAGAACCTGTCGTCATGTGGTAGTTGGAAGCTCTTCTCAACTGCGTATTGCGCATCACCGTACAGGTTAAGCTCGGCAAACTTTTCCTTTACGATATCAGCGTAGAACATAGCTCTGTCAAACCTGTCAGCCTCGTGTTCTTCGCGCCTCCCTTCTGTACTCTGCCCATTAAGTAGATCGAGGAGCACAAGCTCCGCAAGCTCATGGGTTAGTGTCCCATCTGAAGCGGCAGGTGATGTAGGCTGAGGGTTTTCCTTCAGCATCTTCACCGAGCCGGGGCAGTTCATCCACCTGTATGCCGCACTTGCCCCAAGTACGGAGTGTCCTCTGTCTGCGTGATTCATTATATTCCTTTTAGTTGTTCTAAACATTCTTCATACAACTCGGGGTCAACGTCAGTGAACTTTGATTTGCCGTAGTCTTCACTCAGTAGAGTGCGGGCTTCGTTCTTCTTGTCACCAACTATGCGCTTGACTTGAGTCAAGAACTCTTCGGGCGACATCACTGATGGAACATGTGTCGTATCCTCCTCTTCAACGCGGTCCACCACATCTGTAACTTCAGCACCTTGTACCCTAGCCAGTTCCTCACGTACAATCTCCCTGATAAATTGATCCAGTACATCTTCAATTCCAAAACTCATGTTAGTCTCCTGTTATAGTTTGGGTTCTCTTGAATACTTCGTTGAAGTATCCTTCCTTAGTTAATACTTTGTCAAGTATGTAATGCTCAACTTCATCTTGCATTACTAAGATGTCTATGTTAACCATATCTGTCTGACCGATCCTGTCCAGTCGATCGCTTGCCTGAGCTATCTCAGTGTACGTCCATGGTGTCTCCAAGAATACAGCATGTGAACACACGTGCTGTAGTCCATCAAGCCCAGTACCTCCACTGCCTATGTTGGCAATGAACAACTGCGCGTCTCCTTCTATGAACTCTGCTCTTGCTTCCTCCTTCTTAGTGGGGCTCATAGATCCTGTGTATGTTACGTGCTTTAACCCGTACCGATCTAGCGTCTCAGATAACTCTGCGATCACGGACTTGTGCCATGCAAACACGACTAGCTTCCTGCTCTCCTTCTCAACGAGGGAGAGTATGTACTCGAAGGCAGGCCATACCTTTCGCTCTCCAACCTCTCGCCTGAGTGTGGCTAAGTCACCAGCTCCCAGTCCTAGGTTCTCTGAGTTTAGATCTGCCTTCTTCATTATTGATTCAACTTCCACTGACATGCGCCCACTGCCACGCATAGGTAACAGGGTGTACTGCTTGCCGGGAAGTTCCTTAGCTACATCTTCCTTGAATCGCTGGACCGCAAAGCCTGTATCAAACAGCCGAGTGCTTAGCTCGTCAAGGTTCTTAGCACCACTGATATCCCATCCACCCCAAGGTGTCTTCCATCTCTGGCAGTACCTACCGGTGAACTTGAACCAATCGTTGTACTTCCCAAGGTGGTTCTTTCCCATGCACAGGAAGGGGACAATGAGATCCTTTGGTGTGTTGGGCATGAGCGTACCACTCAGGCCCCAGAAGTATACCGAGTTGCTGATGATACCTGTCTTACTCATGATCGCCTTGGTCAACTTGGCGTCCATACTCTTACACCTATGGATCTCATCAGCTATGGTAACTCCCCACCGTATAGACTTGAGCTGTCTCACCATGAAGTCCGACCTGCTGATGTAGCTGAACGGACAGATGATTACCATGCGGTCGTGCATCTCAATCTTATCCATGCCACCTTCAATCACCTGTACTTGGTAGTCACGCTCACTCCATACCGAGAGCTCTCTTTGCCACCCATACTTCACAGCAGGAGGACATGTGATAAGGACACGCTTCGCACCCAGTGTATTGAATGCAACCACAGATTGAGCTGTCTTGCCCAGACCCATGTCGTCGAGCAAGAGTTTCTTCTGCCCACTTAGTAAGTGCTCGACGCCTGTCTTCTGGTAGTCCCGTAGTGCTAATCCCTTTGGTACTTTCAAATGGCTAGCTCTGCTAGTGCACCAAACTTATAGATCGCTTGGTTCTCTAGCCGAGTGCAGTTACCGCAGATGCGACGTGCATTCGTGGACCACATCTTGCCCTTGCATCTCAGGCATGTACGTATCTTGCGTGGGCTGTATGGTGCGACAAGATCCGCATGAGCTGAGTTGATACTCGCGATAGCTTCCGGTACTCCGTGCCCACCCTTGAGTATGTCAGTAGTCTGAGTCTTCTGTTTCATCTTCTATTCCTTTCCATTGTTTATACATATCTACCATAAGACCGAAGTCTTCTTCTGTCATGTTCGTATCGAAGAACACATGGTCGTGGTCCTCGTCATCCTCATAGCTTATGAAGTACAAACACTTCCTTGATTTCTGCCGTGCAGTCACCACGTCGAGGAGTTCCTCGGTGGTCATCAGTTCAATTTGATTAACACTCATTCTAATTCGTCCTCCTCTGGTCTGTAAAACCTACGTTGGTTACGCCCTTCATGCCACACTTGCTTGGCGTCCCATCCAATCTCACGTAGCATTGAGCCTAGTTCATTCTTAACTTTCTTTGTTATCTCCCTGTCTCTGTACTCGAACACCCTAACTGCTACGTCTGTAACAGATAAGCTATCCTCATCCTTGAGTGCACCTGTCGTCACTGCATCCATGATGATGTCAGACCGTGGGTCAGTCACTAACCTTTGCGCCTGTTCTTCAAGCGCAACTGAGTTCTCATCTGGGGTGAGGTGCCACTGTTCACCTTTGTCGAACAGGTGTTTCGCCTCCGCCCAGAGCTGGTCGCGCACTGACTGAAGTCCCGCAAAGTCTGCAAGCACGATGTCCTTGTGCTTAACAACTCCTTCAACTTTAACCGGCCAGTATCTACGGTTGCCTGTCTCGTCGAGCAACCACTCTCCATCTGCTCGGGGGTTGTGAGTGCCAATGATAACGCATCGTCGTGGCCAGTCCCGTGCTTGTTCACCATAAGATCCACGAAATCTGTTCGTAGATTTGGTGAGGAAAGCTTTGATTGCATCGGCCTCTTTCTTCCATGAGGTAGCAAGCTCAGACCACTCGACGACCCATAGTCCCTGAAGGTTCTGCTCAGCATCCTTATCCCCGATTGGGAATTCAGGTGCCCCTGCCCAATCACCTCCAAGGATTTCAACAACCGTCGATTTACCAACGCCTTGACTCGACTCCAGCACCAAGATGTTATCGACTTTGCATCCCGGTCGGTAGGCCCTAGCAACGCCAGCGATGAGAGTACGTTTACTGACTGCCCTCGTATATACATTGTCTTCTGCTCCAAGGTACTTGATGATCCATTCCTCTAGTCGTGGAGTACCATCCCACTCAAGAGAATCTAGGTAGCCGACCACGGGATTACATGGTGATCGGTGAGCCGCAGTGTTTATCATATCCTTTGCCTTTGACTTGGTGAAGTGGACGTGGATGTTGTTCGCTATCGACAGGCGTAGCTCGTTGAGGTCATGCTCTTCAACAATCTTATCAACGTACTCAACTGTGCCGACAGCCCATGGTGGCCTACGTGTAAACACTACTGACTCCTTCAGTTCGTTGTACACAATCAAGCCATAGTATGGATTGTCTGCTGGTTCCAGATCTCCATGTAGCATGATCTGTTCTCGTGTCAACATGAGTAACATGTTGGTCTCCGTTGGTAGCAGATGGCCCGACTTGTCTGTGTCCCAGTCGAAGCTTACATCTAACTCGGTGAACCCTTGCTCTGCTTTCTTGCTGAGCTCACCCTTTCGAGCGGCCATGACAAGAGTGCCAGCAGTGATGCCACCATCACGATGAGTGTCCACTGAGTCCCATATGTCATTAAGAGTTCGAGTGATTTCATCAGAACCGAAGTGCCCCTCATCCTGTAGACTCCACTCGGTAAGGGCAGTTAGGCCATACTGGTTCCCACCCGACGCGGCCTTCACTGACATGATAAGGTTCCTCCACTTGTCCCGATCCCGATAGTCCTCCACCTCTATATCCCTCAGAAGTTTGTTCACTTCCGATTGGCTGAATACCCGATCCGGTACTGTAACGGACGGTGTTGTCCCATCTACTCCAGAGCTCCGAGATCGACGGGCCACCATCAAGTCTGCTAGCCACGTTGGCGTAGGTGCTACTTGATTCAGCTTCCCCTGAAAAACGTAGCCCGGCGTTGGCCAAGTTACGACGAAGTTCCCGTCGGCTCTCGTGTCCACTAGCCTGCCCAGTGTGTCCGTGCTCCCTCGAAACTCCCACTCGTCTTCGTACTTGAAGAACAGGTGCTTGCCACCGGAGCGTGTGGTTTGGTGGAAGGTTGATGGTAAAGCCTCGAACTCCTTGAGTGATTCTTCGCCAGACTTCCCGTCCTTGTTGTCGATGTCCACCACCCAGATACCAGACTTGGATCCGGTAGGCATACCTACGTACGCAGTTGGCCATTCGGACCACCACTTTTCTATTTGCTCTGGATCCTGAGTAGCCTTGTCTTGCCACCCCTTGATCTGTGGGATCTTCTTGCCTGCTACTACTGGGAATACTGGGAAATGTTTTGCGACACGCTTGATAGATTGAATGTATCGCTGACTCATGTGATCTCCAGCTTGTCCAGAATGTTATCAAGAACTTCATTCCTTTCCTCCTCTGTTTTGAATACCCACTCCTGTCCATTGCCATCGAAGATGATGGTGTAGTAGGTGGTGGAACTATCAAACTTGTCCTTCTTAAAGTCAGGGTACACAGCCCTGCATAGGGTCATGTTCACTGGCCTGTTGTACGATACCCTTCTAGTCTCCGCCTCATCAGCGAAGGTTTCGTAGTCGGGTGCTGTAACAAATGTTCTATTAACACTCTGCATTTCTTTCCTCCAGTAGCAGTCCTTCAAGTAGGAGAAGGTAAGCAATCGAATCGCCAATCTTCTCATTAACATAACCCTCTGTGTTAGCGAGGTTTCCATTAGCTAAGTCTTGCACACTGTTAAGGTGCTTCATTAGCATACCCATCAAGCACTGCTTGGGTGTGCGTGGGTCCGATGTCTCAAGCGTCATCCGACTGGACTGCTTGAAGTTATGGAACCTATCACCTTCCAGTGCGTACTCCTCTCCCTTCGTGATCATCACGTCGATGGTGTCCGCTACCCTCTTGTTCGCCATGTTATTGAAGTCCTCGTTGGGCAACTTATAGTCGTAGTAGTTGATCATTTCCTTGGGGTCAGCAAGGCACAGGTCCGTTGATTGGTAGCAGTTAACTTGGGGTCCACCTCTAGGCGGGAGTTCCCACTTCACCCACACTTGGGCACTACAACTCTTGCATTCTCTTGACTCCTCCAAGATTATACCAGCCAAGTCGGTGCGCTTGTACGGCTCACGGCATTGGTCTGGGTAGTAGGGTGAATCAGCGTGAAGGTAAACCTTCTTTCCTACTAGGTGGTGGTTGAACTCAGTTAGCCTTTCCATTTCTTATCTCCTTAGTTGTTCGTGCGGTTAAAAGAATCCGCTCGTGAAATGCGGCGGATATAATACTGAAGCAGTTGTCGTTGTCAACCACCTCGTTCGGGTTAAGTACGAGGAAGTCGTGCATCCCTCGCTTGTATTCTTTATCACTTACGTCCATCGTAACTCCTTGTTATAGTTTGAATTAAATCTCTCATGACATCAATGCCTCTACTTGTTCATCTGTCATCTCGTGGATGCTAAGATCCGAGTCGTCCTTGGGCACATCGAATCTATCTCCGTACAGGATCTCATCGCAGTCTTCACAGATCCCATCGACCTGCTCAGCGTAGGTCTCCAGCTCTGTGTCGCAGGCTTGGCACTTCATGTAGAGCCCACCGTATGGACCTGCTCCTTCTCTCCTCCGGTTGCCATCGTCATCGTACGCATCATCGTACCTAGTGCTTAGCCTGTCCTTCCAGTAGTCCTCGCTCTCTCCTAGGTAGCTGTCGTATGCAGGACTGCGATAGGTGGGGTATCTCTCCTCGGAGTACCACTCGTTCGAGTGCCAGCATCCATTAACCCATTTGCCAAGGTGTTCGTTCAGGATGTTAACCCTCCCGTCTGTGTACATGAACACGAGCTTGGCCTCACCTGCGTAGTTGCGTACGAGTTCCGTCACGGCGGGGTTATCGCACCAGTCATCCGGTAGCATGGTGGCTATGTCCTCGCAGAAGATACGGGTGTCTGACCTCACCTTCTCTTCTGGTATGTGAGTCATGGTTCCATTCATGAAACACACAGAGTCCTTACCTGTAGCAAATGGGTGACAGTTCTGTAAGTTCGTTGCCCCCTTGGTAGTGAAGCGTGCATGAACTACCAGCTCCTCGTCATTGTGGGCTAGGATGTAGTCCACCCACTCCGCTTGATCCATGGTCTTGAACGTATGGATACGTCCGTGCTTAGCGTAGCTGACACCACCTCCATCAGGATTGTTGTCCCAACTAAGCGTCAGTCCTTCCTCAGTAAGAACCTCTTCCTTTGGTTTGTAGATTATGATACACATTATTTTGATTTCCTATTAGAGTAAAAAGATTTGGGTGCGTAGTAAACGTAGTAATGCCAGTTGCCTGTCTCGATGTAGTCGTGATCTTCTCCTTCGTCGATGACGTAGTACATCCATGCTCTACCCGCTGGCGTTCGGGTCTTGTTGTTATCAAAGTAAGGCACGACCTTTCTCTGATAGTGGTGAGGGTATCCCTCTAACATATCCAAGTCCTTCATCATCCTTGGATCAGTGACGTCGTACACCTCTACGGTTATGGTTCCGGTGGGGCTGTAGTGTACGTAAGGGTACGCACCATGGCTGGTGTACATGCGGTGACTGCGCACCTCGTACTGCCCCAGCATCGGCGCACCTTTTAGAAACCTGTCGTTACCACACCCCCTACGTAGGGTGCCATAGACAGCAACGTGTTCAGTTGGATTCATAATGTTTAACCTCTTTGTATGTAAAGAATAATGACTTAGGTAGGGTGCGGTGTCCATGACATGGAGTCTCTACCCCGATGCGGGCAGGCTCATCGTACCCAACCACACGTGGGTTAGTTACCCTAGCCCCTCGTATGCTGAACGCCTCATCGTCCAGTGCTGAAGGAAAGCCTATCCTCTTCTCGTACTGCGCACGTGAGTATGACATGACCGTTACTCCCTGCTTGATGTCGTCTGCTCCCTTTCTAACCACCGCTTCGATAGGCCAGTACCAGATGTTACCATCCTCGTGTTGCAACTCTACGATCTTGCTACCCTTGGGGTGCGAGATGAAGGTTGCTTCAGTGTTGAGGTACTGTTCCATCTCGGGCACCATGTACAGCTTGCGGTACAGGTCTGGTATCAAGTCAACAACCATCAGCTTATCACCCTTGGTGATGCGCTTGTAGTCACTGACCCATGGCTCTCCCTCAGCTCTGCGCTTTGACTGTTCCCTGACAATACCAAAGTGATACGGTCGGTCCGTGAGTTCGCGTTGGTTGTCTGTGTACACCACACCTCTGACTTTCATAAGCTCATCAAGCCACTTGTACTTCTTGCGCTTACTCATGACAAACTCTACCCAACTGACCCAGTTCATCTGACTGATGCCGTGACTAGCAGTGAACTCGTGCAGTGCAAAGGCCATCTCAACTGCCCCATTACTGAGCCCGTGCTTGAGTGTACCCCGCATGAACCGAAGCTCGATAGTCTCACTTGTGAAGTTGACCGCTCGATACCGTTGGTTGTTTCGGTAGCCTGACTCCTTGCACTGGAGCCTACCTTCACTGGCTACCTGCCTGCGCATGTCACCCACATCAAAGGATGCGTACTCATTTTCCATTGTACCCCTACCTGATAGCTCACAGAACTGATCCATGT
>Ga0098055_1001982_pt1 | contig 10834 bp, 12 predicted proteins | sample 17_taG_FD_75107 | JGI IMG/M metagenome (GOLD analysis project Ga0098055, IMG submission 75107) | Marine viral communities from the Subarctic Pacific Ocean - 17_ETSP_OMZ_AT15314 metaG | ecosystem: Environmental > Aquatic > Marine > Oceanic | place: Pacific Ocean | collected 2015-01-18 | reverse complement strand
TTGCTATCCCTAATGGCTTTCAGGAGTTCTTCATCTGGTTCAAAGTGTGCACCTTGCCCTTGAAGTTCATCGTACAGCTCCTCTGAGGTACGAGCCATATGACCGATGTATGCAAACAGGTTGATCATGTTGTCGAAAGACAAGAACAATCCGGTCATCACATCGTTTAGAAACTCTATGGTTTTCTCGTCGTTGTCCTCATCGAGGTTGCTACCAGATAGGATAGACATCTCTCCATCGTCGTTCATTTGAACAAGCAACATCATCGAATTATTAGGCAGTTCGTCCGGGTTCATTTTGTCTCCGAATTAGCTAGAAGTTTAAAGAAATACTGAGCATCAACCACTGCCAACGGAGTTCGTCTGTCCGCCTTTATGACCGCCACAGGCTCTATTCCTTCTTTGGAATTCTCTGCGGCTTGGTCCATTACCTTGTAAATTGCGAAGGCTTTATATGCTTTGCACTCTACGCTAATGGGTATTTGCTTACGGGCTGCTGGCGAGAATTGAAGATCTTCCCCGCCAGCTCCCATTGATGTTGATCGGATGTCATCCTTCTCGAGCGTAGGGAAAAGCTCTAGGAGCCTATCCCGTGTCCACTGCTGGTGTTTACGTCCTTTGCTCTTGGCGCTCGAGGTCTTGATAGGCATTAAAGTTTATTGCCCTCATACTCTGTGTACCAGTAGTGGCGAGGCTCTTTAGCTTGAGATCCCGTCTGTGGTAGGTATTGAGCATTAGGCCAACAGGACCCCAGAAAAGAGCAAAACCCACAGGTGGCTGATAGCCGTTTGGAACCTGTAGGCTTTCGGCGGAACAACTCATCTTCAGGCTCAAAGCAACGCTTGAATTCACCATCCAGTGATTTCACTGCGGTACTCATGTTCCCAAGGATCTTCTTGATGTCACGCTTCTTTAGATCAGCTTCAACAACTTTGACCTGACCACTACTCTTATCTACAACAATCCATCCGCCCGGTTCTTTATTCTGAGCTGCAGAATATCCTACCAGTTGACCTATATAACCGAAGTCATCAGACTCTTGTAATCCAGCAAAGCCCTTTGACCACTTGTTACCAAAGGCCCAAGGAGAGGCTGACTTAGTATCGAAGACCTTATGATCAATCTCGATATCGTCTTCACCTCTTACCTCAGTTCCAGCTACATCCAGCTTGACCTTATTCTTACCGCCAGTGATGTTAGCACCGGAGATACGAAGTATCAGTTGCATGATGGCCTCGATCATATCACCATGCATCATCCGCATGATGTGATTGTAAGGCATTCTGGACTTAGGCTTACCTTGCTTTTCCATATGGAGCTGACAGGTAGGCTTGGATATGTTGGACATCCGTACCCGGAAAGGTTCCTGTTCACGAAAGAGCTGTCTTTCAAGCCCTTCCCTGACCATTTCAACAGCTTCATCGATCCACTCTTTCTTAATCTCAAGTTGATCAGACTCGTTGTTGGAAAGCCTTTCCATGATTTGGTGGATTTTGGCTTCTAGTATCAATCCATCAGATCCGCATCTAGGTCATCTTCTAGAGCATCGATGGCATCATCATCCATCACACGATCCTTCAGTGACCGCTCATAGGAGCTGTCGATACGTTCATTTTCAGATTTAACTAGACCAGCAAAATGAACCATAGTCTCCATTGTCTTGTCATCTAATGGGACCGGGTTCTTAATGTCTGGTGTGTAGTGCCATGTGTAGTAGGTTACACTACCGTTCTGATGTTCCTGACTAGATAGGTCCACCCACACATCACTGTAGTTACGGCCATTCAGCTTCTTAACAACTTCATCCTCGAAGTTCATGTAAGATGAGTTCTTATTGAGAATGATTGATGGTACGTTTTCTACCTTAACCTTCTCTCCAGAGACAGTTACGCCTTCGTATGAAACCAAGCACCGTAGTTGTCTAAACAAAGTAATGCTCTTATACTTAGACTTCTGTTCAGGTGACCAGTTCTTCATCTCACGAGATGTAGGCTTACCGCAGCGAATACCACCCTGCATATCACGAGCTTCATGGCTCATGAAAGGAATCAGGAGTGTCTTATTACGCACACGGTTCTCATCTGGATCATAATCGATCCACTGAAATAGCTGAGATAGTACACGTACTCGTACTGTTTCAGCATATACCTCTTGATCGTAGTTCTTCAGAAAGAACTGACCCTCGAATTTACGGATGTCGTTGCCTTCATTATCCTTACGCTGAGACGATATCTTCAGCTCTGGAAGGCGTGTGCCACTGCCTGATTGTGGCTTATCATTGATACCTAATGTCTGATGTAATTCAGCCATCGACATTGTTGATGTAGTTTGTAGTTCGGCCATTCGGCTCTCCTCAATTATTTGGTTCTTAGTTATACTACGGTTAGGTGTCTAAAGCAACACTTAACTCTTCTAAATTCATCCAATTTGATCCCACTGAATACTCGATGTCTAAAGGCAGGACTGATTGGTAATTGAATCTATCTTTTAGTTCCTCATCCACGCCTGACATGGCCCACTCGAGGGCAATACCTACGGCGTCAACTTCATCTGGATGTATGTCTACGACAATGGAATCGTGTACTGTAAGGATTAGCTTCGATTGAAGGCCATCATCACGAAACCTTTTAAGCGCACGAATACATGAAAGAGGAACGATATCAGCCGTTGCAAAGCTCTGGCAGGGGAAGTTAACCACTTGGGTGTGGTTGGTAACTCGTCCAGACCCAAGCCGTTTTGCTCCGGGGAACGCAAACTGTCTACCGCTTGGAGTCTGAATATATCCTCGGTTGATAACTTCGTCTCCGAGGCTTTTGTGCCATCTTGATAGTCCTTCGTAGATGGTGAAGTAGGAGTCGAAATAGGCTTTGATGTGACTTGCTTTTCCGTTTGAGCCGCCGCCATATAATGGTTGGAACGTAAAAGCCTTTGCCTCAGACCTTTCATTTTTAGTTACCTCTTCTTCTGTTTTCTGCAATATGATTGATGCGGTTTGTTTATGAACATCCTTGCCATTCAGTACGTCATCTATGATCTGCTGATCCCGGGACAGCATCCCTGCGACTCTAAATTCAAGGCCACTGAAATCCATTTCTCCGATTTTCCCGCCGGGGAACCTGCTTACAATAGCCCTACGGACCTCGAACTTGTTGCCTTTAGGTAAGTTTTGGAAGTTAGGATTAGTGGATGACAGACGCCCAGTAGCAGTGACGCACTGGTTAAAGGTAGAATGCAGTAGGCCTGAGGGTCTGGTCCATGTCTGTATCCCAGATATAAAACTATCAAGGTAGGTGTTGATAGCATTCAGGCGTTTGATCTTAGTCAGGAACTCAATAGCAGTGAGGTTATCCTTTTCCCTTGCCTGATCTATAAGACGCCCAATGGTTACTTTGTCGGTCTTAAAGCCATTGATGCTTGCATCAGAAGGTACAGTAGGGTTTAGCTTTAGACCTGCTACCTTGCTCTGTGGAACGTAGATAGCGCCCCGTCCTTCACACAGGCTGCACTTACTGCGTATCTTCCAAGGATCACCGTTCTTTTTATACTTCTGTATAGTACCGTGACCGCTGCACAACTGGCAGCACATAGCTATAGTTCTGTAGACCTTCTGTGTGGTAGCTCGAACAGATCTGTTGAACTGGCTTCGGTTCATACGAGGTGGCATCAAAGGCTTACCCTTAGAGTTCACACCTATATTCCAAGTAGACCTGTGCTTCTCACGATCCATCACCTGACGGGAGTACACAACCTTAGTCATGTCTTGTCCGCTGTTTAGGTTTATCACCGTGTCGCCCATTACCTCTGTAACGATTTGATTGAGGGCTTTCTCTAGTTCTGCCTTCTCTGTACGGAAGTCACTCTCAACTTGATTAAGAACATCCATATCGATCTTACAGCCGTTGCCTTCTATCTCTAGAAGGAACCAAGTCATCTCATTCATCAGACGGACTATGTTCAGTAGTGGCTTATTAGGATCGGTGTTGAACATCTCCTGTTGAGATAAGTATATTTCCCCACAGCTAACGACATCCGCTTCAGCGTATTCCCGTACCACCTCGATAGGCATGGCCTCGAAGCCTGTACCGGATTTAAACAATTCATCAACTAGCTCACTCTTCTTACGAGTAACGTCATGACGTTGTGCTGTTGCTTTTAGGGATATCTCTCGGCGTACTACTTGGTCCTTACCATCCTCATCTTTAACGACTTCAGTGTTGCGCCCTTTTCCTAAGATGTATTCTGCAATCATCGTACAGTATATACGATCTGGTATATTAAAACCGGCCTCGATCAACCAGAAGGCATCAAACTTACTATTGTGGAAGATTAAACCTTTAGCTTTATCTAAGTATCCCTGCAGCTTCTTAGGATCATCAGGGGTGGTGAGTTCATTATGGTAGTAAAAGTCATGCTGAACATCTTCTACACTCGTTTCACCAAGCCACCCGTAGTGTGATGATACGATCTTATTGTTAGGGTTCTTAGGGCTGTTGTCCCATTTGTTATCACGCTTCTCTACTGTAGTTTCTAGGTCCAGTACCAACCATCCATCATGCAACATAACGTGATACCTCAGGCTCGATGCTGCATACTATTGTGCCATGCCAACCTGATAGCTTGTTCTTACTGACCGTTATGAATCTGGTGTTGTCGGGTTTATTGTCTTCATTCTCACCGGAGTGACGCCCCAGACCCAATATAAGATCGCTCTCCGCAGCCTTACCAATCTTGGAGCCTTCCATCATGGTATAGGTTAGGCGTGTTTTACCATCCGCATCTGCACTGGCTTGGGATACTGCCAGTAGGCCACACTCAAACCTTTTAGATGTCTCACGCAAACGCCTATACAATTCACGTAGACGTTCATGACCTGCATTATACTGTCCAGCAATCTGAACCTTGTCCGCTTGATCAATGCAGATCAAATCAGGATTGATCTTCTCAATGTAGGACTCAATACGATCCAGATCCCAATCTTGGGTATCCTTCATTATCAGTCTGTCTTTGATAGCGGTGTACTTACGCTTGGCTTCGTCAGGGTTCTGCACGATGCTGTCACGGGTCATGCCTGTCCACGCTTGATAGGCACGTAGCTTAGTCCGCTTTGTTATCTCCTCATTGCCGAGGTACAGAACTTTAGCGCCTTGCTCACAGAATCCACCGGGACCAGCAATCAAACTGATAGCAAAGGCAGTCTTACCTGTTTCAGGTGTAGCGAAGATGATACCAAACTCACCAGCACCAATGCCGTAGACACTCCTGCCCAGCGTAGGGATGTTGAACGCCCATCGAGCATCATCACCTGTTTCAGCTAGAAGCTCATCAAGATCGTCTGTAGTAGGATCACCAAAGTCATCTGGTAGATATCCATCAATGGATCTTTCAATTAGGCTACGAACTCTGTTCATGGCTTCGTAATGACCATTGGTCATGTTGATGCCTTCGTCGGCAATTTCTCGCCCAATCTCTCTGCGCCACAGGTTCTCGATAGCATCATGTGCCACGTCAGGAGAAACATCCGGGGCGTTCTGTATGCTTCCAATCAGGTCTTCGATTACCTCTTTCTCGGCTCGAGTAGCCACAGGGTAATTAAGATCAAACAGGATCATCAACTCTTTGGTTGAAAGGTCGTGTTGGTACTTTTCGTGTGCATCACACAGTATCCCATAGAGGTCTGCCGCCTCATCTGAAAACAGGGATCGCTTTAATTTAGACTTGTTGTCGTTGTAGAATTCGCTCGATAGTAGGTTCTTTAATAATGATTGGTCCACCTAGTTAGACTCCCTTTTAGTATTGTTAGGTGTCCCTAGTAACACGGATCAAATCAAAAAAAAAGCCCCATCCGAAGACAGGGCATTCATTCTGTTTGTATGTTGAATTATCTAGTTATTTCTGAACTTCATCTTCTTGATGTCAGGAGCATGGTCGCCCCTTCTTTCCTTCAAATCCATTTGTGTAGATACAACATGACCGTTATCTTTGATCAATGCTTCTAATGCATCATCCATCTTGTCTTGAAACAAACCTGCTTCCCTGAAACTAGGAAATTCTAGGTCTATAAGTATTATGGCCCTCGCCTTCATGGTTTTTCCATCCCGTAATGTATTTATAATAATGCTATTAATGTTTTGTAGTTAATTGTCTACATCAAAATACATTGGGGGGGGGCTTGGTGTGGATCAGACCAACTGGATGCTCTTCTACCAAAGCAGGAGCCATCAAAATTTGTTACCAGTGGTATACTCGGTAAAAGCACAGTTACCTTCCTAACAGGCGGCTTATACTATCAACATCAAGCCACTTTAAATCTTCTTTTGTAAGTCTGACTTGCACTGTAATGTGCGACTGCAAACTCTTAGCTAATCTTAATGCCTTAGAACTAGCATCCTTGTCAAGAATTATTATTACACACCTAAAGTGTCTTAGCCTAGATTTAATAGGTGCTGTAATGTTTGTTCCTAATAGGGCATAGCCACACACACCTTCAACTCTACTTACTGAACAGGCTGATGCTACGTCTTCTACTACTACAGCGGTACTGGAATCACCTACTTGTATTCCACCTTCAGTATTACCAAAGCTCATCCACTTAGGATTACTACCATCTAGTGATCTGCCTACTGCACCTGTGTTATCGTTGTTGAAGTATAGAACACGGTTACGGGCAGGGTAGTATTGTATTCTTATTAGTCCCTGCTTGTATGCATCATAGGAGTTAACAGACTTTAGATAGTCAACTGCATCAGGATTGTTATCTATACCAGATAATATTGGTGGTATTTGATTAGTCTTCTTAATCGTACTCTTAACAGTACCATTTAGATTGTTTTGAATAGCAGCTAATGACCGCCCCGTATTATATGCACCTTTAATTCCACAAGATGCTCTATAACAATTCCATATTGTACGTCCATCGATCTTACTGATTGTGAACTTCTTACGTCCATAGCAGAAAGGACAGTCTAGTGTCTTACTATCCCCTTCTCTAAGGGTTATAGACTTGATTATGCTTATTTGGTCACTTCTAGTATAGTTCATTGTTATACACCCTATCGGGGTTAGTTCGGGGCCTAGCGGCCCCTCACTTATACCAAGAAAAAACCATCTGTCTAGTGTTAATTTAGACACCGAGTTATCGGAACACAATCATTAAGGTTATATAAGCTATTGATATCATTAAATAGACCTATAACCTGAAGGTCGTAGGTTCAAATCCTACTCCCGCAACCAACTAACTGAAATCATTGACCTTTTGTCTCTGGTTTTGTGTTGTGTTGACATATTTTGTCTTTTTTACCCGTCAATTAAAATTTTACAGACAGAATCGAAGTCTAGCGTGGTAGATAGTGCTATAGCTATTCTGTCCTTCTGAGTTCCTGAGTGAACGCTGTGTAGTTTTGTGACATCAAGTATGTATGCATCACCGTCTTCAGCTACAAAGGATGCGATAGTATCCACATCCTCAAACTTGTAGGCATATCCATCAGTTTGATTATCTAACTTCAACTTCTTGGCTCCATCCTTTGGAACATTAAAGTCTGTAGTATATCCACCGCTCTTTACATAGAAATTGATCACGGTACACACACCACTATCTACATGCGGAATGATGTCTCTGTTGATATGCATGTGCAATGGCACAAACTTATGCCTCATTGGTATAGGTATTCTCTTTAGAAGGCTGGCTGTCGCTTCATGGCTGATGATACAGTTCTTGTATGCAATACCCTCAAACTTACCCTCACGTTTAATACCATACTTAACAATGTCTACGTCTCCCGCAGCCACTCCTTTGGCCTCAAAGCTAACATCAATCTTTTTAAAGTATTCCATATCATATATCTTTCTCATCTGTCAGTGCATCCCAAGATACAGGAAACAGATCAATCATCTTACGATCAATTTGATTAGCTACCTCTCGTGTCTCTGCCTGTGTGTCTGGCTTACATCTAAGATTACACATATCAGAGAAAGCATCTAGACTACCGGACCATATCCACTCAGTCATAGTAGACTGTGGTAGTTCCATACGGGCTTGTTCGGGGCATACTCCGCTATTTAACAGTGCCTTATATGCCGTTAATGCCATGTAGGGATAATCGTCTACTATACATTGATCTAGTTCGCCTAGATTAACAACACCTTCACTACCTTGTTTCTTATCAGCACTACGGCCCCGCCAAGTATCAGGCACATAGAACTCAGGTTCATCATCTACATACCTACGACTGATCTCATTCCAACGCAGGAACTTATGCTTGACCAACTGACGTGCTACAAAGATCGGAGCTTTAACATGAAAGGATACAAACGAATGGCCAAAGGGTGACATATGTTTATGCTTCGCCAGATATTTTATCAGGCTTTTATCTGTATCATGGATCACAGGAATGCTTGGACCATCACCAATCTTAGTGTAGCCCAGAGCTTGCTTCTCCTTGCCAAACGATACACGAGCTGCATTCACAACTGATAGATCTGAACCCATGTGGTCTTTATATGTTACTTGTATCAAAAGGGTGGTTCTCCATTCTCATCCAGTACAACTGGTTTGTATTCATACTTCGGTTTATTACGATCAAAGTCAGGCTTCAGCTTGGTGTAGGGTGGCATGTGGACCAGTACACCTAAGAACTCTAACTCACGGATTATTGATGGGGGGATTGCTTCTGCCACTGTCAACCTTTCTGATCTCAGTTCGCAATGTGCTAAACAGATCTATTAATCGTTCTGTGAGTTGAGAGCTTTGGACTTGATTGCATCCTGTTATCTTCTCTAACTCACGTTGAAACTCTGCCCGAGCCACGTTTATTTCAGGCATTCTGCCACCTCTTCTGCATTCCCCGGGAAGCTATCTTCCGTGTAGGGTTAACGTATATTTCAAGCATCTGACGTGATGTGTGGCCAGTTACTGCGGCAATCTCATCCTCAGTACATCCAGCCTCACCCATCTCTGTGGCTCCACTGCGTCTAAGATCCCTGATCTGTAGATCTGAGCTTAACTTGGCTTGAGTTCTTACATGCTGTGCCACCTTGGCATACATACGCATATCATATGGCCTACCTGTGGCCTCATACTTGACGATGTATTCATCATCCTCGCCTCGTACTATATCAGCAAACCGATTACTGAGGCGTGGGGATAATTCTAGTGTCAGTGGAGTTTCTGTCTTCTCCTGAGTGAAGGCAAAGACCTCACCATCGAAGTTACCCCAGACCATCTTACGCATGTCCCCGGGCCTCTGGCACAGGTCATAGCATAACAGGGCTAGTGTACCTATAGACTGATAGCCTAGTTCATCTGCTTTAGACACAAATGCATCCACATCCTCGGGCATCCATCTTGTGCGCCTGATGTTTAGCTTCTTTAAGCCCATCTGTTGGAATGGATTAGATGCACCATCACCTAAGATACCTCTACGGCCTACAAACCATACTCTACGAAGAACCTTGACCACACTATTGGCACGATGATCGCTCTTCTCTGTTCTCAGTGTTAAAAACAGATCGTCTGCAGTTTTAGCATTCACACTTTTAATAAGCATACGCCCAAATGGTATGTTGGACTGACCTATACGCAGATCAGATGCTGTCTTGTACAGAAACCTGTACGTTCTCTTGCTGTTTTCAGACAGACTCTGGAATGCATCCCGGCTGGTGTAGAACTGAAACAGTGAATCTACTGTGTCTTCTTCTATGTGCAGCTTCTTAGTAGGACGCTGTGTTCTTTTGTAATCATCGAAGGCCAATTCTATCTGAACTGATCTTTCTTTGGCCTCTTGATATGTATCATACTTCTCGTACCCAACGCCCAGCGCCTTCCTGACTGCCTTCGATGGGTTGATGACCCAGATCATACCGTGCTTCAGTTTGACCTTTTGCATATACTTATAGTGTCTCTTCATTCCTTTACCTCACGTAGTTATAAGCCCCGCCAACATGCATTGGACACTTAACTAAGTCAACATAAAATATATATGGACACTTATATGGGTGTTTGATAAGGTGCAGATACGAGCTAACCTCCCTTAGTTCGTTCCTCCCTGTTGGTTAGATCCAACGCCTCACTGGCCCCGCTTTTCTTACTTTCAGCGGGGCCTTTTTTCATAGAAAAAGGGGCTAAAAAGCCCCTTAATTTACTGACACGTCGATGTATTACTACATAGTAACCATTGCTATGGTCTTGAATCCGTTGTCGTGTCCATCATCCTTATCCTTACACTTGAAGCTAAACAACTCTCCGCTGTCCATCTTACAAATGCAGTATCTACCTTCACTGCTATTAATACTGCTGGATGCATCTAAAAGTGCATTCCCCAACTCGTATGCTTCTGCCTTCGATAATATCATCTGCTATCCCATAATTGATGAGTCTAAAAATGACACTTTTAATGAATTTTACTGACACGTCAAGAATTAACTACAACACACATAGTTTTTAATTCATACACATACTCAACCACAGTGATGCTGGGGGCGGACACCGCCAGCCACACCCATGCTGCAGCGCAGAATCAATCATGCTGCAACGCCGCAGAGCACCCAGTTCCCGGGCTTGGGAACACTCTTCTAGACACCTTAAAATTATTTTGATATCTCCGGGCTGGGGCCGATTGGCTCCGCTTAAATCTAACTTAGGAGAATGACCAAATGAAAGATGAAGAAATGACCGAGGTAATTGTCTACTCGGAGACGCTGCTTAATAAAAGATCGATTGGGAAGGTTCGACAACTAGCCGACGAACTAACCGGGCCTGAAATTTTGTACCTGATCAATTTACAGATGGCACATGATCAAAACGGGTTCATGATGTTTTCTGGCATCTGTAAAAAAGA
>Ga0098055_1001979_pt1 | contig 10842 bp, 13 predicted proteins | sample 17_taG_FD_75107 | JGI IMG/M metagenome (GOLD analysis project Ga0098055, IMG submission 75107) | Marine viral communities from the Subarctic Pacific Ocean - 17_ETSP_OMZ_AT15314 metaG | ecosystem: Environmental > Aquatic > Marine > Oceanic | place: Pacific Ocean | collected 2015-01-18 | reverse complement strand
GGAGAGTCTAACAACGGAGAGTATTATGCAGAGGATGAGGTCTACGTTTGGTCTCTTCGAGCTGTTGGGCTAAGGTCAAAAACAATACAACTCTCCGGGAGTGTTACACTACTACGTTAATGAAGTTCAAGAAGTTTATGGGTAAAACGCCCACGGTAAATCACAAGAAGCGGGAACCGAAAAAGGTAAAAGATATTGACAAAAAAAGGGTGGCCGATTGAGCCACCCTTTTCTGTTTAAGGTATTTAGTTACTACAATTTAGCAATGTCTAAACTATCTTGTATAACCTTACATATTCTGTACGGGTCAGCGTTAGACGCAGGTCTGCGATCTTCAAGATAACCTTTCCAGTTCGTAGCAAATGTCGACAGCGGAACCCTGATCGACGCCCCTCGGTCTGAAACACCCCAAGTAAACTTGTCTATGCTTTGTGTCTCATGAAGCCCTGTAAGTCGCATCTCGTTGCAAGATCCGTAGTTATCGATATGCTCAGCGTGCCTTGACTTAAACACTTTGAATATAGACATAAACAGGTCTTCTCCTCCCTTTCCTCTCATCTCAGCGTTTGAGAAGTTGCAGTGTAAGCCTGAACCGTTCCAGTCGCCTTGTACGGGCTTAGGGTGTAACTCAACGCTATAACCATACTTCTCACTCATTAAGAATAGTATGTACCTGGAAATCCAAAGGTCGTCTCCAGCTCTCATGGGGCCACGGCTAAACACCTGATACTCCCATTGCCCTGGCATAACTTCGGCATTGATCCCTGTTACGGATATACCTGCCTTTAAACAGTTTTCCATATGCTCTTCAGCAAAGGCTCTGGCATGAACCACTCCGTTGCCTACGCCACAATAGTATTTACCTTGTGGCTCTGGATAACCATCCTTTGGGAACCCAACGGGTTTGCCGTCGTGCATTAGTGTGTACTCTTGCTCATAGCCAAACCAAAGGTCTGCGTCATCTTCGCAAATGCCATGGCGTGTATTGCTAGCGTGAGGTGATCCGTTGCCTTCGTAGCCATCATCTGGATTAAATACCTCACACATGATAAGATAGTAATCCTCATTGATTGGGTTGACATAGCGACTCACCGGCTTTAGGATACAGTCAGAAAAACTGCCCTCAGCTTGTTTAGTGGAAGACCCATCGAATGACCAATCAGGAAGATCGTCCACCAAGGGGTTGAATTTATCCTTGACATCGAGCACCTTCGTCTTGCTCCTTAGGTTAGGCTCTGGGGTATACCCATCTAGCCAAATGTATTCTAGTTTTATTGTTTTCATATTGTGGTATTAGTATCCAAGTGCGGTGCTAATTATTGGGAACTCCATCTTAAAGATTTTCTTTATTTCTTTTGCCACCAATTGGATTTCCTTTTGAGCGTGACCATCGTCCCTGATACTAAGAAAGTGTATCCATGATCTAATAGATCCAGTCATGTATACCTTTGTCTTAGTGGCCAACGGAAGGACCATCCTAGCCTGTTCTCGTGCTACACCAGCATCAAGCAACTCATTATACAGTTGCGCTGCTCTTTGCATGAACTCGTCCACTAAGGATGAAGCCTTGATTTCCCCTGCGGTAACACCTGCGGTGAACGCAATAGTAGGGTCAAATACTTCAACTGAACTTTGCCGGTTGTCTTCAGCTTGTCTGCGTAGTTCAACCTGCTCAAACATATCTGTTAACTTACCAACGTCTTGGTATCTCTGACTGAACTCTTGGAACGAAAAACTACGGTGTCTGATGAGCTGTATACCTATGGCTTTACTGGTTTCTATTTCCACAGTTAAAGTAGCGTGCTCAAATGGAGACCAGTGCGAGTGTTCGATGAGGTAGTTTATAAGACCTTCTGGTTTTGCCTTCTTGTCCTTTCGGCTACTACTCACCCTTGCTACATACACTATTTGCTCCTCAGCTTGGGGTGTAACTCCCACTAGTTTCACTTTCATTCTTACTTTTCGTTCTTTTGGTCTTGTACTGCTAGTCTAACTGCTTGCGCTTGGTTCTTCAAGTTCTGCATGTTCTTACGGAGTCTAGTTCCAGCTGAAGCGTTTCCACTTTTAAACTTAAGGAACTCCTCTATTGCGTGTGTTAACTCATACCCCATTTGGTCGAGTACTTCATCTATTTCTTCCATGTTGTTTTATTTAAGTTATCGCTATTAAAATACAACGAAGCTGCGCGATCACTTGCTCCATTGGTTTGTTATCTCAACATCAGCCTTGAGAAGGGTGTTACCCATTATGTGTTCTGCTGCTTTCTCCATAAGTTCTTTCAACTTAAGAGACCACTCAGCAGCAAAACTCTTTTCACAAGTTGTGTCTATTTGGTCGTGAACTGTCATGACTAGTTTCACGGGTAGATTGTTTTCTTTTATATATCGCTGGCACAAGATCAGGGCGTGCTTGGTCATGTCTGCTGCCGTGCCTTGTATAGGTGTGTTCTTAGATACGCGTTCGATCTTCTTTCTAGTACCGAACTCCATACCTACAGGTTGCCAATCTGGAAACCACCTTGTTCGCTTCCAAGGACTGAAGGTTTTTATATAACCTTTGCTAACTCCCTCAGATGCCATTCTGTCTAGGAATACTTCGATCCTAGGAAACGCTTTAAAGTATTTACTTATAAGAGTTTCTGCTTCTTTTACAGTTGAATTCATAGTCTCTGCTAAACGGTGAGGACCCATACCGTAGGCTAATCCAAAGTTAATTGTCTTAACTGTAGTCCGTAAATCCTTATGTTTAGGGCAAGAGCATTTTTCAGTCTTAGTATTGAATATGCAATCGTCTAACGCCGCGTTATCCCATACTTTACCAAATACTAACTTGGCACAAACTGAGTGTAGGTCGTGGCCTTTAGATAAAGCCTCGTTGAACACTGGATCCTTTGATCCATGCGCTATGATACACAGCTCCTGAGATGAGTAGTCCGCGGAAACAAACACATGTCCTGGGTCTGTTATGAAGCAATTTCTCCAATCGTTGTTTGCTGGGATCTGCTGCACATTAGGCTCCTTACAGGAGACTCTACCAGTGCGTTTGATCTGTGTGAACGACGGATGAATCTTACCATCTTCGGCGTATATGTTCTTCAAGAAAGACGTACCAAAGGAACTAACTTTTTTGGATTTCTCTCTATACTTGCGAACCATTTTACCTATTGGGTGTAGCCGACCTATTCGGTAAGCTTCTTTTTCCGCTGTACTTGTTATTGCTGGATCTACACACTTAAAAACCTTAAGCGTTTCTACTGAAGAATCCCAGTTCATATGTGTGCCTCTTGTTTCGGCTTCAGATAGGAACATGTCAGTTTGAAACGACTTGGCTTTTATGTCTTTGAACATAGTATCTTGGTCAATCATATGGTTGAGGTCTTTTACAACGTCTTTACATTCTCCGCGGAGCACCTCAATCATACCCATCCATCTATCTACATCGATCTCTAAGCCATTAAACTCTATATCAATGAATGCAATAGCCGCTTCACATTCCAACTTTGCAATCTGCGTTAACTCGTTGAATTTTAGCTCTTCGACTTGAGCCTCCATTATCCGCCGCAAATACTTTACATCATCCGCTGCGTAGATTATTTGAGCGGGTGTCAAGTCTTTACCAAGAGCAAACTGAGATCTTATTCCTTTATTTAATTCAACACCACAATACTTTAACGCCACAGGTAGAAGACCTGCTCTGTCTAACGTACCGTTAACCAGCACTTGTTCACAAAGCATTGTATCATAGATAGGTATACTTATGTCATATCCTCGAGCCTTTAAAAACTTCAAGTCAAACTTAAGGTTGTGACCAACAAGCATTCTAGCTGAGTTTAAAACGCTAAAAAGCTCTGGTATCTTATCTTGGCTATCTTTAGTTAAGTAAACCCATTCGTTTTCTCCGTCTGAAACTTGTATTGATAGTATAGTATCAGACAGGAAGTTCAACCCTGTAGTTTCTATATCTACGTACAGGTAAGTACTACCATGGAGCGCGGTGTTAGCCGCACCCCATGATATGTACTCAAACTCTGGGAGTTTACTTTTGTCTTCTTCTGTAACTACGTAAATCAAACTGTGGTGATTTCGCAGGCTCCACCCGCACAAGCGAGTTCACCTGAAAGGTCTGTGGTATCTTCTGTCTCTTTTATATTGGCCAAGTTGACGCTTGAAAGCACACTTGACATCTTGTCGTAGGTGGTTTTGTCGGCGTCTTCAAATGGAGCTTGTATATAAGTTCCACCATCAAACGGTAACACAGATAAACCATTGTAGTATTTTCTGTTTTCCCACATCCATTCACCAACTGTACCCCATTCGTCTTCCTTAAGACTTATCGTAGCGGATACATTATGAGTGTTGGATCCAGCCCGGTGACCTGGCGCAACCCATTCAGTAGATATCTTCTTCACCCTCTCTAAAAGATCAAGGGCAGACTCTGTTCTCACGATACTACCTTTAGGAGACGCTTGGGGAACACTAATAACCGCTGTGTCGTGCGGTCTAAAGTATTCGTCTTCGACGAGTTCAGGGTGGTTGGCAGATAGGTACGAGTATATAGCCTCATTCTTACCCACGCGCAATCTACGGACATAATAGTCGTTATGCCATGCGTGAATACCTGAGGACGTTCCAAGTACCAGAGATGTCGTCCCTGCGGGTTTTACACAAGTTGTTCTAGCAGCCTTATTTATACCTATAAGCTTGGCTACTCTCGTGTTTTCCCTTTTTACTATACTTGCAGCGGCCTTCATATCCATTTGGAGCACAACGGCACTCCCTATCCCTGTCATTGACACACCTATAAGAGCATCTCTTTCTGTTGTCTCTTTCCATACTTCTCTTAGATAATGAAAGTCAGTGTATCCGGCTTGTAACGTACCTATAAACGCGGCGGTTTTAACCCTAGCGTTTAAATCAGCTTGGTCTTCTATATCAGAAACGTTTACCTCACATAGGTTACAGAACTGATACGGTCGAAGAGCAATCTCACAACACGGATTCGTGCCCCAATCTTTATCGTTATTGAAGTATATACCAGGCTCACCCGCTCCAGACAACTCCACACGTTTCCATAGGTCCATGAAAAAGTCTTTAGTAATCTTGTGGCGCATTAGCACTGCAGAGTTATTAGCTCTACCACGTTGAGGATTGTTCTCCCACCACTTGCCTGCTTTGCATGAGATCATTTCCTCATCATAAGCACTAAACAAAGATATAAGTGCTGCACGCCGGATACCTCCAGCTAATACCGCATCAGCTATGTGGCATACTATATCGTGCGCTTCTAGCGCTGTCAAATAAGAGCCATCTTCTTTTGCGTCAAGCAATCCTCGGATTTTCACCAAGCACTCTTCAAGTGGTCTTGGTCCTGGAGCTTTACCACCTGAGGTGACAAGTCTTGATCCCTTGGGCCGGATGTCTGAGAAGTCAAACTTTATGTTTGATTTTCTTTTACCTCCCATGTATGACTCCACCAACAACTTAATTGCGTCAGCCCAGCCTTCGATCGAATCACCGATTACAAAGCGGCGGTACCTCTCGTCAAAAGGCTTAGTGACATGAGGTAGTTGCTTAACGTGGTGTTTCTGAACTGAGTAACCTACTCCACAGCCGCTGAGTAGCAAGAACATTGTCTCACTAAATGAGTCGATGTGATCTATAGGTAAGTAGCTGCAGTTGTATAACCTGTTCGGGGAAATCTCAATTGGCTTGCCGCCAAATTGTAGAGATCGCATCGAAGGGAGTACCTTCTTAGCATATACCAACTCATACGCATCGTTTATTTCACCCTCTAGATCGGGATACTTTTTGATGTGCATGTTCTTGTTTCTGGTAACTAGCTCTTCCCAAGTCTCTCGTCGTTCGAGATCCGGAAGATACCTAGCATACTTCATATGAACGGTAATATCGGATAGTATGTCTTTGTTGATGTCGCTCATAATTCTGTTGGCTTTGCAATGGTTAAACAAACATCCAGAAATGGGATGTAAAAAACGTGGTTGTCTTTATCTTGCTGTTCATAAGACCTAAAGCCTAATAGTATTCCTGGGTAAAACCCAACGCTTAATTCCCAACTTTTTTCTTTCATTTTTCTAATAGTTTTTCTATGACCAAATCACATTCCTTCTGATTCTGGGGTTTATATAAAGTCACATGCGGCATGTGCTGTTCTACATATTTTTTGAACATCTTCCACCGCATAGGGAAAGTTTCGTTAGCTCGGCCTTTGCATTCAATAACAAAGTCATTACCTATAAAGTCAGGTGTATATCTTATAGCTAGTACTCTCTTGTGCCCTCTATCCACCATATCTCCTTTGCCATTTGACTGCCGTTCAAAACTGCTGCAGTTAAAACTAAACCCATCTACAAGAGTGTAAGTCTCGCCTTCGTAGTATGCCTTTATACCCGCTTCCTTCAAGGCCGAATACATATACTTCTCTAGGCCAGAGGCGAAGGTGATGCCGTCATGCACCACCTTCTTTGCCCTTACTGGTCCTCGTTTTCTAGTCTTGGTATTCCTCTTCATCATCTTCAGTGTCACCGATCATATCTGCGATCTCCTCTTTTGCGGCTTGCATGTAAAGTATTGCATCCATCAACTCCTCTTGAACATCATTAAGATACCCTGATAAGTCTTTTAGTTTTTCTGTGCGTTCTGTATCGAGGGTTCTTCCATACTTTTCAAACCCTACGTCAGATCGTTCTACAAACTTCTCACAGACTCTTTTAACAACAGGGTCTCTGAATCTAAACCCTCGCCATTCACCCGCTATCTCGCAGTTAGGGCGCTTGGCATTCATTATTTCTCTATCACTCATCTTTTACAAATGTTCCGTCTACCATTTTACCGGTTCGACTACTAATTACTTTATAAGCTGAATCTATACAGTGCTCAATTGTTACACCTGACAACGCGGCTAGGTTAGTGAGCACCACAACCATGTCACCGATAGCATCAACAATCTCTGGCTTGTCGTTCTTCAGTATACCCCTAGCTAACTCACCGCTTTCTTCCATCAGCTTCACAAACTGAGTCTTCTTGTCTCCATTAGTATACAGGCCTCGCTCTTGTGCCCATTGTCTTATAAGATGGAATCTTGCCATATTTTCGTCATCATCTATTAGTGGCATAGGTATAGTAGTGTCGTTGCCTAAAGAAAACGGCTCTCTTCTAAGGAGCGGGTTAATATCCTTTTCTAAGTCAACATTGTGGGCATCAGTTGCTTTGCTTTTAGACAAATGGCGGGCAAACGCCCTGTTATAAATAAAGCAACGCGTTTCGCGAAAGGTGGATGTCATAGCGTTGGATGAAACCCAGTCTACGTCTTCCGGAGTAAACAAAGACAACTTACCGTCTAACGGAGTATTCCAAGTTTTACCAAGCATTCTAGGCAGCATAGCTTTTAGCTGCTTTAGAGAGCACGGGAACGTAGTGGTTTGATCTGTTACGTTAATATTCATTTCTTCTTTTTTGTTTCTTTTATATTTCTTTATATAATCTTTATACGGCGTTCTGTCTACTTTATAGCCGTATTGTTTTTGGAGCACTCGCTCCTGCTTTGTTACATATTCTATATCATCAGATGTCTCAAGTACTTCATACTCATCAGGACTGTGGCCTTGAACATCCTCAACCCTTCTCTTTAGATTGGTTGTCACGCCAATCTTTTGACCAGGTATATGGTATATATGATATTTCATTCAGGTAATTTGTTATTGTATAAGTGTAAGTTGTGTGCGAAGTGATAGTATCTACCAACGGGTATACCTACTCTATCCGCCACTAGTTTCTGCAACTTTGAAAAGCAGTACTGGTCGTTGCAGAAACCATACCATAAATCATTTGATCTCATAACCACAGACATATCTAAAGCACCATCTTTGGTAGAGAGCCGAAAAGGATTCTTTGTTATAGTAAACTGTACAGCGTATGTGCATGGTGTATCAGTGGAATATAGATCCATTTCTTTAGCATCGTATATAGATATAGCTGCTTGTCTCGTGGTTGGGTTTTCTTTTAGCATATCAACAACTCTGTCAAGTTGGTTATTTCTCTGCCATTGATAGCCATAGTTAGAATTTACATTTCCTTCTCCATCCGCCATTCGCTCCCATATAGGAGGTACTTTGCCGTATATGTCACCTAACTTAGAGATATTCTGATCTCCAGTTAGATACCACTTCCATTCAGCTTCCGCGTACTCTTTGTTCCACTTTCTATTCTCTTCGTGAATCTCGTTGTCCATAGGGTTTCTAAGATAGAACCCTACATTGAACAGCGCTCTAGTTTCTGCGAAATCCTCTCCGAACAATGGTATGTACGAGTAAAAATAACTGTAAGCCGCGTCTGCGTTATCAAATATTTCTGGCCGTCTTGGAATCATTCTTTGTTTTGTTTGTTGTAGTAGTATTCATAATACTCATACATTTTATTTAAAGCTTCAGAGGCTTTGTAAGTCTTAGGATCATGACGGTACACGTCGTTCATTCTAACTATAACTGTCCACAAGTTGGGCGTTGACCAGTCTGGTATGGCACAGATACCTATGCCGTTATTAAGACACCAACTAACATGCTTCATGTTCTCATTAGTATATGAAACTCTCCCTAAATACCTACCTCCTTTGCGTTTCTTCAATCCCATGGCATGGGCTCATCTTTCATAACATCTGAGATGATCGGTATATAACTACCGGACTTTGGTTCCCAGTTGAAATGTGCCTCAGCCCCGTTCTCACCTAAGTTTTGGAACTTAACCTTTAGAACCTTGGCCTTAACTGTTTTGGCTTCGTAATCGCGGTGTACAAGCAAGCCATGGTAGCTAGCATCGTACCACTCACCACCACCTTTGATGTTGTACATAGTTGGCTCTTCAATCTTACCATCTTTATCTTTGTACATCTTAGTAGGGTGAGCCACAACAATAACAAGTACATCGTACTTCTTAGCAAATATCTCAATTTTAGTAAGATACTCCATTGTGTAGCGGGTGACGTCTTCTGTCTTACAGTTTACGTCTCTCACTTTGTTAAATGGATCAATCACTAAGCATTTGATACCCTTGCGCTTCACCAACTCTGCTCCCTTCCTAAGAACCTCATCAAGAGTATAGCGATCCATGTCAATAAAAAAGTAATTATCATCTATGTGGTCTGTTACGTTTTTCCATTTGTCTGAATCCAAGTCTTGTGTGTTGGGCATTCCGCCCCAAGTCTTACGGATTAACTTATGTGCATGTAGATAGTTAGGTTTGTTTTCTGGTGACGCAAATGCGGTCTTCCAGCCATAATTCTTATTGTATCCTATGCACATCTGATCCACAAAATCTGACTTGCCTGACGAAGGTATACCTGTGACAGTTATAAACTGAGAAGTATATGTAGAGAATATGTTGTCAAAGTTCTCTATACCAATCTGAAAGCCAGGTTTAAACCCGTTGTGGACGAAGTCTATTAAGTCTGCTTCTAGATCGCGGAGGGTTGATACACCCTCTAGCGGAACTTGAATAGCCTTATTAATAGCTTCTTTTAGTGCATCAGCGCCGTTGCTGATTAAGTATTCGTTAGCATCTTTATCGCCATTAAAATCTACTAAGTAGCAAGCTTCTGCACCAAGACGTCTTATGAATTCTTGTTTCAAAGCTAAACCAGCTTCATCAGCATCAACCGCTAAGATTATCCGTTGTTTATCTTCTAGATAATCTATACAATTATCTAAGTAATCTAGATTATTGCTGTTTAGAGTGGCTCCATTAGGTACTGATATCACATTACTAATTCCGGCCTCGTGCAATGCTAGCGCATCCATCTCACCTTCAACAATAACGCACCAGTCATAACCTACAATACTGTTTATATTGTAGAATACCTTTTCAGCACCTTTGTATAGTTTAAAGTTCTTACGACCATCGCGATACTTCACGTTGATCAACTGATCACCTACAAAGTAGTTAAACTGGATCGTACTCTCTGACTGCCCAGTTTGGGGCATAAACTCTTGACCCGTGGTTACCTTTAGGTCCTTTAGAGTCTTTTTACTTATACCTCGTGACTTAAACCAGTCAGCTACTTTATTAGTAGGTGTGACTAGTTTTTCTGGCGAGCTAGGCCGAATGTATTCCTTGACGCTGCTACCCTTACGTTGGTAAGTGTGTAGCTGAAAACTGCTATCGCAGTTATGACAGGTTCCAAGACCACGTTCCCAATCATAAGACGCGCATTTGGCCTTTTGATTCTTGGGTTGTCTGGCGGATGAACACAGGGGACAAGTCCCCTGTGTTTTACCTACTTCCAGACTATGTTGATTGAACGTGTCAATTAAGAATCCATTGATCTCTCTGTCTGCTACTTGCATACTAGAACGGTAAGTCCTCTACTTCTGCTTGTTTTTGTGGTGGTGCTTGTTGACCATCTCGTGGAGCTGCGGGCACGTTTGTTCCGTTAGTCCACACCACTTTAACATTACCTAAATAAGTCTTCGAGGTTTTAGACTCGCGTTCTTCTTTACTCTGATCCACGCATACAGGTCCTTGGTTTCCGAACTGATCTACGTCGTCATTAATAGTTATGGTGATCGGTATGTATTTACCTTTCTTACCCACTATAACCTTGTCCTTAGGAATCTCACTAAGGTTTATGGATGTTTTAATTATACTTGCCATGGTGTTTTAGGAATTAACAATGTTAACTAAGTTACGCAATTGGCGAACTGACAGCCCTGAATGCCGTCGGAAGTTATCCAATGACTTGTGGTATGGGTGTAGTCCGTCTTGTGTGTTGCTGTTAGCATAGAAGTTAGACGTGTTCGCCCTGAACCGCTTGCCTGATATACTGCAGGTCTTC
>Ga0098055_1001977_pt1 | contig 10846 bp, 13 predicted proteins | sample 17_taG_FD_75107 | JGI IMG/M metagenome (GOLD analysis project Ga0098055, IMG submission 75107) | Marine viral communities from the Subarctic Pacific Ocean - 17_ETSP_OMZ_AT15314 metaG | ecosystem: Environmental > Aquatic > Marine > Oceanic | place: Pacific Ocean | collected 2015-01-18 | reverse complement strand
AGCAGGTAATGGTATGGCTAGAGCAGAAGCTAACCCAACATACGGTGCAGTAATTGGTAAAGCACTTGAAAATTGGGAAGGTGGAGAAGGTGTTATTGAAGTAGTAGTTAAATAACAACTAGCTCACAAACCAAAGAAATATAGACTAAGCCCTGGCAACAGGGCTTTTTCTTGACCTTAAAATCTAATAACTTTTCAATAATGATAAATAATATACAAATAAAGAGGACTTTTAAATCATGGCAAAACAAACAGTTAACATTGGCGTATCAGCCAACGATAATACCGGCGATCCGTTACGCACGGCCTTTGATAAGTTAAATGATAACTTTGATGAAGTATATGCGGCAGGACCAGTTGGTACAAACATAACAGTATCAAGTAATACTATTGCATCAACAAATACTAACGGTAACATTGACTTAAATCCAGCAGGTACTGGTAAAGTTTTAATCAATGGACCAATGGATGCAAATGGTGTTGTAACATTAAATTCATCAGCAACAATTACAGGTGACATTAAACCAACAGCTAATGTTACGTATAATATTGGTAGCGATACCGAAGCCTATGATGAGATTCACGGTAACGTATTACACGTTGGTAGCTTAATACTACGTGAAGTAGACACACAATTAGAAATTTTCCGTACAGACGATTCAACAAACGCTATTTTATCAGGTAATTCAACAACATCGGGCTCTGTATTAAATAACGGTAATACAGTTGTTGCTTTAACACAAGATGGCAAGATAGAGTTCTTTGCTGGCACTTATGCTACAGGTACACCAAAAACAGTTATTGAAGCAACAACAAATAACATTACAACTCCGGCAGTTGTAGCAACTGGCAACGTAACAGGCGGCAATATTGTTACTGCTGGTAAAATTACAGACGGTGCACTAATATCAGATTCAGGAACAGTTACAGGTGTAGTAGCACTTACAGCAAGTGGTGCAGTTACAGGTGGCTCGCTAACTGATGGAACAGCTACTTTATCAAGTGGAGCATTAGCAGGAGCCACAACACTCACAGCAAGTGGTGCAGTTACAGGTGGATCACTAACAGACGGAACAGCAACATTAACAAGTGGTGCAGTTACAGGTGCTACTAATATTACAGCAAGTGGTACAGTTACTGGTGCAACTCTAGCAGGAACATTATCAACTGCGGCACAAACAAATGTTACATCAGTTGGCACATTAACATCATTGGATGTAACAGGTAATGTAGGCAGTGGTAATGTTAATACGACAGCAGTAGCATTTGGATCAACAGGTATTCAAGAAAGAGCTACATATGAAATGTATGAATATCTTACTTCAGATGGTAGTGCTATATCAGCAACACCAACAGACGCATTTGGTAAATCACCAAACTTAGATGCTGGTAAGTTTTACGAATTCTTTATACAATTAAGATTTACTAACAGTTCAACTGGTAATCCAGTATTTGGATTTACTGATGCCTCAGGTGATATACACGAATTTAATTGTCAACTCACAACTGGTAGTGCAGGTGGTGCAGTCGGTACAGATACTAAAGTCTTTAATAACGCTGGTGACACTTTAACTTCAGCAAGTTTAAATACAGCACAAGATTATGTTGCTACATATTTTGGATCATGTAGAGCACAAACAGGCGGTAGATTAGATATTAACCTAAGTGTATCTTCAGGAACAGTTACTCCTTTAGCAGGTAGTAGCTTTAGATTTACAGAAAGAACAGCGGCATCCTTTGGAGATGTAGCTTAATTAAAAAGGGTATAACATGGCATTAACTAGGCCAAGAGCCCATCAGTTATCCGGAGTAAGTGCTAAATCAGCAGTTCGGGTACTCAGTAATTCAAACGTAACTCTCAGCGGTGGCACTCCAGCTACCGTTGATGGAGTTAGTCTTACTATCGACGATCGTATATTAGTCACAGGTCAAACAACAGCTTCAGAAAACGGATTGTACAGATGTACAGTTGCAGGCTCTGGTTCGAATGGAACTTGGGTACGTAGCCGTGATGGTAGTCATCAAGGAACCATTGTAGCTGGTATGACCTGTATGATTACAGAAGGGTCAACATATGCTGACACACTTTGGAAACTAACCACCGACGGTGCAATAACAATTGGTACAACAGCATTAACATTTGAACAGCACACAGAGGTAATCTATGGACCACCAGGCGGTAGTGACACACACGTACAGTTCAATGATGGCGGCGCATATGGTGGCGATGCTGGACTAGTATATAATAAAACTACAGATGCATTAACAATATCCGGAGACATATTAAATGGTCAAAGCGACGGTGTTGGAAATATTGGTAGTAGTAGTGTAGGATTTAACACAGTACATGCTAAAGCAACTTCAGCACAATACGCTGACTTGGCAGAGATTTATAAAATAGATGTTGAATGTGCCCCAAGCACCGTTGTAGTATTTGGTGGAGCAGAAGAAATTACTCAAAGTACTATCTCACATGATCGTAAAGTAGCTGGAGTTATATCAACTCAGCCAGCACATTTAATGAATTCAACAGCTAAAGGACAGCCGGTAGCATTGCAAGGACGAGTTCCTTGTAAAGTGATAGGACCAATCAAACAAGGTGAGCTTGTAGTAACCAGCAATATTCCTGGAACTGCTCAACGACTAGACGATAACTTGTATATGCCAGGACAAGTAATAGGCAAAGCACTTGAAACAATCGAGGACGATTCTGTTCAAACAATAGAAGTTGTAGTGGGTAGACTGTAAAGTGGAAGAGATTTATCGCAAAGACTACGATGGTGAATATGTTGTTCTTAATACCATTATCAAAGACGGCAAACGCCAAACTGAAAAAGAGTGGATTGATAATCCAATTGCAAATCAACACATATCAGGTAGGGCCGCTATTATAGCTAGTGGTGAAAGTCGATTAGCATATGATGTTACAAGATTAGAAAAGCACAGAGGCGGACTGCTTGGTCGTCAAAAACTTCAAACATACGGCACAGGCCAACTGCATAAAGAAATGCAGTTAGACTTCTTTATTACTTTTGATGACACAAAGTTACAAGAGTGTATTGACAGCGGATACACACAGCGTTGTACAGTATACACATCAGCAAAAAACTGCATAAAATATCCAGGTGAATTCTTTTTAATGCCACAATCAATGCGTGGTAGAACTGCATTAGTAGCATCTTGGCTAGCATGTTTTGACGGACATAAAGAAATATTTTTATTAGGATTTGATAATCAGATGAGCACAAATTATAATAATAATGTTTATGTTCCTCAAGATGATCCAGATAAACACCGTACTATAGAAGATCATAAGATGAGACAACAAATGCACAAGCTAATGACAGCTTACCCGGGTGTTGACTTTTACCACGTTAGTAATGATATGCCAGTTCCTGACACTTGGAGAGAGCGTCCAAACTTTAACACAATGACTTATCGAGAGTGGGTAAGCTACTGTGATGTTCAGTAATTAAATAGTTAGTTCTATTGTTTTAATTTTTTCTTTAATTTCATCAACATTAATTGTAGCAAAAAATCCAGGATGTAATGGCTTTGGTATTTCACCCGAGTTTACCCAAGCATATCCTAAATGTTCATGATTCAGTGTTGGTACAAATTCTTCAGAAAGTACTCCAAAGAATGTATGATAAACAAACTTATTATCTGCTGATGTGAAATGTTCTATAGGAATAAGTTTAATAACGTCAGGGTAACTACCTAATTCTTCTTCGCACTCACGTTGTATAGCATCTAGTAAAGTTTCTCCAAGTTCAACCTTGCCACCTGGTAACCCCCAACTTCCTGGATGCTTTGGATCATTTCTTAAAAGATAAAGATATCTGTTAGTTGCTTGGCTATGTAACCAAACACCAACAGCATTTATAGGACTAGACTCCATTCGCCACCTTCGTATAAACCTTGATAACTTTTAGTCCAAGTAGTTCCGTCCCATTTAAACTGAACACTTGTTGTTAGATTGGTTACATACTGCGTAGTAGAAGTTGCACTAGCATCAGTTGATACAGCCCAGTTAGTACCATCATATTCAATGATATCATTTTTTGAAGCAACTACGCTACCCCAAGCATCTGAGGCGTCTGTGTTGTCTGCATCACCTATTGCATTTAGTAATAGATATCGTTGGCCACTTGTTGCGGCCGCTAAGCCATCTCCTGGACCACTAGTTGATGGATCAATAACTGCGGTTACTGCTGTTAAGGTATTTGTAGGAACAGTATCTTCGTCAACTGTAAATAACAAGTAATGATCATCACTTGGATGATATGCTACAGTACCAACAACTTCTGATGTCGTTCCTGGAATAGTTAATCTAATTTGAGTAATACCTGCACGCAATTCTCCGTACACATCTACTAGACTTTTCCAAAAAATACTACTTGGTTGACCCTGTGCAGGATCCAGTGTTCCTTCGTTTGATTCAACTTGATTATGTTCTAATAATTGTAGTTGATTACCTATTAGTACAGCTTGATATCCAAACGGTGTAATCTTTTGTCTTGTACCTAACAGTAAGTCATCATTGACCAATGCTTCTTTAGCATCACCGTTAGCATCAAATACTGATGCAATAATCTTATGCACAGCACCCATTTTAGTAACTCTTGCTGGAGGACTAATCCATATAGGTAAGCTAAACGTTAATGTACTGATGTCAATACTTGTGTCTTGACCCATTGGAATTCCTCTTGATGACCAGGTAGTATTGCTTAATTCTACAACACTCAACGAAGTCCAGTCAACATAGTTATCAGTTGATTGTATTTCTAAACTTGGATTAAACAAAGTCAATACTTGTTCTAATATCTGTAATTTCATTGTAGTGTTTGTAGTCCATATATCTAACGCAATAGTTAAGTTATATGGTACTGGCATCAGTCTTTCTACTGTAAACGCATTGCCTTGTGTTTGTTCGTATGTCTGTGTTTCATCGTCCCAAGTACGTTGCCTAAATACTTTTTTATCTACAAAGTTAGGTTCTTGCATTCTATCTCTAGCATAGTCTAAACTAGTGATATGAAATGTCATCAATGGTGAGTTAGGTATTTTGTTAGCTGAATTATCTGCCATAATAACTGAAGCCTGTTTTGAACTATCGCCGTAACGAATAGGCACTCTAGTATATGTTGGCTGACCGCTATCATTTCTGCCATACTCAACTTGAAAGTTTGAAAAAATTCTTGTGAACTGTAATAAGAAGCGTCTTATTTGTTCATCATAAAAGAAACTTTGTAAAGCCATTAGTTATCCTTTGTAGGCTTGAGCAAGTCACTAAGTGATTGACGACTTGAAATATTGCCTCTGTCTGTTGTTGTAATTGTTTCAGAATTATTAACAAATCCACTGCGTTGTGTTTTATTATCACTTCCTGGAGTAAGATCTGTTCTCACGCCATCTTCTACTTTAACCCAACGAGCTCCGTCATAACGGAATAATCTATTTGGAAAGTAATCTAATCTTAGTGCATAATCACCTTCTGCTGGACTGCCTGGAAAAGCAACTCCGCTAGTCACAGGTTTACCGTTTGGCGGTATATTATTGCCTGTTAAGTAACCTACTAGGTAACCATCTGCTTGTGATGAAACACCTGGGGTTTCTGTACTGTCACCATCGACTACGTCTTCATGATTAATAGGTTCATCGTTCTTAGTAGGAACAACATAAAAGCCAGTATTATCGTAACCACTTGAAGGAACCTCAACTTCTGCTTGTTGTAATATAGTATCGTTAATTTCTAAATTCTTTTTCTTCTGACTTACAAAGTCTTCAATGGTACCTGCACCTGGATTATCTTCATCCATTGGCTTATTAAGTATATCATTGTATTCTTGACTTGCTGTAAGTGGTGTTAGTTTAACACGCCATAAGTGTGGTAACCATGTTTGTGAGAAACCTTCAGACGCAAAACTTGCATCTTGCACTACATAATATCTTGGTAGTGCTTTAGGTCCACTAGTATCAAGTGGATGATAATCTTTTAAATTAGGAAACTCAATAACATCACCAGCCATAAGTTTACGACCTAGTGTATCGATCATATCATTGTAATGGAATGTTACAAATACTGTGTCGCCGTTTAAGAATAAACCAAACTGTGTTAGATCAAAGTCAATATCTTGTGCATTGTAAACACCACGCATGATGTATATGCTATCATCATATTCACGATCTCTATTTTCTAAGAATAAAACATCTTCAATGAACAAGGGATTTGATTCATCATAGACAGGTCTCGTTGCATCACCAGTATCTCTGTCTGCAGAGTCACCTACTGTTTTTGGTCCTAGATATTTATGAACGTACATATCCATACCACCAACAGTATACATTTCTCGGATAGTGTTATCTAAGAACTTGTAATCGTTTGTTTTATTTGGTCTGTATAAACTTAGTCTTGGCATTTCTATTTCCTATTTTGTATTATTTATCGTCTTTGTCTGCCTTGACAATATATCCAAAAGAATATATAATAGCTTTACTTTTATAAAATTTTCTATATAGTTAGCAAATGGATAAAATACATTCATCAGTTGATTGGCAAGCACTAAGAAACCATTTAGAGCAAAAAATCAGCCATTTAGACTATAAAATTCAAAAAGACTTATATATAATGTTTAAAAATACAGATATATTAGTAAATGAATTAAGTATACAAGAAGTTGAATGTCGTAGACTGCATAAGCCTACAAGAAAATTTTTAGAGAAACTAGAAGAAACAAATTCAATGATAGCAGATATAAACAAGATGATAACCATGGGAGCATTACTTTGAAATTTAAAGAACTTAAAGTAGGAATTGAAGATCGTAAAGCTAAAGGCGATGAACCAAAATTTACTACTCAGCCAAAGCCTGAAGAACGTCGATTAAAAATGATGTGGGCATACAACTGGTATGGATATGTCTGCGATAAAAAACAAGCTAAAAAATGGATAGTAGAATGGCTTGCGAAAAATGATAAAGAACAAAGTAAAAAGTTTAATGCTATTAAAGACAGTTGGACACCAACAACTATAGGTTGGTTAATTAGAATGCAACAAACAGGCTTAGAGCTAACTGCTGAAGAAATAGAATACATCAGCGTAAAAGCAAACGAAGCTATACATAATAATGCAAAGAGTTTAGCTAAAGACGATGCTGAACAAGAACTAAAACCTAAAGCAAATAAACCTAACATACAAGAAATTATGATAGAGCGAGCACATTTAGCCGCAGGTGACATTGATGGACTATGGGACGAATACGTATCGGGTGATATTAAATCAAATGAAAAGCCAATGATACAACAGTTTTTAGCTGAAAGAAACATACTTGCTCAGCATGTTAATATTATTAAAGATGAATGGGCAAAACAAAAAAGAGAACTTGAGGACTCTGTCGCTGACGTAGACAAGGATTTAAGCGAAGGATATAGTTGTTATACCAAGACCCAGCAAAAGAACATGATCAAGTACTGTGCGGCGATTATAGCAGAATTAGACGCATATCATCAAAGCAAGAAGGCCAAGGTAGGTATTAGAAAGAAAAAACCAGTACCACCAGAGAAGCAGGTAAGGAAATTAAAACTGCTAAGAAAGTTTGAAGAGTTCAAATTAGAAACTGTGGAGCCTACTAAAATTCTTAAGTCAAGTGAAATGTGGGTTTACAATACTAAAAATCGTAAACTACAATACTACGTAGCTGACGAATATGCTAAAACTTTTACAGTTAAAGGTACAAGTATTTTAGGATACGATACTAACAAGTCAGCACAAAAGACACTGCGTAAGCCACAAGAAGTTCTTAAAGAACTTAGGATGTCAGGTAAGCCAGATAGCCGTAAACTGTTTGACAAATTAAAAACAACAGCTACAGCAGTTAATGGGCGATTCAACGAAAACTTAATTATCATTAAAGCAACTTAATCAATACTCTGCCGAGTTGATAAATACTATTAACGGAGAAACTTAAATGGCAGATTTAACAACACTAAAAGATGAACTATTCAACTATGTTGAGAAACGCCTAGGTGGCGGAATTGTTGACGTTGAACTAGATCCAGATCATTATGAAGTAGCGTACGACAAAGCATTATCAACTTATAGACAAAGAGCACAGAATGCTTACGAAGAAAGTTATAATGTAGTTGAACTACAAGAAAATCAAAATACTTACACACTTCCAACAGAAGTTAGTTCTGTTAGACAAGTATTTAGACGCACAATGGGTGACAGTACTGGCCCATATAGTTCAAGTTTTGATCCTTTTTCATCAGCAACTTTAAACGTTTATCTATTAAACTATTCACAAGCAGGCGGCCTAGCAACATATGATATGTACACTCAGTATGTAGAAATGGCGGCAAGAATGTTTGGTGGTTACATGAATTATACGTTCAACCCTGTGACTAAAGTATTAAGTTTAGTCCGTGATCCTAAATCATCGGGCGAACAAATACTGTTATGGACATACAATCAGAAACCTGAGATAGTATTATTACAAGATAATGCAATGAAGCAATGGCTAAGAGATTATACATATGCGGCAAGTAAAATGATTATTGGTGAAGCAAGAGAGAAGTTTGCCTCTATCGCAGGTCCACAAGGTGGTACAGCACTTAATGGTGCATCACTTAAAGCTGAAGCAAATGCTGAAATGGATAGATTGATTGACGAATTAGCAACGTACACTGATCATAGTCAACCACTTACCTGGATAATTGGTTAATGAAAATAAATGAAATCATAAAAGAAGGCGCGGTATTTGCCAGAGCAACAGGCAAAGGCGGTGCTGGAGGTGCGGCCAAAGTTAAAATGAAATGGCGTTGCGACTCAGGACCAAGAGCAGGTCGTATTGTAGGGAAACCTGCAGACTGCGGTGGTGCTATTGACGTTGCTAAACGTGCAAAAATGAAAAAGACTCGTGCTAGAACTAAAGTAAGAGCGGCACGTAGAGCTAAGAAGACAAAAAAATTAAATGTAGCAAGTAAGATCATGCAAGCGTTAAACAAGTTTCATCGTAGAGACTTGCAAAAGCGTGCCTCACAAAAAAGACGTAGACCAACAGAAAAAATCAAAAAGCGTGCCTCACGTCCAACTAGACCAACACGACCACAAGCAAAGAAACGTAAATCAAAAAAATTCAAATAGGTTGACCATTTAATTTAATAATGCTATAATACGTATTATGGACTTAATGATTGACATAGAAACACTCGCCACTGGACCTGACGCTATGATTATGACAATAGCGGCACAGGTATTTGACCCTTTATCCACAGGATGGCCTGATCGCCACTTCTATGCTAGGGTTACGCCTGAAAGTCAACCTAATCGTAAAACAGATGATACTACTATTGAATGGTGGGCCCAACAAGGACCTGAAGCACAACGAGAAGTGTTTGAAGAAGTAGGGAGAAGAGACTTACATGACTGTTTAGAAGAACTTGGTAAACTGATATGGCAAAGTGATCGTATATGGGCAAATGGCATTTGTTTTGATATGAACATATTAGAACATGCTTTCAAAGAACATGGTATCCCTTTACCCTGGAAGTTTTGGAGTGTACGTGATGCTAGAACTGTTTATGCTCTTTGGCCAGATTTACTTCAACCTAAATCAGCTAGTCATCATGCACTAGATGATTGTAAACGACAAATTAAAATGTTACAAGACTGTATTAAACACCTAGGGATAAACAAACTAAAATGATTATAGCACTCAGCGGAGTAGCAGGAAACGGCAAAGATACTGTAGCAGATTATCTTGTAAACAACTATGGGTTTAGAAGAGAAAGTTTTGCTGGTAATCTTAAAGATGGCATAAGTGCTGTGTTTGGTTGGGATAGAGAAATGCTAGAAGGACGTTCAAAGTCAAGCAGAGAGTGGAGAGAACGAGTAGACCCATGGTGGGCAAAACGTTTAGATATGCCTGAGCTTACTCCTCGTTGGATACTACAGTATGTTGGCACTGATGTTATCAGAAGTAATTTTCACGATGATATGTGGATAGCCAGCTTAGAAAATAAACTTAGAAAAACAGATGATAACATTGTTATTTCAGATGTTAGATTTAAAAATGAAGTAGCTATGTTAAGAAACTTAGGTGCAGTCTGTGTAGAAGTTACTAGATTTGAAAAACCTGACTGGTATCAAATTGCTATGGCCGGCGGTAGTTTAGAAGACTCAGGTATACATCGAAGTGAGTATGATTGGATTGGTACTAAGTTTGATCATAAATTAGATAATAATGGTTCTATGGATCAGTTGTATGAACAAATAGAATCTTTACTATCTAACTATATTATACATCAGGACTGATATCACCCGGCTTCCAAGAAGAATCCTGCTTCTGAAGAATAGCACTGCAATTCAAACAAACTGATCTTAAATTAATTAATTCTGTGTTATTTAAATTTCCATCTATATGATATACCTGTATTTGACTACCATGCTTTGCTCTAAATTTACAAATGTCACACGTAGACTTTTTAACATATCCTTTTAAACGCCATCTTGGTGTAGGTGGTTTTACTTTACGGTTCTTATTAATACAAACCGCACACCGACTACGGTAATGTGTTTTGCCGTCTTTTTTATAGTTGATAGCGGCCGGAAATTGATTACAGGCCTTGCATATAGGGCGTTTCATAGCAGTATTTAGTAGAAAACCTTTGCAAAGGCTCACATAACAGGGTGATTTAGGTCTAATCGTATAAATATTCGTAACAGTTATATACTGAATTATAAACGAGGAAAATATTATGGCATTAGTATCCCCAGGCGTAGAAGTAAGTGTAGTTGACGAAAGTCAATACTTACCAGCCGCAACAAATTCAGTTCCTTACTT
>Ga0098055_1001971_pt1 | contig 10859 bp, 19 predicted proteins | sample 17_taG_FD_75107 | JGI IMG/M metagenome (GOLD analysis project Ga0098055, IMG submission 75107) | Marine viral communities from the Subarctic Pacific Ocean - 17_ETSP_OMZ_AT15314 metaG | ecosystem: Environmental > Aquatic > Marine > Oceanic | place: Pacific Ocean | collected 2015-01-18 | reverse complement strand
TACGTCTCTACCATCGAAAGTGCTGTTAGTAGTAATCGCACCTGTCATAGCTCCACCAGATAGCGCCAGTGTTGCTGTCTCGTTAGCTAAAGGAACCCATGCACCTGCATGAGCAAAGTAACCTTTACCTGTGCCATGAACATGAGCAAACATACCGTGATATGTAGAAGCGCTTGGTAGATCGCCTGTATTTGAATATACGTTAGCAAACAGCATTTTGTTGCCAGCGCCGTCTATGTCTCCGGTCATTGCGCCACCGGATCGCATCAAAGCTCCGGCAGAAGTAACGTTAGCCGTGTCTGTTACGTCTGCACCGTCTTCTACGTTTAGTGCGGATAACAAGCCACTTTTTGATACAGACCCAGTTAAACCTACAACGGCTTGAACAGCATCTGTCTGATCGTGTTTCGACCAATTACTTGCGTAAGTAGAAGTAGACGCATTGTCTGTCGTAGCAACGATGTTGTCTCCTACTGCAAACGATATGCCGTTGACAGTGCCCGCCCCTGAAACGTAATAGAACCAGCCCGTTTGAGCAGCGCCGCCACCGGGGAAACTACCTGAACCCGCGTTCCAGTCACCTTTATAGACCATACCATTTTCAAGCGAGACAATATCGGTCTCCATTTGGTCAAGATCAACCGCCTGTGTAACCGTAATAAAGTCTACTTTAGCTTCGTCCGCAGTTAAAAAAGACGCCGTGGTGTTTTGTAGGACACTAGAATAAGCCTGTACGTTAGACCCGATAGCCACACCTAGATTGGTACGGGCTGTAGCTTTGTTAGGTAAATCTGATAGATTATTAGCCTTCATAGCCGCGCCAGCAGAAGTCACATTAGCCGTGTCTGTTACATCAGCGTTTGTTTCAACTGTATCTAGCTTAGTTCCATCAGTAGCTACATCACGTCCATCAACTGTACCACCCACAACTAAGTTGTTGCCGATAGTTACATTGTTACTTGCGTCCTCGATTACAGCCTTATCGGCAGGGTACGTAAGGAATATATTTTTTGTCCCTATACCCCAGTTGACAGCGTTGTTGGAGTTAGAAGACGAAAGCACCGTTGTGCGGGCAATAGTACCCCCACTAGATGAGTAAGTTCCAAGGCCAACCTCAAAGTTTACATTATCCGTTATCGAGTAGTAGACAGTGTCAGCGTTAGATACCTCGGAAGCAAATGTTTGGAAGCCCGGAACCGCGCCTCCCAGAGTATAAGCCCCTGTACCCGTAGTGTTAGTGGTTTCTTGTACGCGATCAGCGACAATTAAGGCCATAGGGCTACTCCTATTATTTTAAGCGATACGAATAATAGCGTTCGTAGCATCTGCTGTTGGGAACTGAATAGTAAACGTACCAGTAGTCGAAGTTTTGTCCGCACCGAAGTCCAGAACTGCAACTGTTGGGTCGCCCGCAACGCTATCGTTATAAATCAACGCACCTCGTGCTGTAATCGTAGCAGATGTAAACTCAAGATCAGCGAAGTCTGTCAACGCTGTCGTGCCTGAAGAAGTAGGTGTCACGTTTGTAAGTGCGCCTCCTCCAGCAGAATAGCTACCTGAGTTACTTACTTCGTTACTAGAAGTGTACGCAGTAGTCGCCGCAGTGAACGATGCGCTGTTAGTATACAGAGCAAGTTTGAATGTATTACCTGAAGAGGCGGTGAAGTTGTGTGTACCTTGAAGCAGTTCTTTCTTGAACGATGTACACATGAAGTTACCATTAAAGGCCATTTAAAGTCTCCTAAGTTGGGTTGCGAGGTCAGGAAACCCAGCCTCTTGTAGTTTTACGCATGTTGTTGCGCGGTCTTCCTTAACCGCTACTTTAATATAATGCGCGATAATTTGCAACATCTGCGATTTATACGCTTCTGCTTGCAATCGTATCTCGGGCGGGGCAGAAGTAGACACGCTCATTAGCTTGTCTACACACATTTCCGCTACAGCATCGGGGCTATGCCCTCCGTTGTTAGCGGTGTGTACTTTTATGGCGTCAAAGCCAAAATCCATTTCAACTTGCATCAAAGTCTCCCATCTCTGTACTCGTCTGTCGAGCTACGTATTTGAACCCCGGTAAGCTGTCCAAGAGCTTCGTCGTAACGAGTAGTATATAATTGGATGAGGTCGGCCTCACCCTTCATGTATGTGTATGCCTCAATCAAAGAACCATAAAGTAAAGCAGATTCGGCGTTGTCACCGTACCAAGATGTTCCTGCGGTAACGATTGAAGCCGGATCGTAGTAGTAATGTAACTCAACTGTGTAGGTATCGTCAGGTGTTGGGCCAAGAATAAAGTTACCCTGCTCACCATTAAAGTCCCCGTCAAACTGCGCGTAGTACTTAGGTAGGCCAGAAGTGCTTGCTGCAGGATAGGCTTCACGAATAAAGTTAACGTCTTTATCTATAAGAAACGAATAATCTCCAGATGAATCTACTACAGCTATAGAGAACACAGATATAAAATCATCTGGTCGGCCTAAGTATACACCGCCATTAGAAGTAAGTGCCGTAACATTTTTACGTAGCTCAGGTACCATAATAGATCGGTTAAGACGTTCTTCTGACTGCCTAACGAACGTAGGAATGTTAGAGACGAAGCTCGTCTCCTCATTCTGTGTATAATCTTTTATCGCTGCAACCAGCTCTGTGTAGTTCATCAGAACTTACCCCATCTTATAGCCGCCACCACGAGTAGCCGCACCCATACCACGGCACATGCCGCCGTCTCTCATCTTCTTGACTTTGGCTTTGCCGCCGTAGTTCATTTTCTTAACTTTACCGCCGTAAGCCATTTTGCCAACGCCATCAGCAGCATAATCAGGAACCATCTCCCCTTTTTTATTCTTAACCATATTCAGCTTGCCGCCCGAACCCTTCTTCATAGCTTCCCTATCGCGGCCTTCCATCTCTTGAATACGGAAACCACGGTCCATTGCTTCCATTTCTTTTTTAGTAGCACCCAAACCTGCTGGGCGTGGTTTAGGCATTGAAGAGTTCGCAGGTGCGCCACCCTTCTTCTTTTTCTTTTTTAAGTTTTTTGGTCTTAGCTTAGGGGTCTGCATATTAGTCTCCATCTGTTGTTGCTATGGTAACGCTTCCTACAGAGCCTACCATATATTGAGCCGGGTTCCAAATAGGATTCCAGCCAAATAAACCTCTTCCCGGATTAACATCTGGGCGTGGGTTAAGTAAAGATTGCGGGTCTGTTGAATTAACATCCCCAAGAAAGTTCTGTGGTTGGTCAGGATCAAGCACATCCTTGCCAACACGTAACCCTGTACGTACTCCATGTTGAACCTCGTATATAAGGTCTTCCAGCTTGTAGCGAAACCCAGTCCGGTCACATATACCGTATGCGTGTTTACCACTAGCATATCCGGGCATTACATAGCTCCTCTAAACGGCACCATACGAAAGGTAGACCTGTCTTGATCTTGGTCTGCAGCTCTAAGGAATTGCTCTTCGTACTCTTGTTTTAAAGGGCCAACTCTTTCTGCGACTTCGGGTTTTTTCATAGCTATGTAGTACGCTAGCCCAGACACAAGAGCGGGAATAAAACGTGGTGGTATAGAAGTAGTAGCTCCTCCAACACCGCTTGCCAGCCCATCTATACCTTTGAGGCGATAGTAAGCCAATTTATAAGTAGTGGCATCATTCGGTACAGGCCAAAGGGTAACTTGCACGTCTGTAGCGTTACGCTGTACGTATATTTGAGACGGACGCCCTTGAGTATTTTTATTTCCTTGCTGTGAATATGTAGACACGCTCATGCGTTGGATATACGCATCAAGTTGTTGTGCCGTACCTTCGTCAGTGCGAAGTTGATGTTCTATTAGGTCAATAGTATCGGAAGGCAGTGTATAAGTAGCTGTACCCGCAACCAGAGGTATACTTCCAGCCTCTATGGTAAATAGGTTCAAACCACGGTTCTGCCACTCTAGCGTCATAATATTAAGGCTTCTACGGGCGGTTTTTAAGTCATACCCCGAACGCATTTCAAGTCCCGCACGTTCGTACGCCTCTTCAAATAATTCATTTAGCTCTGGTACAACAACTGCCATGATCTAAGTCTTTCTATACTTCGCCGTCTTCTTGGCTATCTTTTTAGGTTGTTTAGAAACCTGTTTACCTTTTTTAGTAGCCGCTCGTTTAGCCTTGGTAGTAGCAGCGTATTCTTTAGATGACAAAGCCTTTATAGCTTTAGCGGGTAGATACCGCTCACCTGTAGCCTTTTTCCCTTGCGTCGATGGCTTACCAGACTTTGTACGCCATTTCTGCTTAGTCCATTTGCTAAGACTTTTTTGACTTTTTGCTTTTGCCATCGGCTTTAGCCTTCGCTTTCTTACTCAAATCTTTGTAATGTACCAGCTTTACGCTCGTCTTGCCATGAGTTTTACCTGAGTGCAACGAACCGTTAGGCATCTTGTGCGTACCCCCTGTGTGAAGAGTTCCATCTCTCTTATAGTGCTTTACGCCCTTCATTTCCTATAACCTCCACCTTTAGCTTTATACTGTTTTGCAAGCATCTGGGCTTTACGCGCAGACCACTGTCCGGGTTTACCACCTTTACCACCAGCCTTAATCTTGTTGAATAACGCCTTACGCATTGTAGGTTTAGTGTAATTACCAGCCTCGTTCACACGACTCTTGGCCTTACCACCCTTGGCCATAGCCGCTACAGGTTTACGGGGTACTGTTTTTTTAACACGGTTTCCTGTAAGTTGTCTTCCCATAGAACTACGTCCCATCATATCAGCATTTCCACCTTTTTCTAGCTTGCCGCAATCTACTGTTAGGGTTCTTAGCCGCTTTAGGGAACTGTTTCATCTGTCCCGCGGAACGTGCACAATAGGACTTACGTCGTTTAGCTGCCGCACTTCCCTTCTTAACCTTGCCAGTAACGGCGGTCTTTAGTTTAGAGCCGGGGTTATCCCGACGATACTTAGCCACACCTTTTTTAGTCATGCCCGCACCAGATTTAGTTGGGCGTTTCTGACCACCTTTTATGGTGTGGCCTTTCATTGTGCCTTTTTTCTTAACAGCCATATTACTCTATAAGTAATGTCATTTTATTTCCTGAACCCGTAAAGGCAGAAACAAAACAACCGTTGTCAGCTAAAATACCGTCATTCGGAATATATACGTCATTCCAACCAACAGGTAGGGTTAACTGTAGTAAAATAGGGCCAGTAGCTGACCCACTACGAATAGTAAAAGCAGCAGCAGATGCGGCGTTCACTAGAACTCCCTGCAGTCTACCGCGTGATGGGCCTACAAGTGCGGCGCTATCGCCTACCGCAAAGTTATAAGCTCGTACTTCTTGACCAGCCATAATCTAGTCCTTTTTCTTTGCAGGACGGCCACGTTTCTTAACAGGTTTTTCTTCCCACGCCTCATTTACATCAGGTGTAGAAGGGTCATCTGCTTGAAGAGTGCCATCTTTTTTTCGTGCTCGAACTTTAACAGTACCAATTCCTCGGGCTGCTAGTTCTTCTTCGGATGGAGGTGCAAATCTACTCATTAGCTACCCCCTTATGATGCTGCTATTGTGCCGCCTGTGTCAGAACGCTTCCAGTTTGTTCCGTCAGAGAAAGCTAATATTGCAGAACCCGCTGCGCCATTTGAAACAAATACAACAGTGCCTGCGCCAGCGGCTGAAGCTGAAGGTGCGTTTGCTACGGTGTAAGTTGGGACGACGATGTCGCCAATAAAGCCAGCAGTTGAAGTTACTGGACCTGAAAATGTAGTCGATGCCATTTTAGTACCCTTTGCATAAGGATTTGCCTTGTAGTCTATGCAACGTCAGGTGGGTATATAGACCTGTCTACAAAGCTAATGTTGTACCCGTTAACTGGATCATACAACACCTTTAAACAAAAAGAAAGCCCCACCGAAGTGGAGCCCTCTAAATTTAAGTATTAGGAGCTTACGCGCCTTGTGATCCGTAGATACCTAATGGGTCAGAAACACCGAAGCTGTAACGCTCACGCGCTTTGTAGCGCACGTTGCCAGTATCGAAGTCACCATCCATTCCTGTAGCCATCGCAGAACGTACGAAGTGCTTCATACCGTTAGGGATGTCTGTAGTCAGGAACCAAGCGTCAGCGTCTGTAAGATAATGGTTTACGCCATATCCTTCAGGAACTGCACCGTTAGAGCTGAGTGCATTGATATCATTATCAGCTGTACCTACACGTAAAGTTGTTTCCAACAAACGAGTTGCTACGAACTGTAACGCAGACGGAATGATTAGCTTTCTAGCGCGAGCTGCGATAAGTAAGCCACGTTCGTCTGTGTATCCACCAATGTCGATAATCGCTTGTTCAAGCGAAGTCTCGTTAAGGTCAGCACTAACCGCTGGACGGTTAGAGTTTGTACCGCCACCAACTGTTGGGTGTGCAGTGTTGAACAATGTTACACCATCACCAGACTGGAAAGTGTCAAAGCCCGTGTTGAGCAATGAGGCAGCTTTAACCTGCTTAGTGTATGCCATAGCGCGAGCTAGAGCTTTTGTGTAACGTGAAGACAAAGAATCGTACAAGTTATCTTCCATCGCTTCTTCAGTGATGGCGAAACCCATAGCGATGGTCTCGTGTGTGTAGCGAGCTGTGAACGCCTCTTGCGCATTATCGTACGCAATAGATGAACCTTCAGCCTTTGTTGGTGCTGCACCGAAACCAGACAATTTAACTTCTTCTTCAAAGCTACGCTCTGAATTTTCTGTCTCATAGATGTCTGCATGTTCGTTTTCGTATTTATCGTACTCAAGTCCAAATAAGGCATTAAGTCCGGGTAAGAGCTCTTTAAGCGCCTGTGCGCGTGATATAGCCATGTGTTATCCCTCCTTACAAGCCAACAGCGTTAGTCATGCTGCTGTAGCCGGGGTTGAGTTTAACCAAAAGATCAGGGAACGCATCACCAATAGGTGATACAGCGGCCACGATACGGAAGGCGGCGGTGGTAGTCTTAGTTGTCGCGTCAACGGCACTTGTAGAGTTACCAGTAGCAGTGTTGCCAGTAGATGTAGACTGAGCAGCTGCGAAGAAAGTGTTCGCACCTATATCAGACTGGTCCATAGCGCCGTCTGCTTGTACTTGGAATAGTACGTTTGGATCGTCTACAACCAATGCTTTCGCGTTTACTGCACCAGACGGGTAATACTGTGAGTATACAGTTTGACCAAGGTCATTCTCGTACTCACACCCTACAAACACACCAAGAGAACCAGTTAAGGTTGTTCCTGTTGGTAATGCGTTTGTAGTACCGTCGGCACCTGTTGCAGTTGATAGTGCGATGTAACCATCAGCACCGATATGAACGACTTGGCCGTTAAAGAGGTTTGTTGCCTCTCCAGCGGGGTCGATCAAGTACTGGGATGTCGCCCCAGCGTAGGCCATTCCGTCGGCACGTTTTACCGGCTTTAGACCATAGGGAGCAGCTGTAGTAGCCATGATGCTCTTCCTCCAGATTTATTTACTTTTGAAGTAAAGAGCCTCATTGCCCCTTACCATATAGTTACCGCGAACTACGCTCAGGTTTAAGCATAGGCATCCGCGGGTCAGACTCACGCATGTAGTTTCTATCGACAGCTTCAGCCTGATTTTGTGCAGACTCAAGTTGACCATGAATACGATCGTCCCTTAGTTCGGTCGGGATAGCGCAAAGCAATAACCCACCAACTTCGATATTGTCTTTAAATCGAGAATCAATATCTGACATGATGTGTAGCTCGGGATAATCCACTGCCTTTACAGGCACATAGCCATCACGAAACCTCCCAGAGACATTTGTCATATCTGCGTTACCCAATGTAGATGTGCGAATCCAGCGGAACGAAAGTCCGTCTCGTGGTTCGGGGGTAGGTAGCATTGACGAGCGCTTCCAAGGTTTACGACGTTCTCCCGCTTCGCGGGTTTCAGTTGTACGTGGTTTTCTATCAGCCATTTTGCATATCCTTTAGCTTTTGCGCCGCATATTCTTTATTAGATAATCCAAGGCGCTTGGCGATTGCGGCCTCAGATGAGGTGATGACAACTTTATTGCGTGATGTGGCGGTACTTCTACCACCCGGGGCCACCACGGAGCCAGCTTTACGTTGTGGTTGTCGAACCTCTGGTTCCACGTCCGCAAAGCGATCTGGGTATCGAGACCGCATGGCCTCGTTTATCTTACTATAGTACACATCAGACGTAGAATCAACGCCTGTCTCTAATAGTTCTTCGTGTATGAGCATAGCATACCTTGTCATACCCGTGTCTTTCTGGAACCAATCGTTCTCGGCTACCCATTCCTGTGCTTTACGATCTGGTGTAGGAACACGAGGCGCTGCTTGTGGTGCTGGAGCTCGAGATTGATCTTGTACAACCTTCTCTGCTGGTTTCCAGTTTTCTACACGATCAGCTTCAAGTTGTAGCTTAGACAATGACATCTGCGCTTCTAGCACAGCATCCGTGTCCCCAGCTTCATAGGCTTCTTTGTAGGCGCGTTTAGCGCTGTTAAGCTCTGATGCTACTCGTGCCTTGGCTTCATTAACCAATACACCTTCACCTTCAGAAAGGTTTTTACGGAGGCGTTCAGCTTCATTCTTCTGCGATTCTGCATACTGAACTGCCGCTTCACGTTCTCGCTCGGCTTCTTCCTTACGACGACGTTCTTCGTGGTACTCAAACTTTAACTTCTTGATACGTTTTTGTACCGAGTCGCTGTGTTTTTCAAGTTCCTCGTCTTCTGGGATATCCGCTTCGGCATCAGCTGCCCTACGTGGGCGGCCTTTATCCTCTTCAGGAGTATCGTCAGCAACTTCTACCTCAAAGTCTTCTTCGCCTTCAACGTTTACTTCTAACGCTCCAGCTTCAACTACTTCCTCTTCAACGATTTTTTCTACTTCTTCGCTCATGCTCTACTATACCCCCGTGGATCTTCGACTACCGCTTCAACAGTATCGTCGTTGATAATACGGAACTCTTTGTTGTGTAATTTAAAACGTGTACCTGAGTACGAACGGAAAATGATAAAATCACCTTTCTCGCACCAAGGTCCATTAGGGAACCGCTCTTTGTCGGTATAGGCTTCAGCGCCTACACTTATGACATAGCCAATGATGGTAGCGGTTTCTTCCATCTTGGTTAGAGAATCCGGCATATAAACACCGCCCTCTGTCTTGCCATCTAGTTCTGGGATTGCAATAAGCAGTTTATAACCTTTCGGTTCTGGCAACTTCGCCAATGTCTGCTCGTCATCTACTTTGTCGGTAGCGTACATCTTCGTCTCCTGCAGTGATTAAAGGCTCACAGCGCCCTTTGCGTGGGTTATTCCACGTTATGTCATATATCTACACGTATGATATCTAATCTTCAATATACCTTTGTTCAATATCTTTTACATCATTACGTATAATAGTTAATGCTTCATACTTGCCTACTAGCTTCCAGTAGGTTTCTTGGTCTTTTGCGCCGCCATTTGCTAAATGTTCGGCGATAGATGTGCGACTTTCTTCAAGTCGGGTTAGTACATGGTGAAATACAGTATCAGCCATCTAGGTTTACTTTCTCCGCAATATCCAAGGCTAGACGCGCCGCGGATTCTTTCTGGTCTGTTTCAAGCTCGGCTACCTTAATGCCTATACGCGCAGCTTCTTTCTCTTCCTCAGAGTCGATACGCGCTTGTTGTAGCCTAGCGTTCTCTTGTTTAGCTAGAGCATCAATGTTTACCTTCATCTTGTCCATCTCAATTTTGTGCTTCAGCTCAGTTTCTTTAATCATCAACTCGCGTTGCTGTATTTGAGTAAGTGGATCAGCTTGCTGCGCCGCTGCTTTTTCTGCAGCTGCTTCGGCCTGATCTTTCTTGAACAACTTATCCGCGGCTTGTGCAGCTAGACGTGAAACCTGAAGTTCTATATCTTCTGGTAGTGGTGCCTCTGGGTCTGGTAGTTCTACGCCTAATTGTTTCTGTATCTCTACACGGTATTGCAGAGCTACGTGTTCAGTAATATGAGACATCATAGCGGACTGAATAGCACTTGCGAACGGTGACTGCCCTACAATCTGCATGATCTTAGGGTCTTGCATAGCCATCATGTGTGTCTGGATGTGCGCTTCGTGATCTTGGTAAGCGAAAGGTTTGACTGGCTCTTGTTTAAGGATAGCCATATTCTCCGTTACTGGATCAGCAGGTTTAATGTCATCAGGCAGTTTAATGATGTCCTCAGCATCCTTGATGCCTAGAACCTCTAACATTTGTCGGTGTAGTTTACCCATGTCGTACATTTGAGGCGCTTGTTGCGCTAACTGTAGGGCTGCTTGGTACTGCATTATACGCTGTGCCATTGTAGCTGCGTTAGGGTCAGACACTGGGATAACGTCTACTCGACCATCAAAATCAGATATACGGTCTGCGGGTTCATCCATTTCGTACGCATACTCAGCAGGCATGTAATCATGCACGATGCTAGCTAAGATACGTAACTCTTGTTTCATAGCTGCGTGTAAACGAGCCTGAATACCCGACATAACCTGCATAGAACGCTCCATAAGCGCCAGAGTCGTGCCTACAGGGGCTTGAGCGTTAATGTCGCCCACTTGTATGTCACCTACAGCTCCAATACGTCTTCCCTCGTCTACGACGTTCCCTAGAAGACTGTAAAGTACGCTCGATGGTTCTTTGTAAGGTAGCGGCACGATATTTTCTTTAATCGCGCCAGCAGGTACATCCACATCTCTAAACTCACCCGGCATGATGGGAGTGTTGTCGCCGGTGATTCGCATGCCCCGGGCTTTAAAGCCAGCTGGGAGGTTAGACAGCGTACCAGCGTCAATGAGTTGACGCATGATGGACGTGGCAGACTTAGTAAGCCCACCGAGCGT
>Ga0098055_1001964_pt1 | contig 10877 bp, 27 predicted proteins | sample 17_taG_FD_75107 | JGI IMG/M metagenome (GOLD analysis project Ga0098055, IMG submission 75107) | Marine viral communities from the Subarctic Pacific Ocean - 17_ETSP_OMZ_AT15314 metaG | ecosystem: Environmental > Aquatic > Marine > Oceanic | place: Pacific Ocean | collected 2015-01-18 | reverse complement strand
CCTACATTAGAGCAGCCGTCTTTCAGTATTGACAGTACGGGCGTACATATAAACTCTGACACCAATGACGGCACTTCAAATTCTAATTACTACCACGTTGATAATGTTAATTTAGCAGGGGTGCTAAGTGGCGGCATAAAGTTTAACTCTCGCACAGAAAGTGAGGCAGCTAACAAAACAACCACAATAAAATGTAACACTATCACTGAAGACCACTCAATTATCTTGCCAAACTCCTCAGGGACAGTAGTTCTATCAAGTATTGCTGGTGGGTCAATTAACGGTGGCGGTGATACAACTGCGGCTCGAACCACTTGGACTGAGGCGCAGTATACAGCCAACCCTAACTCAACGTATTTGCATTTTAATACCAACAATACAACTAATTTAGTAGTAACGCCTGAGTTACCGTTGTCTGGGTTTGGTGAATTTTTTAAATTTGTTAATGCTTCTCCAGTTTCTGGCTCAAAAATTGAAATAGATGTTGATGGTTATTCCCAATCTAATGTAGCGATTTACGCTTTTACTAAAACAGATGGCAGCGTAAACGAATATAAAAACACAACAGAAATATCTACTATTACTATAGATGCTGGTGGATTTGTTGTTCTCACAAAAGTATCTTTAACCGCATACTTAGTTGAGGGTATAGGATACTCATACGCATAATGGAATCATCAATGGAACAAAAAATTGACAAGGCTCTAGCTAAGATAGAGGGTCACGAAAACGTATGCGCTGTAAGATATGAGAATATCGAGAATATACTTGAGGAGCGAGGCACTAGGCTCGACAGATTAGAGGATAAGCTAGATGGACTTTATAAGACGGTTATCGGGTGCTCACTTGCTCCTATTGTTGTCGTTGTCGGTCTTATGCAGTTCCTCTAAAGCTCAAGAAGAACAAGCAGCTACGGTTGGCGACTTCGGTTCTAACAACCAGCAGAGTGCCGAAAGCATTGATAACAGGACGACTACGACAGTTACTCAAGAAGGTGCTGTAGTCAATACGGCTGTAGCTCCTAGCTCACCTGCGTACAATCAGGACGTTTGCGTGTTCTCTGGTGGTGCTGGCGTGCAAACTCAAATGTTCGGGCTTGCCATAGGTAATCCAATTCGAGATAATAACTGCGAGCGACTAAAGCTCAGTAAGCAGCTACAGGCGTTAGGCTTGAAAGTGGGGGCTGTAAGCGTAATGTGCCAAGACCATAGGGTATGGTGGGCATTATACGAGTCAGGTACACCCTGCCCCACTAACCAAGGTCTAATAGGTCAAGATGCGTACACTTTCTACAAAAATCGCCCTGATAGGGTTCCTGATAAGCCTGTCATTTACCGCGAAAAGCCAAACCGAGCTGCAAAATCACACAGCCGTAATAGATTCCCTAATCGGAAGTGAGGCTAACAATTTCATCTCGCAAATGGCTGAAAATATGGTCACTGGTGCTAGTGTCATCGTTGACCCCGACACTGGCCTCGAATACCACGTCACCCAAGAGCAGCTTGATGCCTTTAATGCTGCCTATGATCTTGCCCTACAACAATCCACTCAAGAGCACCTTACTGGTCTGTTAATACAAGACCAGATAATCGGTCAGCAAGTCGAGTTCGAGAATCAAAAGAATGCAATGATAGAGGAAGCGGAGCAAATGGCTGCCGTTACCGCTATCGCTGCCGAAATAGAAGTTGCCGATGAATCAACTAAGATCGGTATGGAAAAGTACGCTACAGATAACGACTTGAGATCAATCAAACAAGAAACCCGCGACAACTACGCAGCCAGCATAGAGGCTATGGTTGTGGCTAGTCGTACAAAAAATATGCTTGAACAGTATGCAGGGGCGATAATTGAATCAACGACCTTTGTCACACAGGCTTCCGATACTGTTCAGGCATTCTACGATTCCTCATCCGTAAACATAGACCAGATGTACTTAAACCAACTTAACGTAGCTTGGTCTGGTGAAGTAGTAGGTGTAGAAAATGAGTTTTGGCTAGTAAATTCAAGTATGCAGGGTGAGTTCTACCCTGACCATAACAATGAGATGCAACCGTAATGAAAGCAGAACAAATAAGCACTTGGATTGGAATAGCTACTGCCTTTGCTGGCGTTGTAGCCTCATTCGTTACAATGGAAACAAAGTTAGAAGCCTTGGAAAGTAAGATGGCTGAGATTTATAATGTCGAAGAAATACGTAGCCTAGAGAAGCGTTTGACAACCCTAGAGGTTACGCAGTCTAATAGCGATATAGGTCATATACAATCAACCATAGCGACAATACAAGGCGATATTAAAAATGTGGAAACAAAAGTTAGTGGAATCAAAGAAACGGATACAAGTGAAATTCAAAGCGGCGTTCGCGTCAATAAAAGCCGAATTAGCAATCTGGAAAGCAAGATTGAAAGGGTTATTTATAAGATTGAAAGAAGCAACTCGTCTCCGCTAGGATAATACTATGGCTACTAAAGACCCACGATTAAGTAAAAACAAATTGTCAGGCTTTAATAAACCAAAGCGCACTCCTAACCACCCAACTAAATCGCACGTTGTACTTGCGAAATCAGGAAGTGAGACTAAACTTATTAGATTCGGGCAGCAAGGCGCAGACACTAAACCTCCAAGAAAGGGTGAAAGTGCGGCGGACAAAGCTAAACGAGCCTCATTCAAAGCTAGACACGCTAAGAATATAGCCAAAGGCAAGATGAGTGCAGCTTACTGGGCTGACAAGGTAAAGTGGTAATGGCTAAATTCAGAAAAGTAGCAAAAGATAAAAAAACAGGTGTCGCTAAAAAGTACCTGTCAGGCGCTAAGAATAAAGCCAAGAAAGCCGCAGAAATTAAACGCACCGCTAAAAAGTATGCTGCTGGTGAGTTTATTGACTTAAAAGCAGTTGAGAAATCGAGGACAGCAAAAAATGGCAGCAAAAAAAGCACCACCAAGAAAACCACTAAGCGCAAGCGTTAAGGCAACTCTAAAGAAAAAGGCAGAGGGTTCAAAGTTTACTGCCAGCCAGTTAGAAAAGGTCTACCGTAGAGGTCAAGGCGCATACCTTTCTAGTGGCTCTCGCAATGTTCCTATGTCAGCTTGGGCTATGGGTAGAGTTAATAGTTTTGTATCAGGTAAGGGTGGGGCTAGAAAGGCTGATGCAGATATAGCTAAGAAGTCTAAAAAGAAATAATCTTCAAGCAATCCCAAGGGCGGGTATATGGAAAAGAAGCTATTAGATTACTGCACTACGGACAAGCAGCGAGAAGTAATAAAGTTATATCTCGAAGGCGTATCGGAAAACAAAAGCGCAAAAATACTAGGTGTCACGCGGTCTTGCGTTCAATGCCACAAAAGAGTAGTTATTCGCAGGGCAGCAGGGCAGGGCTACTCACCAGCCCACGATATGATTCACACCGCCCCTCCTACCCACTTAGTCAAAGGCACTTCAACACTCTACTCAGAAGATGGTCAAGTTAAAGCCCAGTGGGTAAAGACCAATCTTAAGCAAGAAGATCAGATACAAAGCATTAAAAACGCCCTCGATGAGTTCCTAGAAGATCACAAAAACAAATCACCTAAGATACCCAAGCCTAAGAAAAAGCTGAAAGATCAAGAGCTTGCTGTTGTAAATATCGGTGACGCCCACTTTGGTATGCTGGCTCACGATGATATATCTGGTGAAAACTACGACTGTAAGATTGCGGCAGATAGGCATAAGCAGGTATTCTTGAGGCTGATGAACAATGCGCCTGAGTGCGACACAATCGTAATTAATCAGCTAGGCGACTACTACCACGCCGACACATACACAGGAACGACCACTAAAGGCACTCCATTGGACACTGACGGGCGTTTAGAGCACGTTTTCCTAATAGGGCTAGAGGTTATGTCATTTATCGTAGAAGAAGCCCTGAAGCGATTTAACAAGGTTATAGTGCGTCACTGTCGCGGAAACCACGATGCGATTACCTCTATGGCGTTAAAAGCACAGCAACAAGCCTATTGGAGAAATAACAAAAGAGTTACAATAGAGATGTCACCTGCGGTATGCTGGGTGTACCAGCACGGCAAAACTGCGTTTATGGTTACTCACGGTGACACTATTAAACACGCTAAAATGGCTGAGTATTTTGCAGCCAGATACCCTGAAATATGGGGTGCGAGCGAGCATAGGTATTGCTGGCACGGTCATATCCACAGCAAGCAAATCAGCCGCGAAACTTATGGTCAAACAATAACCGAGAGCTTTGCAGGTCTGCCGCCTAGCGATGCTTGGCACGATTCTAGCGGTTATGTCAGTGGGCAGTCTATGTGCCTGTTAGTTCTCGATAAAGAAAAAGGTGAGGTAAGGCGGTCTACTGAGAGGTTATAATGTCCGATGTAAAAGATTTAACACAGCATAATAACTATAGCTACCGAAATGCAGCTACAGATGACTTCTATAACGATATAATTGCGTTGATTGACGAATACGCAGAGCAAGGACTACTAACCTACGGTGAGATTGTAGGCGCGTTAGAATGGGCAAAAACAACATTAATTATTAGTAATACTGAGATAGAGGAGATAGAGTAATGCCGTCAGGTAAAGGTACATACGGTTCAAAAGTCGGTCGCCCACCAGCGGCTAAGAAGAAAAAAGCTAAGCCAATGAAGAAGGCTAAAAAGAAATGAATTTTGGAGCAATTAAAGGGATTATAGGTGCTGTTGCGCCAGTTCTTGGTACTGCGTTAGGTAGTCCATTAGGTGGCGCTGCTGCATCTGCTATTGCAAAGGCTTTAGGTTGCAGTAACGACCCTAAAAGTATTGAAAAAGCGTTGCAGACTGCATCACCTGAGCAACTTGTTGAAGTTAAAAAAGCGGAGCTTGATTTTGAAAGTAAAATGGCAGAGCTGGAAGTTGATATCTTTGCACTGGAAGCAAAAGATGTACAAGACGCAAGAAAAGCCCATAAAGGAGATTGGACACCTAGAATTGTTGCCCTTGTCTCGCTTATCGGTTTTGTGGGCTATATATTTCTTGTTACCATTCAGCCTCCTGACGCTAATAGCGATACTATTGTTAGTCTGGTTTTAGGCTATATGGGTGGTGTTGTCTCGGCAATTACTTCATTTTACTTTGGCGCAAGTCATACAAAAGAAGATTCCTAATTTTTGGGAGCTTTTCTATTAGATTTTGGGAGCTTTTCCATTGATTAATAAAGAACGACTAACTAAACAACTAATAATTCACGAAGGTTTAAAGTTAGAGCCTTATAAGTGTACTGCTGATAAGTTGACTATTGGTGTCGGTCGCAACCTCGATGATGTCGGTATATCAAAAGAGGAAGCCACCTACCTTTTAGAGAATGATATTGCTCGCGTTGCTGGGCAGTGTTGGTCTAACTTTGAGTGGTTTGCTGGATTGTCGCCAGAGCGTAAAGAGGCGATCATCAACCTAGTGTTTAATATGGGATTGTCGAAGTTCAAGCAATTCAAAAAGACAATCGCCCACATTGAAGCGGGTAAATTTGACCTAGCTGGTGCTGAGTTATTGAATAGCCGATACGCCGACCAAGTAGGTCAGCGAGCTGTAGATGTAGCTAATCAGTTGGCTGGCAGTTCAGAAAAGTAAACTGGTCTATGCTGTAGTGCGCCATAGGCTGTATATCATCGGGTCTACCTCGGTCTGTACGGCCTTCCACGGTTATCTTTTCAGGCTTAGTGTCTAAACTAACCCAGCCTATTCTATCGTTCCACTCAACCATAAAGAATGACGGATAGCCGAACCTGAGCATATCCTTAGCTTTAATTATTTTATTAAATGGAATGATTGTTGTTGGGAATTTATCGTAGTGGAAGTGACGCTTTTTAACTTCAACAAAACCAACTATCTGACCTTTACGAAGCATAGCGAAGTCTAATACGTAATGCGGTGGGATTTTCTTTGCTTGGCACTTCCAAGCCTTACAAGCGTGAGCGATTATCCTATCTTCGTTAGGGTCGTCTTTATAGTGGCTGGCGTATCTCATTTAGTTCGATACTCCGCAAAATCCTCCCAGATATAAGAGTCAACTTTTATCATCGCGTCATCAATTAACTTCTTCTTTTCTGTCACACTGTCACACTGGTACGCCATATAAAGTAAGAACCTGACCTCGCAAATATCCTTGTAACTTTCGCATTTATCTCTATTGGTTGGTTTCATCTTTTAATCTCCCGTATTCACCTATTGATTCAAGTAATAAACCTTTTTGTGCTGCGAACGCCTGAAACCACTCCATAAACATAAACATCTCGCCCTTGTCATATCTACTGGTAGACCTTAAAACAAAAGCTGAGACACCAGTGTCTATATTGGTCACGCGCTGACATAGCCAGTCGTACTTCATATCACCGTAACAGGCTTGCTTAACGAGCAACTTAATAGAATCTAAATCGTCTTGAGTAATCTTCTTGAGGGGTTTATTAAGACGCATTGATGCGTACTCTCTAAACCATATATGGAGTAAAGCATTTTGTGACAGTGACCTGTCTTTAACCTGCTTAACAGTGACTTTAAGTAAGCCACTGCCTTGCAAGGTTTCATCTAAATAGCTAACAAAATCATCAACAGAATCTTGATTATCTGTGTTAATTATAAATTCACGCACCTTTATGCACCCTTTCCCTAAAATGGAATGTCATCATCGAAGTCAATCGGTGCTGCCTGAGCTGGTTGCGTTTGTTGCGGTACTTGCTGCATAGTTTGAGCCTTCACTTCATCTACTGCTTTGAAGCTAAACTTAACAGATGGTGCTTTTGGGTTGCCGTTAGGGTCGCGCTTCCAACCTGAAACATAATACTCAACCCCGCCCACCATAGCTTTACCAGTGAAGTGCGGGTGTTTATCAGAGGCTCGGTCTTTGGCTGGCCATAGTGCGCCTTTGTTATTGTCATCGTATTGCATAGTTATACTCTCTTTAGTTAATTAATAAGGTTGCTGGTTGCTAGGTAACGCTGACCAGCGGCAGCGCAAGGAAGTGCTGCCTAGCTGCGAGTACGTCTTACTAAAGGGTTTTCTGGTGGAGTTATAAACCATTGGGCAACTTTAACTTTTGCGTCCCATCGGTTATAAACACCAACCATTCTTGTCTCTACAGGGATTCCGTCTGCCCTTAGCTCTGATATTCTTGCGGTAGGGTTTAAGATACCTAAATCATTTAAAGCCTCTAATCTTGTTAGCGTCTTACCTGATTCTAAGTGCTGCTTAACCCTATTGTATTGAGTGGCTTTTTGTTTTTCTTTAAACGCTTTATCTTTTCTTTCTTCAAACTGCATTTCTGCTTCAATTAAATTAATCATTAATGTAACTCCCTTGTTATATCAATTATTGAATTTCTAAGATTTAAAAATATCTCACCTAATGCTTTTAGGTCATCTTTATCACCAACATCAAAAATACTTGTCGTCTGGTCGGTTGATATTAATAAAAAATACGACTCGCCATCAGGTGCTTTCTTTATTGCGATCATAAGATCGCCTTCCTGCATTACTTCTTCGTTCAAGTTTCACCTCCCCTTTTTTCTTTTCTTTCTTACCAAAAATAGCATCGAAGTTATTATTAAATTTTTCTCGATCATAAGGGCGTTGATCAATCCCTTTAGTGCCCATTACCAGCTAACCCCGAACCAAATACCTACACCGTGGATAATCCCTACTGGGAACATAAACGCGCCAGCAATTAATAACAAATACTTAGCGTGGATAAGGCAGTGGATAATGTGTGTAAACCACGCACCTACTGAAACAAACATAAGTGCTAACGCTATATATACAGAATTTTCTTCTTTCATCTTCTTCTCCTTAATGTAAAGTTTGAATTATAAAAATAAAACCGACACCAATTATTATTAAGCCAACAATAACCTCGAACCAATCCTCATCGTCCATTATTATCTCTCTCTAAATAATTTATAAAGCCTTGAGTTACGTTCGTGCAAGCCAGCTCATCATCGGTTAGAGGCTTATCTTGCATCGCGTCTTTGGCAACCTTATAAACCACTTCCCTACGGACACCTAACGACCTTGAGATCTCAGAGTAGTTTAATTCTGTGAAGTGCAGCATCTTAACTATTCTCATTTTTAACTTATCAGAGATTCTCAATCTACCTCCCTTCTGGGTACTTCGCCATCGACCAAAATCGCCAATAGTTCTTCCCAAGAATATTCAATCCCACATATGACAAAAAATGGAGTTCCAGACGCACTAACCCATATATCCTCAATAAAATCTCCATTCACTGTAGCACCAACGTCTATGTATGTGTTAGCTATTGTTTCTGAATCTTCAAATCTAGTTATTGCTTTAGGTCTTGGTTTACTCATTTTAAGCCCCTTTTAATAGTCTGCGTTCTTCTGTTGTTAGAAATGCAGTAGAGCATTTAGTTGGTGCTACCCACATAGCTCGCTGGTCTGCATCAGGTATCTCACCGAATGCTTCTTTAGCCAGCGCAACATTTTCAAGTGTAGGGTCGCCTAACATTCTTCGGATATACGTTAGCGATTCAATGTGAGCGTGTACCGCATTAGCACATAACTCCTCGCGGCTAGGCTGGTCGGGTTTAGAAGCGTCTAGCGCATCGTGCTCAACCATACCCATAGTGGTTTGCCATAAGTATCTGCGTAAATAGGTCTGGCTCGCGCCAAGGTTTTGAATATCGTGGCAGCCTTTCAAGTTAGCTGAAGCCATAGGTGAGCTAAATACTACACTCTCGCTAGTCTCTGTATCGTAGACAGTAAGTGTAGCTAACTCAGTGCCGAAGCTAATAACATCGCATAAGCCTAGCTCTGCAAATATATCGTTACAGGCTGGCAAAAAGTCACCTAGCTCGAAGTAGTTGTACCCTGCGAATTTGTTATGCCCAGATTTCTTTAGCGGCATTCCCTGTAGCTTAGTTCTAGCTGTTGCTAGTTTTTTATAAATAGTCATCGTAATCTCCCATTTTGTTTTGGTGTTCTTCTATCGCTCTGCGTTTATCGCACTTAACCGTATTGGCTGTTTTGTTTTTCTTTTCTTGCAAGCAGCTAACACAAGATGAGGTCTTTTGATCTTCTCTTTGCTTGCGCCACCTTCTTAGATACTCCCCGCACTTTGGGCAAGGCGTATCTGATACAAACCTTCTTGAGCCACCCACCATTCTATCGTGATGCTTTTGGTAAGCAGTCCCGCGATGCTCAAAATCAACAGGACTAAACTCTTTTTCTCTACCCATTTTCTTCTTCTTCAACTTCGGGCAAGCAATCCTCGCAAACCCAGTCCATCGTTTTAGTGTCCGAACAAGGCGACCAGTCATCGTCTTTTAATTCATTACAGTTATCACAAGTATACATAGCCATTAGAATGGTACTCCCTCATCTTGCTGTTTTTCATTCATTAGCTCCCATATTTCAAGAGCCATTGCTTCCATACCTTTACCGAACTCATAACCATTCGGATAACCAGCCTCTCTAGCGTAATCGGCCATCATCGACATTAAGTTTGCTTCCAACCAGCCAGCCCACTCTTTATGAGAGTGAGCGTCACCGATAGACTCATCAATTAACGCGCCTTCTAATTCTTTAGTTTTCATTGCTGAACTCCAATAACTTTATAAGTTTGGTGCAAAGATATTCGTGTGATCTTCTTATACCAGCCGCCTTACTTGATGAGCACTCGTCAGGGTCAGCTCCATCAGATAAATCGACAAACACTTCATCGCTAACAATATCCTCAACCATATAAAGCTCTATATCATCCAAGTCAGAGCCTTTAACCAATTTGTCTATTAAAGTTTTAGCTCTCGATATTATTGCGGACTCGCACTCATTCCAAGAGCTAAACAACGCTGGATACTCATCGTACATAACGTCAGCCATTGCGTCAGTTACATCTAAACGATGCTGGATAATTTCTTTTTGAAGTTTAGTGAGGTTCATAGCTTCGCCTCAATGTAGTCAGATACAAAATCACTAAGAACGTCTTGCATATCTAGCTGAACTTGATCAGCTTTATGAGTGTATAGTTTACGCAACCAGTGGTGGATTAAGCCGCTCTCAAAAATGTGGTCTTCTAGGGCTTCGTGAAAGGCAGAGTCAGTATTATCAGTATCGAGATAATCGTGTAGAAAATCGTACTTCAACTTTCTAAGGTCTGGCTCAACAGGTGACTCTGGAGGTGCTACTCTTGCTGGATTATCGTTTATCATTTTATGCTCCCTTTGCATTTGATGACTTGATGTTTATAAGATTACGCGCATATCTATCATTTGTCAAACTTTATTTTAAATTATTTATCAATAAAGCCATTTGCCCACGAATCATCACTTAATCGGTTGAAAATCTTTTCTTTTTTCTCAGGTCGATTAGCGTTAAACCTAACTGCATTGACGTACCACGTTCGCCACGCTGCTGCGTAGTTGTGAACATTAGTCTTTTTAGCTTGATGATGAGAAGTAAATAGCAGCCATTGCTCCTCCATATCGAAGCTTGCGCCCTTCTTGAGCCAGTACGCCGTTGCAGCCGCAGCTAACTCATCAGGAATCTCTTTATTTAATAATTGTTTATTTACTTGTTTATTGTATTGTTTATTCCCCTCTAATGGTTGCAGGGGTAGGGGTGCAACTGTTGCAGGGGTGGGGTCTAATGGTTGCAGGGGTGCAATGGTTGCAGGGGTATCAGGTATGGTCGCTTTATAACGATTAGTTGTACCACTATGGCCGCCTTCACTCCTATCTACTGTAAGCCACCCAGCCGCCTCTAGCTTCTTAATATGCGCTCTTACTGTTTGCTCAGATAGCCCAGTTTCTTTGCTTATACGACCAACTGACGGCCAGCAGAGGTCGCGCTTCATATTCATATAGGTTCTGAGGTAACTTGCTACATATTTGGAGTT
>Ga0098055_1001960_pt1 | contig 10888 bp, 8 predicted proteins | sample 17_taG_FD_75107 | JGI IMG/M metagenome (GOLD analysis project Ga0098055, IMG submission 75107) | Marine viral communities from the Subarctic Pacific Ocean - 17_ETSP_OMZ_AT15314 metaG | ecosystem: Environmental > Aquatic > Marine > Oceanic | place: Pacific Ocean | collected 2015-01-18 | reverse complement strand
TTGATGTAGGACCAGGAGTAAATGCTGTACCACTAGGATAGATGTTTTGGTCTCGGATCAATCTCATACTATCAAAATATACATGAGTATCACTAGTATAACCAGTATTCCAACGACCATTCAACATTAATGCCGGATTTGTGAATTGCCACAACTGTCCAGTATAAGTCTGAGTTTGAGTACCATCCCAATATACTCTTATAACATTATCAGATGCAGATCTGCAATATGCAAAATGATGCCATTTACCAATTGTATATGTGCCAACAGTATCTCCATCAAATGCACTCCAACTTTTTGAACTGGAATTTGAAGCATAAATGTCAAGAGTATTACTAGCTGATGAGAATAACAGGAGACTTTCATATGAGTTATAACTAGCACCATCGCCCTTTTCAATTGAAATAAGACCTCTGCTAACAGTCAGAGAACTATCAATTTTAATCCATGTTTCAAATGTAAAATCAATATCCCCACTCAAATCCCAATGAGAACCATGTGGTGTGATTGCTTGTGTTCCTCTGATAAAGAGTGAAGACTTACCATATTTACTAGCACCACACATGGTTGCTAGATGATGGGCACCACTTTGATTAGTAGAACCAACAAAAGGTCTTAACTGATACTGTGGTTCAGAACCTTTGTTATAAGTCGATGCTTTGTCATTAGAGTTAAAGCATGACTGAACATGAGCACTAATATTCTTGTAGTTACTACCACCATCAACTGTATATTGATCAATCGAATCAATAGGACCAGGGTTAAATGAATAAGGTGATAGTGTGCTGGGAGTATATGCGTTTGCTCCCTTAATAATTCTGATGTTTGATAGGTATCCAGTGAAAGGTCTGCCAGGAACTGTATTAGAATCTCTACCAATGTAAATTGTAGAATTACCAGTAAATGGTCTGTCACTAGGAATTGGTGATTGACCAGAGTAAATACCATTTACATAAACTTTGACAACACTACTACCCCAATGAATTGCAATATGTTTCCATTTACCGTCATTGATCTTAGGACCCGCTTGAGTATAAGTTTGGGCAGTAGAACTACCATAACTCCACAAGTCAATACCACCAGGATTAGAACTACTGAAATCAAGTCCTATCACCCAACCTGCATATGGAGATGATGGGTTGAATGCACTAATAATATCTCCGCGAGTGTCTATGGTAGAAATCCAAAATTCAATCCAGTAATCGTCAGTTGCATTGATTTCAAAATCAGCACTAGAAGGAATAGATAAGTTAGCATTAGCAGTTCCATCAAAGAAATATGATGTTGCACCTGCATAAGGAACATATGTAGTACTCGTAGTTACACTACCAGCGTTTGTAATCACATGACTACTACTACTATCATCATCAAGTGCAACAGCATTACATGTTAAAAGTTTAGTTTCTGTGGTTGCTGTAAGGTCTGCAGTAGGTACATCAAAGTTATTTTCATATAGATTGGCAAAAGTTACACGGAACCCTTCCACAAACATCTGTGCGTTTATATTATTTGTATATCTACAACCAATACTCATTTTACTTGATTGTCCAGCATAGTCTTGGGTCGCATTCATAATACGAGTACCATTTCTATAAAGTTGCCAACTAGTATCAGCAGATGTATAAGTTACAGCAACATGAACCCATTGACCTACCCAATCAGCATTATTAGCTGTATAGGATGCAATTGTTTGAACATTTACGAACAGATCAAGATTACCATTATAGAAATATACTGCAGGACCATTACCAAATGTAGTACCACCATTTGCATATCTAAAGTCAAATAGATACATGGACTGACTAGTTAAATCGTTATTATCTGGAATATAGTACCACCCTTCAATTGTAAGATCACTGTGGAATGGATTAAAGACTTCTCCTTCGTGACTTCTCATTCCAGCATGTTGACCACCACTACCATTCTGCCAATGGGTCCCTGCAAGGAAAGTAGTAGAATTATTATCGGTTCTAGCACTCGATCCAGTTCTAACAAATCCTGTATTAAAATTAGCAGTATGATCGTTAATACCTCTCCATTGACCACCAGCTAAATCATCAAACTTTAAACCACATGTTTGTGGAGTTGTAAATTCATAGAAGAAACCATTATTACCAAATCCACCAGCAGCGTTAATTGCCGATTTAACACCACCTGGATCTTTTGGTGCTAAAGTATTGTTTGTAGTATTATTATTCTCTACAAAGACAGTATAAGCATGTGATGTGCCGTCTACAAAGTAGACATTCATCATCTGACCATTTAAAGAATATTGATCGTTATCAGGAACCCAACTAAGGTTACCAAGACTAAGAATACCACCCGATGCTCCAAGATTACTACTTAAATTTGAATAAATTTCAACGCCATTTACAAATATGTCTACACCATTTGCATCTTTTGTTGCATGAATATTATACCATCCGTCTAGATCTTCACCAACTTGATCAGATGTAACTGCAGAGCCAGCACCCCAATTATTATAATACCATCCCCATTCATTTAATTTAGTACCACCTATACCTGAGGTGTTCGTCATTGTAGCAAAACCTTCACCATCATCTGATTGGAAAAGTCCATTACTATTATATCCAAAAGTATAACAATTATCTTTATCGGCACTTCCCGTTAGTCTTCCAAGATCATTTTTACGAATCCAGAAATTAATAGTCCACAAAGATCCAGTAACTGCTGGGTAAAAACTTTTAAAAATACCTGCCATGATTTCTTATGGAATAGAGACTGATGATGGTGGAAGATAATTAGGAGTCACAGTAATTGAGTAATTTCTTGTAGCAGTCTGTGATTCATCATCAGTTGCTGTAATAGTAAAACTCGATGTTGTCGCACTACCTATACTGTTTGGTGTACCTGTAATTATTCCACTACCGCTATTTAGTGATAAACCACTAGGTAAACTTCCAGTGGTGACTGTATACGTGATAGAACCACCGTCAACTTCACTTGCAACAATTGTAATAGCGGAAATAGAAGTATTAGCAGGAGAACTTCCTAAGCTACCAGCTGCAGGACTGGTAAATCCAGGAGGTCCGTTGAATGTTACTGAATCAGTTGATGTAATCGTACCACCATCAGAATTTGTTACCTTAATATCATAATCACCACCAGCACTCGCAACTGATGGTGTTTCAGCAGTAATTTGAATACTAGATACAAAAGTTACTGTTGGTGATGTATATTCAGTGGCATTTGGTGAAATAAATTTTACAGTTGATCCACTAGCAAAAGAAGTACCATTGATAGTAACAGTTTCTCCGCCATCCGTGCTTAATAAAGTACCACCAGTAACAGTAGTGATGGTTGGTGGAGATGTGATTGCAATCCACTGTCCATTAGCATACTGTTCTACTTTCCCAAGAGTAGTATTGTACCTGAGCATACCATTAGTAGCAGGACTTGGACGTTGCGCCGTAGTTCCTGACGGTAATGATATAGCATTGGTAAGTAAACTACCATCAAATAATTGAGATTTGTTTTGAGCCATATCACTAGTTTTATGACTATTTATTGAACTCTATCATATGCACAATGTTGACGTTGACCATTAGCAAGAACATAATGAAAAAATACTTGGTGATAATAAGTATCGTCTTCTTTATTTCTAAACTTACGCCATTTATTTTTCCACTTTCCATATCTAGATTCTAAGGGTTCTCTCCAATGTGGTCTTTCACATCCTTTATATAAAAGTCCATCACCAGGTTTTAGATTAGCAGATCCTTCCAAACCTTCACAAGTGCGAATTTTAAACGGCCATTCTTTTTCACTGTTGCTACTAATATGAACACTTACAGAAATTTCACATGCATCCCTGTCTGTATGCATAGTGAGTTGTTGACCAGCAAAATAAAAACGATCATAGAAATAAGTTGGAAATAATTTTTTTCCAACAATTTTTTCTAGTTTGGTTTTAATTTCTAAATGGATCTGTTTGTACTCTGGTACATTATATCTAGCAAGAGATCCTGATACCTGTTGTTCATCAGGAACAAAATTAAACTCATGTTCTTCAGATCCCCAATAATGCATCTGTCCTCTAAGTTCTGGGACTTCATTATAAAGTTGTTTTGGATCTGTTAAATTTGGAACTACGAGATATCCCTCTTTATCAAATTGTGGATTGTTTGTTGGGGAAGTGTTAGAGTTAAACTTTTCGGTAGCGATAATTTGTTGAATATCCATCACTTCCACCTCGGTCCAACTACCCACCCAACAATAGATCTGCGAGTGCCTTTTGTTACTTTAAGAACTCTATGTTTTGTACGAGAATCGAACATAATCATAGTACCTCTTTTTGCTGGTGCAAAATAAGGTTTACCATCTTCTCTAATAAGTTGTAATTGTCCACCCTCATATTCAGTGGGATCGGATAATTGAAATACAAATGAAAGTTTTCTTACAAGTTCGCATTCCCTATTAATAAAATCTTCTGCAATATTAACACCACGATTACCAATAATAGAAGGTTGGTAGTGAGTAGAAAGATCACTATCTGTATGCCATTTATAGTATTGTCCTACATCATATTGAGTATATTGCATAGATTCACCATCAATATTTGACAAATCGAAAAGATAATTTTCACGATTTGCACGTTCGACGTAATGCCATAAAAATCCACCAATCCAATGATTGGTGGGAACCCAAGTATTTTTAGAGTTTCTGATGTCTTTGTTTACAGCGTCTCCAAAAAGTTTAGAGTCGCCCATATTTTCGTTAAACTTTTCGATATCCTTAACAAGGATATCTACCATTTCCTCTGGAATGTCCGTATAGTGCCAGATCGTTTGAAATGCCATTACTAATTAAAATCATAATAACCAACATAATTATATATGATTTTAATCAGAATGTCAAGTTAAGAATTTTGATACTTATATCTGATAATGATAGATCCACTACCACCAGTACCAGGACCAGCATTAGAGTCACTGTTTGTACCAGCACCACCGCCACCGCGACCATTTAGACCACTACCAGGGTCAGATTGAGCAGCAACATAGTCATTACTTGTAGTAGAACCAGGAGGCGATTGATTTTGAGCAGAACCTCCACCAAAGTTCCTATTACTACCGCCACCAGTAGGACCACCAGTTCCACCACCACCAAACATTCTTAACCCAAGAGCATTACCAGGAATAGGCATTCCAAAGAATTGATTCTTACCAGGCGTCCAAGGTGCAAATGGTTGTGGTAAGAATCCATCAGGAACTACCATACCCATACCACCTCTGTTATCAGTAGGGCCCGCATTTCTTACATCAGTACCCCAGGCACCACCGCCGCCAGCACCATATTGTCCAGCGGTAATGGCTTTACCACCAGTTCCACCATGACCAGACCATCTAGATGCATCGGGAAGGAAGTTAGATATAGTTGTATGACCAGCTTGTAAACCAATACCACCAAGAGAAGTATTACCTGGATTACCAGCACCACCGCCACCAGAACCACCAGGTGCAGGAGCGGTGGAGTTTTGATTAGCACCTCTACCACCACCGATAGCAACAAGAGAATATGCAGGATATGGACTACTAGTTGCGTTAGTGCCAAATGCAGATGGAAGTCCACTGGATGCTGCGTTGCCTGTAGCGCTAGCGCCACCAGTCCCAACTCTTAGGTTATATGTCCCAGATGCGGGAAGTGGATAGTTTTCAGTGAAAATAACACCACCTCCACCACCGCCAGCACCATAAGGGTGAGTTCCGCCACCACCACCAGCAACAACTAAGATATCAATTGTTTTATCAGTTCCTAAATTACTAACATTAAAAGTGCCGTTACCAGTGGATGTATAAATGTGATACTTATAATTTCCTTTAGTTAAAACTGCATCACCACCAGTAGCAGCAGTAAATGTTTCAGCTACAGTTTTATATCTAAGAATTACAGCACCTTTATATCCAAGACCAGCAATATTACCACTGCTAGAGTTACCAGCACCACCAGATCCATAATGAGTTGCATCACCATTGCCATTAGAGTTATTACTGCCGCCGCCACCTTTACCACCGATTCCACCACCAGTAGGAGTTGTATCGCCATATGGACTGTTGCTACCACCGCGACCACCGCCTCCACCAGCAGCATATCCACCATCTAAACCTGGGTGACTATCACCAAATAATCCACCTAAGTATACACCAGTACCACCAGGTCCACCATGCGGATTGGCGTCGTTGGCAACAGAATATTTACCCTGTCCTCCACCGCCACCACCACCAAATCCTGCATTATCAGGGGCTGTTTGACCACTATGTGGTGTACCAAAAACGGTTTGGTTGACACCATCAGATGCACCAGGCCATCCGTAGTTACTTACAATACCTGCACCACTTGGTTGTGATTGTCCAGGTTGTGTTCCTGTTCCAGCAACTGGTCCATTTGGGTTACCAGTTCCTCCTCCAGATCCACCAGGTCTGCCAGCACCACCAGCATAGCCACCACCACCTCCACCAAGTCCAGTGAAAGTTCCAGTTGGGTGAACAAAAGTAGAAGGACTTCCATCATCTCCTTGATCACTACTAGGGCCTGCACGAGTGCCTGGATGATTGCCAATATTAATTGCGTAGGATCCTGTGGAAATTGGTAGATCTCTAGCAACGACTAAACCTCCAGAACCTCCACCACCACCCCAGTTCCAACCGCCACCACCGCCAGCGCCGATGACAACAAGGTCAATACTAGCTTCACCAGTGACACTGAAAGTCATGGGACCAACAGTATCAAATGTATGAATAGTATATCCAGTTACACTCGTATCATCAATAGTACCACCAGAGGCACTAAATCCACTAGCTGTATATAAAAGAGATTTGTATAAACCTGAGAGCGCAGAAATAATTGGAGCCATTTTTAATCAACCAAATGTGGACAAAGAAGAACCAAGAACGGTCCAAGCGTTACTTCTCCTAATTATTTGATAAGAGAAAGATTCAGTTTTACTTGCAGTACCTGTAGGTGCAGAACCACCAGACCATAATACAGTCTGAGCAGAACCACCAATTTGCAACGTAGTTGGTAATCCACCACCACCTGCACCTTGAGTTATAACTACAACAAACGAAAACACAAACCCATTATTTGTAGGTAAGTTTGTGATATTTATAGTGAATGCACTAGTAGTACCAGTATTATCAAAAAAGAGTGCATTACCAGTAGTATCATAATCTACTGTCTGTGTACCACTAGCAGTAATATCAGTTAGTACTTCACGAATACCTCTGATATCTGTTCTTCCATATAATACGTTATTACCAGAAGAAGCATTTACGTTACCAGTCAAAGCACCAGTCGTCGAACCAGTAATCGTACCAGTGACAGATAAGTTACCAGCGACTGATAAGTCGTTAGAGTTAGAAATAGTTACTGTAGTACCACCTCTCCCCTCAATATTATCGACCTTTAAAGTTGACATAGTTTAAAGCTATCCGTTTTTCTACTATTTAGTACACTTATAATTAAGCCACTGAACTGCGAAGTCCATAGACATTAATGATATAATCTTTTTCAAAACTACCAGAACTAGGGAACAATACAATTCCACCATAGGCAGATGCAGAAGCATCAACATTATATCTTATAAATGAGTCTTGTCTAGTATATCCCGTTGCAGAATTATCTCCAGATGTACTGTCATAACCAGTAAGAGTACTATCCAGTATTGGTCGAAACTTGTTACTAGAAGAACCACCTCCTTTAGTGATGCTATTATCAAGAACTGCCCATGGTGTGAGACCATAATTACTAATCAGAATTTCACCATGGACTCCACCACCATCATTTCCCCACATATCATCAAATAAACATCCTGCATCACCAGCGCTTGTATTACGAGACGTATGTTGAGAATTATGACTGATCGTATGAAGGTTGCCATAATAAGCACTGGTTGTTTGGGCAGTTCCAGAACCATTTGATATTCTTAAATATAATTCAGCACTATTTGTGCTTGGAATTAGATTGTCAATAACAACTTTTACCTGAGAATAACCAGCTTCATTTCTATCCAAAATACCAATCATATCAATAATAGATGATGTGGTAGAACTACTGTAAGTTGCAAAATGTTCCCAGTTTTTAGGTAACTCAATAGGTTCTACAGAGAAATTTCTAATCTGATATTCATTCTGATACCAGAGTAAACCACAATATCCTTCTTTAGTGATTTCATCACCAACAGTAGATACAATAGATCTTGAATCTTGAAATAAAACAGTTAATACTTCATTACCATCAATACTTTGTCTCACGCAATATGGCATGACTTCAACTACAGTAGTATGCCAATTGCTATCATTGGCACTAAATCCAGTATTAGGACCAGTTTTACGAGAAGTATTACTGTTAGTATCTCTTAAGGTAACATTAAATGATCCCCCAGACTCTGGAAGTTGAGCTGTTTTATATCCAGTAGCATTTCCTTGCCAAATTTCAGTAGAAGAAGCATTTCCCCAAAAAGGTCCTAGATATGTACCATTACCGTACCACTCATAAGACATTCTAAAATACTTATATTTAGCGTTAGTTCTTAGTCCTTTATAACCATTTCCACTCATGGACATTGTAAATGCAGATCCACTAGGATCATTAAAGGTAAATGTAGGAGTGGCACTACCATTACCATTAGTATCTGTAATTGGAGTTAGTTTTTTACATGTACTTGAAATATAACCCATTAGACTACTTCCTCCAAAGCAAATTTATATTTTTTACCATTTCTTCTATTTAGAAGGAACAGGTCATCCTGACCCTCTTGAATTGTCCATTTACCCCAACTGCCGTCTACTTCATTCTGAGATCCTTCATTAGATAGTTGGATGTCACCAGTGTAGATATTATTCCAACGATTTGTAGAACTTCCAAGGTCTAATCCATTGTCAGTTGTAGGATATAAAGCAGCATTTGTGAGTTCTAATTCTCTACCACTATCAGGAGAACCAAAAGACCAATAAAAGGTTCCAGTAGATTTTACATTACACTGAAAACTATCCATATTAATAGCATTAATCTCAAACATGTTTGCACGATTCGTTCCACCGCCAACAGAACCAAACAAATTTATCCAGGCTTCGTGATTAGTAGTGGTTGCACTATTCGCAAGTTTAATACTAGGACCTCTGGTGTCAGCTCTGGTGATAGAAACTAAGTCACCATGAGTTCCTGTAATAGAAAGACTATTAGAGCCAGCTGAAATTGAGTTACCGTTGATGTCTAAATTACCACCGAGTTGTGGAGTAGTATCTTCAACTAAACTTGCAATACCACTACCAGAAGCACCAGTAACAGTAATTGTTTTAGTACTACCTGTACCTTGTGCAGTAACAGTAGACCCAACAAAGTTTAAAACTGTTGTATCACCAGCATTTCCGATGGTAGTGCCTTCTTCCTGAATAGTTAAAGTACTACCAGAACTTAATGCTTCATTAATCCAATTTGAACCATTATATTTTAGTACGTGTCCGTTTGCTACAGAAGAAAAACTGACATCAGTCATACCACCAAGAGTACTGATGTCAGGATCCGTAAAGGTTGCTTGTACTTTAGTAAGTGCAGGCATTGAAATTATCTATTGTTTTCTCTTTTATTTATCTACTTAATATATCCGAAGTCTACCAGATACTTTCTAGTAAGAGCAGTAGGTTCATACACTTCCCACATAGCACCACCAGCACATGCTGCAAGGGCATCCATGGTCATGTTCTCTGTTCTACCTGCCCACTGTGCTTCTGCTTCCCATGGCACAGCAGACTCTGGATAAGTACGTTCTGCTAACACACGCCAAATCATTGGTACTTCATCTTCAGGTTTGATGATAGCAATCAGACTGTTATCAATTGTTCCTGCCATACAATCCTGTGCTGCATGCCATCCTTCATGACGCATCACCATCATCAAGACTCCAGGATCACCCATAAAGTCTTTATTCAAAAAGAAATTATTGGAGACAGTATGATATACACCACGATGTCCTACAGGAAAATACTTTGGGTCAGCAAGGAATACGTTGACTCCAACCTGATTGAGTGAATGCAAGATGTTATGGAACTCACCAGTGACACCAGTAAATTCTTGAGTGTTAGGATACTTAGATGAGATATCAAGCATCGAGTATACTTTTACTACATCATCAGTACATTCACCTAATAGCATACACCCCATCGCATGTGGTGTATTGTAGTCACTTTCCTTGATTGGTTCAGCCATTACAGGAGCAGCAAGGCATGCTGTCATTAGAGCGATAATAATTTTTTTCATAAAAAAAGTTTGAAGGTCTTTATTATACCACAATTATTATATCTATGCAAATTTTTATGTCACTTTACTTCACCAATAACCCATGATCTCATGCCATATGGAGTGTCTGCAATGAGAGTTTGAGTCAGCTCTACCACGTCTGGTGGCACCACTAAACAAAATCCAATACCAAGATTGAATACATTTCTCATCTCTTCCTCGGCGATGTCTCCTGCCTTCTGAAGTTTGTTAAAGATTTCTGGTCGTTCCCAAGCATCATAGTCAACATCAACTTTCATATGATGTGGAAGGCATCGTGGAAGGTTCTCAGGCAGTCCTCCACCAGTAATATGTGCCATACCTAAGATAGGAACTTCATCCAACAGATGTTGCACCAGTGGGGCATAGATAGTGGTTGGTGTTAACAACTCAGGCATCTCTTTATAGAAGATGTAATTTCTCCACAGCATATCATTGACAAGAGTATATCCATTACTATGAAGTCCACTGCTTTCAATACCGATGACTACATCACCTGCTCTGATATTACTACCATCAACAATATCATTCTTCTCCACAACACCAGTACAGAAACCAGCAAGGTCATAGTCAGTTGCTCTGTAATGTTCTG